>FMSI01014639.1_pt1 | contig 12828 bp, 10 predicted proteins | sample 1504471 | NCBI WGS metagenome assembly FMSI01 (sample SAMEA4475357, study PRJEB15587) | soil metagenome | biome: Soil; feature: Field | place: India | collected 2015-03-11 | depth 0 m
GAATCAGTGGTATTTCACTCAGGCGATAATTTATTATCTGGTTATGAAAGCAAGCTTAACTTTGCGGTTGGTGCTGCTTTTTCACGTGGCGGCAAGGCAATTGTGGCACTGCGGTCAATTGATCAGCATGGCGATAGCAACATTGTTATACGCCATACAGAAACCGAACAGGTGCGCTCCACCTTAGGTGTTACCCGTTATGTAGTGACTGAATATGGTGTTGCAAATCTTTTTGGAAAATCTATCCGTGAGCGAGCACTGGCATTAATTGACATCGCTCACCCCAATCACAGGCTTGACCTCTTAAACCATGCAAAAGAAGCAGGTCTGGTGTATCCCGACCAGATATATGTAATAGAAAACATTATCAACTACCCAATAACGCTTGAAACGATGAAAACATTCAAAGATGGCCTTGTGGTTAAGTTTAGGCCAATAAAACCATCAGATGAAGATATGATGCGACGGCTTTTCTACCAGTTCTCTGATGAATCAAAATATCTGCGGTATTTTGCACGCATACGGACCATGCCGCATAAGCAGATGCAATCATACGTCAATATTGATTATGACAGGATATTGTCGATAGTGGGTATAGTGCAGCATGCCGGTACCGAGCGGATTATTGCTGAAGCGCGGTATGGTTATGATGACAACGAAAAAACATATGAGATGGCTTTTATAGTAGATGAGGAGTTTCAGGGCAAGGGTATTGCAACATTTATGGCACGATATTTAATGAAGATTGCAAAGGAACGGAAAATAGAAAAAGTGACTGCCAATGTGTTGCCACAAAATGACAAGATGATGAAAGTGTTTGAAAAATGTGGTGTGCCATATACACAGCGTTTTGAAGACGGAGTTATGCACTTTGATTTTCACCTGCAGAAAGCCGATATTGTTATTTAATTAGATTTGAACGTGCAGTACAGGATGCTTCATCAATTATAAAATCGCCAAAGACTGATGGTGCTTCCTTCTGCAAAATTTTAAGCATCTGCAAGCAGACGCTTCGAATTTCCCACTGTGCTGCTTTTTCAAGACGCAGTGAAAAGATGTGACGCCATTCTCTGAAATTTGCTGATATTACTATCTGGCTTTCAAGTGCATTGGGAAGTACAAAACGTGCATCTTCTTTTTTTATAGAAAGCTGTCGCAAATTTTTATAGGTAATGCGGGCATATTCCATAAATTCAGTAAAAATAGCTTTAGCCTGGCTGTTTTGTGCAATGGATGGCGGAATGATGTAGTTAAACTCTTCTTCATCTACGTAGCGCTGTGACTGCTGTGAAAAGCTTGCTAAACGGTGGCGCACCATCTGATGGGTAAAAGCTCGCGAAGCGCCAAGTACTCTGAATGATGCTGCTGCATGTTCCAGTATTGAGTGGTGCCCGTTCATAATGCAGCGGCGGATAAAATTAGCTTCGCTGCCTTCGGCTATCCTGTCCAAGGAGAGGTAACATGTGCGGCCTGCTTCCTCAATAAGCTTTTCAGCATTGGGGGTGATAGCAAGCAACGTAACGGTAGGGGAATAAATTTCCATAACTATCGCTTAAATTAAAAAATCTTCATGCCTGAAAATCCCAAAAACGCCATTGCCATAAGGCCAGCAGTAATAAACGTGATTGGCAGCCCTTTGAGGTTTTCTGGAACCATCGCAATTTCAAGCCGTTCACGGATGCCAGCCATAAGCAAAAGGGCAAGTGTAAAACCTACACCTGCACCAAAGCCCTGCACAACAGAATTAAGAAGTCCAAATTCCTGAGTGATAAACCCTGATTCTATATTGAGCACTGCAACGCCTAACACTGCACAATTAGTGGTAATGAGTGGCAAAAAAATACCTAATGCCTGATATAGTGCGGGCGATATTTTTTCAATGACCATCTCAACAAGTTGTACTAAAGATGCAATGACGATGATAAATGCAATAGTCCGTAAGTATTCAATATGAAAGGGTATGAGCACAAATTTATAAATAATAAAAGTAAAAAAAGAAGCCATTGTCATAACAAAGATTACCGCAAGTCCCATTCCAATTGCCGAGTCCAATTTTTTTGAAACACCTAAATAAGGGCAAAGGCCCAGCATCCGTGAAAGGACATAATTGTTAATAAAGATTGTGCTTATGAGTATTGTAAAAAGTATCTTAATTTCCATACCCTCATTACCTCTCGTGCAGTTCTATTCAGTACGTTTAAAGCGGGCTTTTCGTGCTTTGATGACATTCATAGCCCAGAGCAGTAATCCAAGTGTAAAGAAAGCTCCAGGTGCAAGAATCATTAAAATTGCCGGTTTCATGCCAGGAATTAACGCATACCCAAAAAGCCTGTTAGCACCAAGAATTTCACGAATTGTTGCAAGAATAAAAAGTGTTAATCCAAACCCCAATCCCATTCCCAAAGCATCCAGTATCGAATTTATCACAGAATTTTTTGATGCATATTCCTCAGCTCTTCCTAATATTATGCAATTGACAACAATGAGCGGGATGAATATACCCAGTGCTTTGTACACATCAGGCTGAAATGCCTTAAGTGTTAATTCAACAATAATGACGAAGCTTGCAATGATTGTAATAAAAATTGGAATTCGAACGTGGGACGGTACGATAGTGCGTATGGTTGAAACAAGTATGTTAGACCCCAACAGCACAAACGTTGTTGCAATAGTCATCCATATAGCATTGGAAGCTGATGTAGTTACTGCAAGTGTGGGGCACATTCCTATGCCAAGTACCAGGATTGGATTTTTTTCCCATATTCCTTTAAAAAACTCCTTGAAGTAGTCCATCATTTCACCTCTTGCAGTGCTAACGCTTTATGTAATTTTTTTATTCCTTCTTCAATACTCTGGGTTATTGCTTTGGTGGTGATAGTTGCACCTGTTATAGCGGTAACAGCATTATGTTGTAATAATTCATCTTTCATCTCTTTATGCCAGTCGCCTTTTTTGTAAATGATAATAGGTTTGCCTGCATTTAATTCAAAAAATTGTTCCTGAAACCATGAAAATTCTTCTTTGTTGGTTACATTTTTTGTAATGAAGTGGTCAATGAATGTTTCATTGGAAGCAACCTCAACACAGCGTGCACCAAGTCCAGGCGTTTCATTCTGTGATAGTATAGTGAATCCTATAATTGCAAGTGATTCATCAACACCAACAATAGATTGGATGGGACCTGCGTATCCATTTTGTTGAGCAATAAATGCCCATGCTTTTTTTACTGTCCTATTGTCCTGTTTTGTAGCTACCCAGTAGGTGAAAGAGGAATCATCAATCGTAACTGTTTTTTCCTGCTCTACAGTATAACCAGGTAATACTAATGATAGTGCTTTCAATTTTTTTTCGGTTTCCTGTTTTGCAATAGGTTCCTGTGTTATCTTTTTAATAAAAGATAATGAAAAAGCAGAAATAAATCCAATAACAGAGATAATAATCGTGGCTTTTATGATGTCAGCAGCTTTCATTAATCCACTCCAGTTGCAATGCTAATGTATAGGTACTATCGTGTACCAAAGACTTTAGGGCGTGTGAGCCTGTCAATTAATGGTGTTACGGCATTCATAAGCAAAATTGAATAAGACACACCCTCTGGGTAACCACCCCACAGACGGATAACGGATGCTAATATTCCGCATCCAATGCCAAATAGTATCATACCAGTTTTTGTTACTGGTGAAGTTACCATGTCAGTTGCCATAAAAAATGCGCCTAATATGAGCCCACCAGATAATATATGGAATAGCACCGCGTAATGCACTTGAGGTATTCCCTGAAAATAATAATATATGCCCATTATAGCTGCAACAGTTGCAATGTAGGATACAGGTATATGCCAGGTTATGATACGTTTCCACAAAAGAAGCAGTCCACCAATAAGTAACAAAAGTGCTGATGTCTCGCCAATGCAGCCGCCAATGTTGCCAATGAACAGTGATTTTAGCATTGCTTTTGAAAAAAGAAAATCATAGAGCGGTTGAGTAGAAAGTGATAACTCATGTAATACCTTTGGTCCTTCTTTCAATGCGCCCAGTGGCGTTGCTCCACTTATGCTATCAACGAGTTGCTTTGGCATTGATGGATCAAACACAGGGTTTTGACTGATAATAAATCCACCAGGAAATTTATGCCACAAAGTGGTCATTTCAACTGGCCAGGAAGCCAGCAAGAAAGCTCTTCCTGCAAGTGCGGGGTTGAATATATTATATCCCAAGCCGCCAAACAGCTGCTTTGCGATGATAATAGCAAATGCAGAACCTACTGCTGGAATCCACAAAGGAACATGCGGTGGTAGATTCATTGCTAAAAGAAGTCCTGTTATTACGGCAGAGCCATCAAGGATTGTTACAGGCTTCTTTAAAAGATATTGGATTACGCTTTCGGAAACTATCGCCGAAACAATTGAAACACCTATAACAAGCGCAACATATAACCCGTAGATGTAGCAAGAAAATACTGTTGCGGGCAACAGTGCAAGCACCACAAGCCACATAACAAAGGGAACTGATTGCGTATCGCGAATATGTGGTGCATGAGAGAGTACTAGATCTTCAAGCAAGCGTTTCTTATCAGCGTCTTTAATTTCCATGAACAACCCTTCTAAACTTTATATTATCGTTTTGCACTGAGTACAGTTTGCACTACCTTGATAAAATGTGACAGAGGCCGTTTTGATGGACACACATACGCGCACGAACTACACATGATACAGTCAAATGGATGCAGTTTTTCGGCAATATCATATCGCTGCTTCTCAACAGCATTGCCCAGATCACATGGCATGAGGTTCATGGGGCAAACAGAGACGCACCTGCCGCAACGAATACAGGGCCTGTAGGGAGTTACATCCACTTCATCTTTCGCCAGGAATAAAATGCCTGATGTACCTTTAACTATAGGTATGTCCATATGGTTTAAGGCAAGTCCGCACATGGGACCACCCATTATAATCTTTGCGGGATTTTCGGTAAGACCTCCGCACTCTTCAAGTATATCTATAACCCGTGTACCAAAACGTACTTTGTAATTTCCAGGTTTGCGCACAATTTTGCCTGTTACGGTGATGTAGCGTTCAATCAATGGCTTGTCAAACAGTACTGCTTCACGGATAGCATAGATGGTACCAACGTTCTGCACTACTACATTCACATCCATGGGCAGCCCACCTGATGGCACTTCACGTCCTGTTATGCTATAAACAAGTTGTTTTTCAGCACCCTGTGGGTAGCGTGTACGTAAAGGTACAACACTTATTCCTTCAGATTTTGTATTGGCTATAGCTGTCTGCAAAGCTTTTATAGCCAGTGCTTTGTTCTTTTCAATACCAATAAAAGCTTTTGACACACCCAGTATTTTCATTGATATCTGTACGCCTTCTATGATTTCTTCAGGGTGTGTTTGCATCAGCATATCATCAACAGTAAGGTATGGTTCGCATTCTGAGCCGTTAATAATTAGAGTGTCGATAGTTCTGTTTGCAGGTGGCTTTAATTTAACAGCTGTTGGGAATGCAGCTCCACCTAATCCAACAATTCCTGCAGATTTGACTTTTTCCAGCAGTGCTTCTTTGTCCATTACTGCGATATCGTTTTTCTCACGGACTTTGCCACTGGTTGTAAAAGATCCTTCCGCTTCAATGACCACGCAAAGCCCATGTTCGCTGTATGGTGTGTGGTATTCAGCGATTTCAACTACTTTTCCGGGCACTGTAGCATGAATATTGGCACTTATTAATCCGTTTGCCTGGCCAATAAGCTGCCCTTCCTCAACAAATTGTCCAACTTCAACTACGGGAGTAGCTGGTTTACCAATATGCTGCTGCAAAGGTATATAACACTTTTGGGGGATAGATAAATACTTAAAAGGAACACGGTTAGTAAAATGCTTATTCTCAGGTGGATGAATTCCTCCGTGAAAGCTATGCATCATCATAGATTATTCCCTGGTAGAGTAGATTTCATCTTTAATAGGAAGATCTTTCCTTAAATTTTTAATATATGGATACAGGTCTCCAGCTTCAATATAATGCTGGCAATTATCCACAGTACGGCGTGAAACGGTAAAATACTTGTATAATTTCTCTTCGCCGGAACGCTTGGTCCATTTTTTCTTGGTGCAGCGAACCCTTAACACAAAACGCTCAGGATCAGATTCATATTGACGAATAACGATGCAATTCATACAGTTAGCGCAAAAATATTTTTCTTTTGGCATTGCGCTCTCTCCTAGATTTTTATTTAACAATGTAAAATTTAAGAAAACAATGTGAAAAAGACTATCACTGTTATGTTTAAATAAAATCAATAATTTTTTTACATTTATTTTTAAAAAATTTTCACTGTTTTATCTGGAATATAATTACATCTACAGAATAATAATGTAAAATTTCTATTGCTATTACAATTTTGATTGACACGTAAAAAAGGTAATATGAACATATGTTCTATATTAGGACATAAGGGATAAGAGCATACGCACTATACTCAATGTAACTGTTATTTTAGCCTTACAATGCCTTTTGCCACACAAAGCTTTGTCACTGCATAAACGAAGCCAGGAGGAATCGTATATTCAACGCTTAAGGATTTCTCATCCCAATACATTGGAATTCTAAATGATAGTATGATTATTACAAGGTTTGGAATAATAGTGTAATTACATTTTTTTTTACAGGAGTTTATTATGATAAAAAAAGTTAACCGTATAGTAATACTTGCACTACTACTATCATTCATTTCGCAGTGTTCCATGTTGGGGCACTATTTTAAATCAACAGAAAAACAATATTGGGGCACGATACGTATTGATGGATTGCAACAACCTGTGGAAATAAGTTACAATGAGTTGGGCATTCCTCACATAAAAGCTAAAAACGAAGAAGATTTATTTTTAGCTACTGGTTATGTGATGGCATCCTACCGCTTATTTCAAATGGTAATGATGAAGATGGCTATTCAGGGAAGATTATCTGAATTTGCTGGTGAAAAGGCATTGCCTTTAGATTATTTTATGCGAAGCTACAATGCTAAAGCAATAGTAGGCAGTACAATGAAGTCGCTAGACAGTAAGGGATTAATGATTTTTTCGCAGTTTGCCAAAGGAGTAAATGCCTATATAAAAAATTGTAAAAAACTTCCGCCTGAATTTATTCTTGCTGGATTTACGCCTGAACCATGGCAGATAGAAGATGGGCTTTATATTTTTGGTTTTGTAAATTTAACTGTGTCGTTTAATTTTATTGAGGAGTTGCAGTTTTTACTCATAGCACAAAAAGTAGGTCTTGAAAAAGCATGTCACCTTTTTCCAATTTACAAGGATACTAAACTTCCTTTTGAAGAAGCACAAAAGCTAAAAAGCGTTATTTCAAGTTTGCCGGTAGAACGCATTGCTGAAACAGCATTGAGTATGCAAAAAATACTTGGATTAGGTATTCCTGCATCTAACAACTGGGCTCTTTCTCCAAAAAAGACTAAAGGCAAAAGTATTGTTGCCAATGATACGCATCTTATGGCATCACTTCCTTCACCGTGGATCATTATGCACTTGGAGAGCCCAACGTATCACTGCGCGGGGGTGTGTTTGCCAGGCATTCCTATTGTTGTTGCCGGCTACAACGGAAACATTGCCTGGGGCGAGACAATGGTCATGGCTGACACGCAGGATATTTTTATTGAAAAAATTAAAGAAGAAAAAGGCAACCTGTATTATTTGTATAAGGATAAATGGCTGCCCCTTGAAAAGCGTGAAGAAACATTCAGCGTAAAAGGTAAAAAACACACTATAGCCATGTACAGTACCATACACGGTCCGCTGCTTAACACTGCCCTGCATACAATGCCATTTCCGCCAAAGATGCCGGTGCAACCTCCAAATGTAATATTACCATATGGCCTTGCTCTCTCGTGGGTTATGGAGGGTGGCGACAAAACGTTAGTGGGCTTTTACAATTTGGGCAAAGCAAAAACAATTAAGCAGGCACAAGCAGCAATGAAAAATATTCAAACAATCTATCTTAATATTGTGTATGGCGATAGCAACTCGATTGGCTGGCAGGTAACAGGGCTTTATCCAGAGCGTAAAAAAGGCACAGGGCTTTTCCCTTCACCAGGATGGACTGGAGAGTATGACTGGGATGGTTACGTGCCATTTGATAAATTGCCGCATAAAGAAAATCCTGCTATAGGGTTTGTAGCAACAGCAAACCATCGTACGGTTGATAAAAATTTCCCTATCAATCTATCACAATCCTGGTACAACGATGAGCGCGCTATGCGTATTGTACAGGTACTGTCGCAAAACAAGACATTTACGTTAGAAGATGTAATGCAATTGCAAAATGACCAGTATTCACTGATGGCAAAACACGTGCAGGATATTCTTTTTGACAATGAGTATAATACGTTGCTTATGGCTTCTATACAGGAACTATCGCCCAAACAAAAAGAAAAGGCTTTAAAAGCGTTACAGATGCTTTCACCACAAAAATTTGATTGTGTAATGAAGGTTGATTCAGCTTCTGCTGCCTTGATGGGAGCTTTATATCATTACTTTGTGCACAACACATTTCTTGATGAGCTTGGACCAAAAGACACTCCATTGTGGGAAGCCTTTTTGCAGGCAAGTATGACATCATATTCGGCGTTTGATGATTTGATGGCCTATAAACATCATTCACCTTTCTTTGACAATGTTGCAACAGCAAAAGTGGAAACAAAGTGGGATGTGCTTGCAAAGACGTTAGCTGATGCGTATGCGCTGTGTGTAGATAAAATGGGAAGCAATGAAGGCATGTGGCAGTGGGGCAGGTTGCATGCGTACTGGTTTAAACATGAGATAGCAAAAGAGGTTGGAATGTTAAAGGGTTTCTTGAGCCGTGGGCCGTATCCTGCTGGAGGTGATGTACATACGGTAAATGTGGCCATGCATACATGGGGTAAGGATTTTGATGTGTGGATGATTCCAGCTATGCGCATGATTGTTGATTTTAATCAGGATGAGCCATTGTATTTTATCACTGTGCCGGGACAATCGGGTAATGCGGTGAGCGCACATTATGATGATATGGTTGAGTATTTCCTCAACGGCAAATATGCACATATTCCATTGAAAGGGTGGGATAGTGCTGCAGGCGTAGAGATGCTGGTGCCGTAAAACGACTTGATGAAAGCAAGAATGCAAAAACAGCAAAAAACAAAAACACAAAGGAAGAAAAACACCATGCCAGGAAATACTCGTTTTGTTGTCACACCTCACATTAAACGCCGGATTATTGAAAAATTAAAAGGATGAGTCAGGTGCATGTTACCCGTGATGTTTCACGTTTCATGCCATTGTCATTGTTCCTGTCTGAATATGTGCGTGATGATATTTAAATGACACGTGATGTGGTACGTTCATTTCCATCATTTCATAACCACAGCATTTTTCAGTACAAAGAAGGTAAACATTATCTCTCTGATATCATTGCTGGTGCACTTATTGGAACAATTGCAGTGTATGGGGTTCCATATATGCACAGGAAAAAAGATAAAGGACTGGTTATATCACCTGTAACCGGAATCATGACAGGTATCAGTACCCCATTCATATTTTAAAAATCCAAAGATTGAAGATATATGTTGTTGAACTCATTATGTATTGATAGGTCTATTGCCGTAACAGAGCTTTTAATCCTACAAAGCCTATGTACAAAATCTTTGTCACGAAGTGCCTCAATGGCTGCCGCCAGTGATGTATTACCCAGTGCATGATAGCAAGCATTGCGAAACTGTGGCAGGAATTTCAGCCGTATAAAGTTTTCGATATTTACATTTTTCCCAAATGCACCTGCAATATATACATTTTCGATATCATTTTCAGTTAATCCCGATTCTTTAAGCAAGATATGCGCCGCAGCTAAACTTGCCCCTTTTGCAAGTTGCACATTGCGGATATCTAATTGTGACACTGTGATAGTGTTAAGAATCTGCAGTACTTTTACACCATCATTATTTTCTATTGCAATCTGATGCACAAGTTGTGAAGGGATTTCATTTTTAATGGCACCGCGTGAATCAATCACTCCGGTGTCCAGAAGTATGGCAATAATATCAACAAGCGCTGTTCCGCTTATACCAGCTGGTGTACCTATTGACGAATAATGCAGCCTGCCGTCTTCTATCATAAAATGTGTGATTGCTCCTTCTGTTGCAGTCATCCCGCTTGATATATTCATTCCTTCAAGTGCCGGACCCATAGCGCATGATGTTGCAATGATGCTGCCATCTTCTTTTATTATTGCCATCTCACCGTTGGTACCTATGTCAAAAAAGAAGCTAGCGCCTTTGTGTTGTGGTAGCATTCCAATGCCACCTAAAAAGTCACCGCCCAAAAATGCACTCACGGCTGGTAACACACTGAGTCTGGCATTGGGAAAAATATTTTTTATGGGGTGATAGTTGCAGTAATTATCAAAAATAGTTATTGATGCAGTGTAAGGATAAGCTCCTAATGGTGTGATATCAATCCCTAACAGTGAGTAGCTCATAACAGTGTTGCCGGATGCAGCAATTGCCTGTATACTATTTGTTTCTGCATGTGAAAGACGGCATGTTGTTGTAATGACTGATATAATTGCATCTAAAAGCAGTTGTGTGAGTTTATGTGCAGTGGTAGGATTGACTGCATGGCTTATGCGGCTAATAACATCATGCCCAAACCTGCGTTGGGGATTAAGTAATGTAATTTCAGGAATCGTTGTGCCTGTTGTTGTGTCAACAAACGCAATCTGCAGTGTGGTGGTACCAACGTCAACAGCAACGCCATAGCTGTGTGCCGGGTCAAGCACCGGGTAGTGTATATATTCACCGATGCTGTCAGCAACGACTGTTGCATTGCCTTCAAGTATTGCGCGGCAGGCCAATCTATAGTTACTATCGCCCAAACTTTTTTCAAAATTGTCAGGCGGGCTAAGTTCACCGGTTGCTTTGACCACACATTTTTTACAAAAGCCTTTACCTCCACATGGGGTGTGTATAACTATACCACACCCAAGCAACGCATCAGCAATGGTTATGCCGGTATCAACTTCTACAGTGTAATTGTGTGGTTGCAGGGTTAATGTAACTTTGTTTATTTCCATTGTTCTTTACTATCATTAAAATTATGATGCATACTATAATCGGTCTTCAATAAAAGCTAATATTTTTTTATTTTTTTCTTTACAGATGAAAAGCCCCTGTTACAAAACAACTGTGTGATGTATATTATTGATAATAATTATATAAATAAATTAGAGAGCTATAAAGGTAGGATACTATAGAGCCGATGGATGCAACAATCATTTCATATCCCGATACTACGGCCACTAATTTACTGTCACTTACTTTTAACAGATCAAAATATATGGTACCGTTTGGTGGTAAGTTTCGTGTGGTTGATTTTATAATTGGGAATGCAAAAGAAGTCGATGCACATACCATAATCTACAGCAACGTGAACGATAATCTTTCTGATTATGTAGCACTGCATGGTGTTGATGAAAACAAGCTTAAAGTAGTTATAAATGAATTCAACAGTATAGACTTCTGCTATTCGCTTGTACGCGACAGTGATTCTGCATATTTCATCATATACAACGGTGATAATCCCGGTATTATAGATTTTGCCCACCTGATTGAACGATTTGCAAAAATGAAAAAACCTGCTGCGCTTTTTAAGCTACACTTTGAAGGCAAAGCACGAATGGCACACCGTATACTTGTAACAACAAAAAAAGCTTTGCTTGCAACCATACGGCAGGCCTTGAAGCATGGACACACATCGCCCAACATCTTTGAAATGATTATCAACATGATGGTGAATGAGGGATTGCCAAAACATGAGTTTTCATGTATGTACTGGCCATTGGGGACAGTAGTTGATTATTACAATAATAATTATGAGGTTATCAATAATCCCGAATTTTCACAATATATTTTTGGTGGCCATATACATTCAAAAATACGCTTGTATCGGTATTCGATGCTGGGCCCACATGCAAAGGTGGTACAATCATTTTTGTCCGATAGTTCATATATTAACGGTGAGGTGGTAAATTCAATAATTTTCCCTGGTGTGGAAATAGCAGAAGGCGCTGTGATCCGTGATTCAATTATCCTGCCGTATAATAAAATAGGCGCAAAAGCACGCATTATGCGTAGCATCATAGATGAACGCACCGTACAGCCGTTTGATGGAACACCGCTTAATATTGGCAATGGATGTAAAATTGGCACAACCGAAGAAGGAATGAAAAACAGTGATTATCCTAGAGTGCTGTATAACAGTATCACCCTGATAGGCAAAGACTGTATTATCCCTGATACTATTACGGTGGGGGGCTGCTGCTATATCTCACCTGGCAAAACTCCGGCTGATTTTGAAAAACGAAAATATATTTATAACGGTACTTCGGTGTGACATGTTCTTTCCATATTCAGATGAAAATCCTACCCATTCATTTCCACTTTTTACAATTATACTTATAGTGCTGAATTGTGTCATTTACTATCTTGAAGTATATGGTCAGCCTGGGTTTGAAAATCTGATAAAGATGTATGCACTTGTTCCCTGTAAAGTAAATAACATCAATATGTATGATTATCACCACTATGTTCCATTTATCAGTCACATGTTTTTACATGTTAACATTATCCATGTTGCATCCAATATGCTCTTTCTATGGATCTTTGGCAATAATGTTGAAGATGTATTGGGTGTTGTACGGTTTTATGCGTATTACCTGCTATGTGGGCTTGCTGCGGCGCTTACATTTTATCTCTTCCATCATAATGAGTGTACACCTAT
>FMSI01088466.1_pt1 | contig 12796 bp, 7 predicted proteins | sample 1504471 | NCBI WGS metagenome assembly FMSI01 (sample SAMEA4475357, study PRJEB15587) | soil metagenome | biome: Soil; feature: Field | place: India | collected 2015-03-11 | depth 0 m
ACAATAAAATACAGCACCAGCCGAGGCTCTGACTGATTTTGGATGAAAAGGATACACCGCATTTTCAGTTACAATAATATGTTTAACTCCAAATGCTACAGCACTTCGTATAGCAGCTCCCATATTAACAGGATCCTGAAATGGTAGTATGAGCGATAGTTCCTGACAATTAAATTCCCACTGTGCAATAGGTGGAATCTGTACAAGCATCATTGGCTGATTTGCTTCTGTCAGGTCGATCTCATTAAAAAGCGACTTTTTAAGAATGATTGTTCTGTCCGTACCAAATTGTGATATAGATTGCATAAAATCAGGATCTATCTCACTATACCCATCATAAAGAATTAAATACTTACAGATTTCAGGCTTTGAAATTATTAATTCTTTGATTATTTTTTTACCAGATACAAATGTACTGTTATATTTCTTTGGGTCAGCTGCTATCTTTTTAAAATCCTTAAAACGTTTATTTTCAGTAGATGTTATAGCCATTCCATCAGATGATATTCCATCTTTTGAAATATAGTAGATTTTTTTTATTGTATCATTCATTTTTTTATAAACTATTAGCCGTCGTTGATATGTTGTATGGGGTAAAATATATTGTCTATTTAAAATTAGTGTATACTGCTTATCCGAATCAATTATCTCTTCATCAACTGTTGGGCCTTTCATAAATATAATCAGATTTTCTTTTTTTAAAAAATGTTTACATCGCTGCAATGTATCTTCAATAGACTCAACAGCACGCGTAATGACTCCACTAACATTAAAGAAAGATTTTTCGGTTACTAAATGGGGATAAATTTCAATATTGTTGAGATGCAGTTCATTTTTCACAATAGTAAGGAATTCAACTCTTTTATGTCTGCTTTCAGCTAAAATGAATGAATTATTTTTATGAACTATCGCTAAAGGAATTCCAGGAAAGCCTGCGCCTGTACCAATATCAATAAGTGGGGATGGTATATCAATAATGGAAGTAATAAATAATGAATCTACAAAATGCTTAATAATAATTTCATCAATATCATTAATTCGCGTAAGGTCATGTGATTTGTTAAACTGTAGTAGCAGTTTTAAGAATTGAGATAATTGTACGATATCTTTTTCATCTAAATGAAGTGAAGATCGCAGCAGGTATGAGTTAATCTTTTTTTCATACATGATGCTATACTTACCATAGCACCTTCATGGGGTTTATAAGTTTATTATATTGCCATAGTGTAAAATGGAGGTGAGGGCCTGTTGACCATCCTGTGGAGCCAACTCTTCCTATAAACTGTCCTGCTTTTACCTGCTGTCCTGGTCTGACATGTATTGAAGACAGGTGCCCATACAGTGTTTTAAAACCTTCATCATGTTGTATAATGACTGCTTTGCCATATCCTCCCATCCATCCACAGGATATCACAACACCGTGTCGAGCAGCTCCCACAGCAGTCCCGTAAGGAGCAGCAATATCCAATCCATTATGAAATCCCCACTGTCTGAAAATAGGGTGAACTCTACCACCAAAAAAAGAAGTGAGCCTCCCACCAAGAGGAGATCTAAACATTTCGCGCAGTGAAAATTGCTTAGCTAATTCAGGTGTCATTACATCAGTTTTTGGTCTGGCATCTTTTATGTATACTGCAAAAGGTTTATCTATTTTAGTGACAAGTGATTTTATTCTATAAAGAAACAAAGAAGGAGCTAGCACATTTTTTTCAGGTACATCATATAGTGTGTGCAGTTGCTTTATTTCGCTCATAGTATTTACAAAATGTACCACACCTTTTTGCGATGGTATAACAATCTTCTGATCTACTCTGGCTATGATGCTTTCCCATAATGGATTTGCTCCAATAAGTGTATCTATATCTATATTATGTTCTTTAGCAATTTTCCAGAAATTATCGCCTTTTTCAATTTGGCACACAGTAAATGTTACGCCAGGAATTTTTAAAGATTGCATATATGCAATGTATTCATCTTCACTTGCAAATATATCTGCGGGTTTCAATATGCTATTATTTGAAATTTGTTTATTGATGATTTTGACAACATATATGGAAATGCTGAATAAAATTGTAATAACGAGTGTTGTGATAAAAAAAATTATTTTATTTTTATACATTGGAAACCTGTTCATATGTATTGTCATTTTCTTATAAAAATAAATTCTAAATAAAAAAAGAAAATTGCTCTTAATCCTAAATGTATTATCGAAATAAATTGCAATAAAGATTATTGTAATTGAATTTAGTCTGTCTGGATTGTTTTTTACCAGTCAAGTACTTTTTTAAAAAACAGCGGGATTTCTGATTTGATATAAAAAATATGAGCCAGCGACCAGGATCGAACTGGTGACCTGCGCATTACGAGTGCGCCGCTCTGCCAACTGAGCTACGCTGGCTTTGTATTGTATATTTTATAGCAATAGTCTAATGTCAAACTAAAAAATAATAAAAAGCATAAATAAAAATTTCACTCAAATGTGAATGGTTGACTATAAATGATATAATTACAAAATCATATTCAGTCTAAATAGATTAATATTTTATAAAATATTCTTGATTATTTTGGCCGATTTATTATATGTAAACAATAATTATACAAAAAAATATGTATGGGGTCTGGTAATGTATGTGGTCAATTATACAATTTAATTCTTTTTCTCTGGGTTCAATAATACCAGTAATTTTTTTCTTTACTACTGGTATATTCTTACTCAATACTAAAAATAAATCAAAAGCTACAGAAATAGTGGGAAAAGCATATCTACTTCTTGGTATTTTTAATATTGGGTATTTTTTAGCTTCAAGCATTTATCATCCTGCTGCAGCATTCCACAGATGGCTCACAGTAGCATTGATACTGATTTCTGTACTAGCCATGGGCTATTTTTTCTTTTATTTCCCTAATCCTAAAGCACCTAAATTTTCAAAAGTATATTTATATACAGGAGTTCTTATTGCATTTATAACTTTAGTTGTATTTGCAATTGTATCATTACAATCTAACGTCGTATTTTTATTTAGAGGACATTATTATGATTTTGACGCTGAGGGTATTAGTAAAAACATTGGTATTATCATTATGTTATATTTATTATCAACATTCATTTTAAACTGGTGGCGTTTATTCACCGAAAAAAATAAATACAATAAGATAGTCCTTTTATTTATGTTTTTCTCAATCATACTTGGTACTCTTGTTCCATCGGTAGCAAATACATTAAGTCGCGAAGGTGTGTTTGATAGAGAAATTTTTCATACTGCATGGACATTATTTCTATTATCAGGATTTTTCCTTTTTTTTATCATTTATATAAACAATACGCAAGATAGGATATCTTTTATTGGCAAGCTGATAGGTATCATTTTAGTAACAGTTCTTATTTTATTGCAAATAATAGGGTTCATTATACTAAAGAAAAATGATAAAGACTTTGATGAGATTTATTATCGTTCGGCCTTGCTTTCAATTGTGAGCGATAAAACTCTTAACAATATTGCATACAAATCTTCTTTTGATGTCCGAAATATTACATGGATACAAAAAATACCGGATGAATTCAATCAGGATGCAATACAAAATGAACTGGTACACACCTATATTTGGAATGAAATATTTTCACTAGAAAACCAGGACTACACAGAAAATCTCCTAAAACTTTTAAAACAAAATCAAAAAGGCACATTCAAGGGTTATGCAATAACACTCCAACAATACATTCAGAATAAAAACAGTGATATTAGCAGTCATGAATTACAACAGTTCTGTAAAAAGTTAGATGCGAAGGTATATCATCTAAAACACAAAATAAGTCAAATCCAGGGATATGATTTCAAAGATAACTGTAAACTATTGCTGACGAAATTTGATGATATGATGTTAGGATTTAGAGAAACTATAAATGATTATATTGATTCATCAGACAAGGAGGGTGAAGAATTAAAATATGAAATTATGAAATTTCTTGTTCCAGTTCAGTTTGCTGGAGCACGTTCATATCAAACATCTTCAAAAGGTGATCACGTTATTACTTATAGATATGTTAAAGATACTATTATTTATGAAGTAGCCTTCCCATATATATTATATCGTGAATTCATGCATTCTACTGTTGCTACCTTAATATTGATTGTGATAACTGTATATCTCTTCATTCGTTTTGGTATTAGAATATTCTTTGCAGGAATACTTATTAAACCTATCCGCATACTTACAGATGGTTTAAAGGAAGTTGATAAAGGCAACTTTAATGTTAATATTCCTGTTCAATCTGGCGATGAATTTGGATATATTACTAATGAGTTTAATAAAATGGTGCAATCGTTAAATAATTTATTTCAATCAACTCATTCAAAATCCGAAGAAGTGAAACGCCTGAGTTCAGACCTTAATGTTTCTGCAACCAAATTATATGATATCGCACGAGAGCTATCGACTATAGTTGAGGAAACATCTAGCGCATACGAAGAGATGTCATCCTCATTTGAATCAAATCTTAATGCCATCAAGCAACAGGCCGACAGTATGGATGTAATTAAAAATGATATTGAAGGAATAGATACTAGTAGTATCCAGATTTCACAAAGAATAACACGGCTAACACATTCTATAGAACAAGCTGTCAAGCAATCTGAAGACGGTGAAGTAACAATTACAAAATCAATCACTGCTATTGAATCAATAGCCGAGTATTTAAAAGAAGTAGAACAAACGATAGTTAATATTAATGAAATTGCTGATAAAATAAACCTTCTTGCTTTAAATGCAGCAATAGAAGCTGCCAGGGCAGGGGAGTCGGGCAAGGGATTTTCTGTGGTGGCAGATGAAGTCAATAAATTAGCAGATCAGACCGCAGATATAGTGAAAGGTATTCACTCTACCATTTCTGAGCAGGCAAGGATGATAACCAATGAAATTCAATATATTAGTAAAGCAACAGAAGCTATAAAAGCTATACGCAGGGGTATTACTGAAACATTTAATGTATTAAAGGACACTGTTGATTTTACCAATGAACTTAATAATAAAAATAAGGATATTAAAACTAAATTAGAATCATTTAAGGAATTATCAGGTTCAGTATATAATTTTTCAATGGAACAGAAAGTTACTCTTGAGGAGTTAACAAAAGCTGTAAATGCAATAATTGAAATCAGCCAGCATGCACTGGAAAGTGCTGAATTTGTACAGGGTTTTTCTCGTATTCTTGATTTAAGTGCCAAGGAATTAAGTGAAAGTATTGGATATGCAACAAATGGAGTAAAAGCCACTGAAGAATAGCGCGTTTTAAATTTATTACTTTTTTTTGCAGAAAAATGATTAAAATGTTGCTAAAATAATAAAAATTAATTATACTTTTATTAAATATATACTATTCATTTTAATTAATTAAGTTATCAAGTATCAGAATAATAAGGAGGGTTGTAATGCCAACCTATGAATATGTCTGTACCTCTTGTAACGATAAATTTGAAATTTTTCACTCAATAAAAGAAGAACCACTTAAAACATGTTCAAAATGTGGTGGTGATGTAAAGCGGTTAATAGGTTCTGGAGCAGGGATTATATTTAAAGGTTCTGGCTTCTATGTTACAGATTACAAAAATAACGGAAATGGGAAATCCGCTAAAACTTCAACAACTGATCCTGCATGTGCATCATGTTCATCTGATTCATGCAGTGTTGATTTAGATTAATCATTTTTTCATCATTACATTTCTTTTTTGGCGATAGAGAGTGTGCAGATACTTCTCTATCGCTATAATCCCCGATGAAGGGATTATCTCACCATTTAATTTTTTACCTACAAGTGAATCACAAAATTCCTTTATTGCATCATACGATCGAATCACTACTGGTGAAACTAAAATATATTCTATATCCGGAATCAGTAATTTCTGGCTTCGTCGTGGATACAGGACTTTACGGGCATTATATATCGGTATCACTATCTTTAAACCGGTATCCCTCAATTCTTCAATTATTTCACTTACTTCTGATTCATTCTCATCGGTAATATCCATTACTTCAGATAGCGCAATAATGTTCCTGTTGATTGAACTTATTGTATCATACAGGTTGCGAGCCTGTTTGCTGAGTTGATGCACTGGTGATGAGTACACATGTGTCTCTGTTATTGGTTTGATTATTTTTTTTCTTCTAAAAAGGGATGCTATTGCTTCAATTATTCTGGAAATTAAAGATTTTTTTTGTTTAAATTCTTTCACTGTTGTTGTTTGTGGAGAGGGCTTCACCTCTTTTTTTTGTGATTTGAAATCATCAAGAATTTTTTGTAGAATTTCCTTTTGTTCTGAATTAATGTTCAGTTCATCAATATTTCCGGTTATTGCATTTTCAGCAATTTTTATGAGAATATTGTAATGATTCTTAATTTTTTCTTTTTCAAGATAACGTAGCTTTTCCAATTTTTCCTTTTGATAAATTATTAATTGGTTACAATCTGAAATATAATTAATAAACACTGGTCCATCCACATAATACCATTGATTAGTATCCGGATCTTTATATGTTAAGATTTTTGCATTTTTTCTATTATTTGATTCGCGCCATTTTTCTATTAAATTTTCATCAATTTCTGGTATTGTGCTGATAATGTCATCCTGTGAACATAATTTATGCTCTCGGATTAATGAAATAATATCGTTATTAAATGCATCAACTGGGTCAAGCAATGAATCTACTTTCAGTAAACAATTTCTGAAAGCTTGAAGATTTTTGACCTCAGCTAAATCACTTTCTGATAATAAAGAAGCTAGATCATCAAGTAGCACATTGAAAATATAATCTAATTTTGCATCGCGATAATCACTGAAATCATAGGATATAATTCCAAATTTTTTTAATCTATGTAATATCATATCAGCATGTTGAGCAATAATGTTTTTAAATGTTTTAAAATTCAATGTTGCTTTCACTGCCAGATAGTTATCAGCATGAAAACAATAATCTTCTGCCAATTCAATATGGTTTTTGTCTATAGTGTAATGCTTGAATGTAAAAATAGTAGTACCCAACTCTGATTTTACTATTCTATTAAGGTCGTTCTTATTTATAGATTTCTTTATAAGTTTTGATAGATTAAATAGACGATACTGTTTTAACAGTGAGAGCAAGTTTTGCTTTGATATTTCATCCCGCATTGATTGCAGTCGGTTATATTCTTCATCAGAAATGTCGACACAAAATTCTTCTTTTTCATTGATATCCAGCTTTTTTGTTTTTTCTTCAACATAAAAACTAAATGTTATAAGTTTCTTTACGTGATCAGGGTAAGAATTTATTAATTGGGTAATTAAATAATTTATCTGATTATTACGGGAAGTTGTAAAAGGAATGGGAATACTTCTGGAAGATTGAAGCACCTGCAGGGTCGCCATTTCCATTTTACCATCAGGTAGCGATAGTTTCTGCAAATGGTCTATTTCAGCTAAAATGTCATACACATATGATTCTTTAGCTAGTAGTCCCTGCACAAAAGGAAAACGCTGAATTTTATTATCAATGTTCATGATATAACGTTAACAACCACTTTTCTCAAATATTAGTTGTTTTACTAAGTCATATCAAGATAGAATATATAATAAATAAGTAAAGTATTTTATTGTTTAGATTATCCTGTAGTCGATATTTCTTTAAAATATTGTATAACAGAATCAATTGGTATTTGCACCTGATTGCCAGATGACATATCTTTAATGGTTGCAGTGTTTTTTGCAATCTCATCATCACCAAAAATAAGTGAAAATCTGGCATTTTCACGGTCAGCACGCTTAAATTGCGTTTTAAAGCCTTTAGCTGTTGGATCAAAATCGCATGATATATTATTGCGCCTTAATTCTTTTGCAATTTTTATAACAACAGGTAACGCATTATTACTAGAATAAGCAATATATACATCAAGATATTCTTTTAATGATAATTCTTCCAGCAACAATTCAATGCGTTCTATTCCAGCAGCAAATCCAACTGCAGGAGTAGGTTTTCCTCCAAAAAGTTCAACCAGATTATTATACCTTCCACCAGCCGCAAAAGCATTTTGTCCTCCCAATTTAGTGGTAACAAACTCAAATGTTGTTTTAGTATAATAATCAAGACCTCTCACTAAAAGTGGGTCATGAATATACTGTATCGAATGTTCTTCAAGTAGATCCCTTGTCTTATGAAAATGATCATTACAGGATTGACAAAGATACTGGTTGATCTTAGGTGCATCCTGTTTTAATGTTATACAACCTTCTACTTTGCAATCAAGTAATCGTAAAGGATTTGTGTAGAGCCTTTTTTTGCAATCCTCACATAACTCCTGTTCATGTAAAGAATAATATTTAAAAAGCTCTCCCACATAGGGTCTACGACAATCAGGGCATCCAATTGAATTAATAAGTAAAGTATAGTTTTTAATTTGTAATCGCGTTGTTATCTCATTCATTAATGATATTACTTCAAAGTCATACCAGGGATAATCACTACCAAACATTTCAGCTCCAAATTGATTGAACTGTCTCAATCGCCCCTTTTGTGGACGTTCTGCTCTGAACATAGGACCATGGTAAAAAAACTTGCACAGGGCTAACCGGTTATATTCGCCATTCTCAACGTACGCGCGTACCATTGAAGCGGTACCTTCTGGTCTAAGCGTTAAGCTTCTGCCACCACGGTCTTCAAAAGTAAACATCTCTTTTGTAACGATATCTGATGAATCACCAATTCCACGGGCAAATACCTCTGTATATTCCATTACTGGCAAAATAACTTCACGATAGTTATAAAGCTGAAAGACTTCTTTAGCTGTATTGATTATAAAATTGAATTTTGGTGATCTGTCAGGGAAAATGTCCTCAACTCCCGGTGGTTTTTGAATCATTCATTCCTCCATTGAAAACAATATATTTGCAAGAAATCTTCTGGTAATTTCTTTTTTCACCTATAATTTATTCCATCTGTTTGCGCAAGATTGCCCATTTTTGCAAAGGTTTGTCAAATATAATTGTTGCAACAGTATTGGGTTGTGCCATTTCTACGCTTGTATCATTTACTATAGTATCGGTTACAATTACTGTTGTATCGTGTATCTGATTGTTTACTATAGGATAAATTACCTGTAAACTATCGCCTTTATATATTGGATTGAACACTTTAATAAGGCTTTTTTTAGCGTCAACACAGTATCCCATAAATAATGTTTTTTTTATGTATGGCACGCCGTCAAATGATTGATTTGCGAATTCATTGAAAAGATCATCAGTGTAAGGCCGGTGGCTTACAAGATCAAGTTCTTGACGCCAGAAGTCACTATACCGGTTACTATCGCCACCATTCAAAAATGTATCAATAGCATGGCGATAGATACGTGTAACATTGGCAGTATAATATAATGATTTCATTCTGCCTTCTATTTTGAAGGCGTTAACACCTGCTGTAATATAATCTGAAATTTTATTAATCAAACATAAATCCTTTGATGAAAGTATCTCAGTTCCATGAGCATACTCAATGATGTCAAGATGATTTCCAGGCCGTTTTTCTTCAATAAGTGAATACTTCCATCGACAGGGATGAGAACAATTGCCCTGATTTGCATCGCGTCCAGAAAGATAGCGACTGAGCAAACACCTCCCGGAATACGAAATGCACAAAGCACCGTGGCAAAATATTTCTAGCTCGATGTCTGTATGTTCACGGATTTTCTTGATTTCTTCCAGGGTCGTTTCGCGGGCAAGGACAATACGTGATATTCCCTGCTTTTCCCAGAAATTAATTGCAAGATGATTTAATGTGGACATTTGCGTTGAAAGGTGCAGGGGAAGATTGAAAGATTCACGCACAAGCAGCGCCATACCGGGATCAGACACCATTATTGCATCAAACGGAATATGTTTGATGTGCTGAATATATTCTTTTGCTGGTGCTATATCAGATTCGTGTAGAAAAGCATTCAATAAAAATATGGCTCTCACATTGTGATTGTGAGCATACTCTACCGCTTTTTCAATATCTTCTAAACTGAAATTCTTTGTTGTTGCCCTGAGGTTGAACTCCTGACCTCCAAAATAAACTGCATCTGCGCCGTAGTGCACTGCTGCTTTAAGTTTTTCAAAATTTCCAGCAGGTGCAACCAGTTCAATATTTTTGTCTGTCTTTAAAGCCATTATTAATACCTTTTTGATAAAAATCCACTGCCTTATTGTGTTCACTCAATGTTTTAGAGAAATAGTGTGAGCCATCATTTCGCGCAACAAAAAACAGATATGCTACATTTGCAGGGTTACAGGCTGCAAGTATTGAACGCTTTCCCGGATTACAAATGGGTGTTGGGGGTAAACCTGCATATCTGTATGTATTATACGGAGTGTCCGAATTTAAATCATCATAGGTAAGCCGTTTGCCAAATTTTTTCAGGCCATACTGTATTGTAGAATCACAGTCTAATTTCATTTTTAGTTTTAACCTGTTATAAAACACTGCAGCTACAAGTGGTCTTTCGTTGTTTACCTTTGCTTCTTTTTCAACCAGTGACGCGATTGTAAGTATCTGATGAAGGTTAGAGTACTGAACCTCAATTGAATCTTGGATATCGTGTATCACCTTTTTGGTTTGATTTACCAGACGTAGTATTATATCGCGTGGGTCTGTATTCTCGGGTATTACATAAGTATCGGGGAACAAATACCCTTCTGCGGTTTGTGCATATATTCCTAGAGTAGCTAAAAATGAAGGCGATTGTGCCCAGTATAAAAAACTGCCTTCAGAGCAAATATCATTTTCAGAAAGCACCCGGGCAATATCGTATATGGTATACCCTTCAGGAATAGTAATCTTTTTTGTTACAAACTTTCCTCTGGTTATTTTCATCAATATGGAAAAGCTTGTTTCCCCTTTATATATGCGGTAGTTACCTGCTTTGACATCTGTAGCATTAAGAAGGCGCCCAGTTATGTAGAAGAACGATGCACTGGTTATACAATTTTTTGATTTGAGATAATAGGCAACCTGATAGAGATTCATACCAGGTTGTATGGTAATTGTATCACTCTGCATATGCCGTGGTGCATGGTTAAATAACCAGAAGACTATTGCAAAAATTATTACCAGTAGAATTACCGATACTATTATTGATTTTATTTCTTTCATTATGATAATTTTTATTTACTTGTAATAAAATAAATATTTTGTTGACTTCAAGAATAAGTTTGCTATCTAATAACTCTGGCTTTTAATACTATAATTTTATCAATAAAAAAACAAATGAGCAGAAAAAATATCGCTATACTTCTTTTTCTTTGCTGTTCAATAATACTTTATGGTCAGGAACCAGTAAAACAACAGCAGAAAAACGCTATTTATCACAATAAAAAAGGTTGGGAAAGCTTAGAAACAGGTAATGCATATTCGGCAATTGTTTCTTTTCAGAGTGCCCTTGTACAGAATCCAAAATATAAAGAAGCATTGCTTGGGTTAGGATATGCGTATATCAAAACCGAAGGCTACAGTGAATCAGTCAAGCTTTTTGAGAAAGTGCTAAAACTATACCCCAATAATGAACAGGCGCTGCTGGGAATGGCTAAAGCGTATACCGGTTTGGGTCGTTACCGTGAAGCAATGAAACTGTATGATACTTTAAATGAGTTATCGTACACCAATAATGAATCACGGTATGGGATGGCATACCTTTATTACAAGATGGGCAAGATGCTCTGGACAAAACGTCTTCTTGACCGTATTTTGCAGAATGACCCCTATTATTATGATGCACTGTTATTATATGCTGATATTAAGGCAAAAGACAAGCGATTTGATGATGCAATAACCTTTGTTAAAAAAGCCATTGACGCTAAGGAAACATATCCTGACGCATTCGTGAAACTTGCTGAACTATTGTACCTAAAATACTTTTATTCTGGCGACAGAGCATATCTTAACCAGGCTGTTGATGAATTACAAAAAGCGTTAATAATAAATAAAACGCATCTTCAGGCAAACCGGGATATGGGATTTTTGTTGTATGTTCAGGGGGATTATCAAAATGCTATATCATATTACGAGGCGATAGTTACCAATTATCCACACATTGCCAGCAATGAAATTTATTATAATCTAGGCTTAATGTATGAATACAAAGGCGAAGTAAACCAGGCTCTTACATATTATGAAAAGGCGCTATCAAAAGACAATCTTAATAGCCTTATTGCAATGAAGATGCGACAGCTCAGTTTATTGGAACACATTAAAATAGGACATCCTGTAAGAATACAGAGTAGCAACGACGATTTTACTTCATCACAGGAATTGCGCAAAAAAGGCTTTCCCGATTTATCACTGTTTTTTGTACGATTGTCATTAGCATTGAACCCAAATAATAGCACTGCACGCCAGGAATTAATGCGCATATATGAAACATTAGGTTATTTTGAACTATACTTTGATGAAATTAAAAAAATGCATGCTCTTAATCCTACACAAAAAACTCAGGATATTATGAGTATTGCAGTGATGAAACGAAGGGATAAGTTGTTTTTCCGTTTAGGCTATGATAAAGAAGAATTGCCACGGGATGTTCCATTGGTACTGGTTCTTAATTTCACACCTGATGTTGCAGTACCTGCATTTGCTGATGCAGGTGCAGTAATAGCCAATTCAATAAACTTTGCTATGGGACAGTTTGGAAGATATAGAAATTTTTCATTGTCGAAGCGCCAGGGAATTGTTGCAAAATTCCCAACAAATAATTTAGATGATATACTTAGCATTCTTAATGAAACAATTAACTCTAACGAAA
>FMSI01001897.1_pt1 | contig 12785 bp, 8 predicted proteins | sample 1504471 | NCBI WGS metagenome assembly FMSI01 (sample SAMEA4475357, study PRJEB15587) | soil metagenome | biome: Soil; feature: Field | place: India | collected 2015-03-11 | depth 0 m
CCTCCTACAATCCAACGACAACGGCGTTTTATCCTGCGACGAAGGCTGAAAGCCTTAAGGAGGGTAGAACATGAAAGTTGCTGTTATCACAGGTGCTGCTCGTGGCATTGGAAGGACAACTGCTTTCAGGCTTGCAAGGGAAGGATGTGCTGTTGTGCTCGGCGACATCTTGTCGGAACAAGTCAAAGAAACAGCCAAATTAGTTGAAGAGCATGGTGGCAAGGCATTGGCTTTGAGCGTTGATGTCCGTGACGAGAATCAGGTTAAAGGCATGTTTGAGCGTTCTGTTTCTGAATTCGGTGGGGTTGACATTCTCGTCAACAATGCTGGAGTTGTCTGGCGCTCTCACATCGTTGACACTTCCTCGGAAGATTTTGATTTCGTGGTTGGAGTGAACTTGAAGGGAGCATTTTTGTGCATTAAGCATGCTGCCCCTATCATGCGCGAGCGAGGTGGTGGAGTAATTGTCAACATTTCATCCCTTCACGCCTTCTCAACTTTACCCAGCCTTGCTGTCTACGCCGCATCAAAGGCTGGTTTGGTCGGGCTGACACGCGCTGCTGCCCTTGACTTAGGTGCTTGGAACATACGAGTGGTCGCAATCTGCCCAGCCGCTGTTGACACACCGATGCTTAGGGATAAGCCAACCGAAGAAGAAAACCTTGTTGCTGTTAACCGATGGAAAAAAGCATCACCAATAGGTTTGTTGCTTGAACCTGAGGATGTAGCGAACTTAGTAGCATGGCTCCTCAGCGATGAGGCTCGTGGATTGACAGGTGTGGCAATCCTTCTTGATGCAGGTGTTTCCGCAGATTTGCAAGTTCGGAAAATCCCCGTTTAGGCTCGGAGTGTAGCGTGATAGCCCATGATTGGGTTCGGCAGGAGCCTCACCCTCCCAGTAGTTAAAGCCAAAACGAAATGACTTGGTGAGTTCTTTTCTCTTCTTCACAAGTCTCTTCTTTCCTTCAGCCACTGAACGAATGTATCAACCAGCAAAGCGAGGGCGAAAGTCGTCGCCGCTCCAGCCAAGATCCATGTGCGGATTTCCCTTGGCAAATCCGATGCAGGTTCAACGAGAGCAGTTAAAGGGAGCGCTGTTGCGAAACCAGCAAGCAAAGTCTGCGAGTTGAAGTTCGGGATGAGCAAAACCGCAGGGATTCCGCCAGCGAGGTAGCCTACAACTGCCTTAACACCCCAAACCGCACCGAGAATTAAAGGCATGACCGCAGCCCAAAAGCCTGTTGTAAGATCGCGAATGAGATGCTCGTTTCGCTTCATCCAACTCATCAACATAACGGGGAAAAATGAACCAAGTAAGAACCCGACAAAGGTGTAGTGAGTGTAAAGGTCAGCGCGAGGAGTCCGAAGCGGATAAACTTCGACAAAGAGACGAAACAAAGCGAAAGTCACCAAGATAATTGCCCCTTGCCTCAAAGTCATTTGCCCTTCTATTTGCCCTGTAGCCAACCAAGTAAGCGTTATTGAAGCAAGTGCTGCTCCGTAGCCACCGAGCAGGTTCAAATCGCCCTTCACAGGGATGACAGCGAACGAAATCACAAGTAGCCCAATCCAAAACAAAATTGTCAAGTCATGAAAGCGGGATAATTGAAATCTCACAACAACGAAGGCAACAAAGCAGGTTAGTACTGTCATGGCTAAAAATCTCCTATCGCCACCCCAATAACCCATGAGAAATGCTCCAACTATGAGCGCAATTGACGAGATGAAAACAAAAGTCAACTCGGAGACATTATTTTGCCAGTATCTTCGCCATGCTCCCAAAACACTGACCCCAATCCAACCTGCTGTGGTCAATGTCAAAGGTAATGCTTGCCACAAGTGTTTGCTTATCTCGGTTGGCGGTTCGTGAAATCGCGCCAAACCGATAGCAGCAATAAGCGAAATAACTGTCAAGCCATACAAGTTCCATGCGTTGCCGACGCAAAACCAAACGAGCATTGTTCCTATCATCATGCCCCAAAGAGATGGGAAAGGGTTTCCTTGGTGGAGGGTGAGGGGGATGGCAAATGGCAACAGAGCGCCCAAGTAACCAAGCCAAACTTTTGTTCCCATTACACCAACCCAAAATGCCAATGATGAACCGATGAAACTGCCCAGCAGCCCTATCCCGAGGGAGTGGTTGATTTGAAACGGCGGGATTGACAAAAGTGTTGCTAAAGCGAAAAGGATTGAAAGCCCATTTGCCGTCAAGAAGCGAACAAGAAGGTTTGCTTTTTCTGGCTGCTGTTTAACTCTAACCAACAGCCAACCGAAAACGATCCCTAAAATGATATTCAAGCCAAGAAGCGCCGCAAAAAGGTGATCTTTGACGCCCCAGTCCATCATCCTCACCCCCATATTGACCATCAACCCCATTTTCGTCGACTCAGGACAGAACCTACGCCCCCACAAATCAAACTGTCATAGCCAAACCCTTGTTATGCAATTTTGAAACCTTCTGCTCAAATTGTAACGATTGAAAAGCCACATTTCCAGAAAGCAGAACAGTGGGCCAGGAAATTAACGACCGATGCAATTTCACGGCCAATCGGAAACAGGTTAACAAGGTTCGTCTCCTCGGCTTCGCTGAAAGACAGAAAACTCCAGATTAAACTTGACCCGATAGACGGACAGAGAACGAACACACAGTGCATTTTTCGTCAAGTTCAGCTAATTGGCAAGTAAAAACCCAAAGCGCGACGCCTAATAGTCGGCTCTTAGTGCTTTCCCACTGTGGCGTATTTTAAATTGGACAAAGTTTTTCAGCGAGGTGAGAAAGGGTGGGACAAAAACCATCAGTGCCGCGATGGATTTGGTGGGTATTAGGATGCAGTTTTGTTGAAGGATGCCGTTGGGTTCGCTGTCAAAGGTCAATTGTTCGGAAGTGACCGTGAGTTTTGGCATCTCATTGATTCAGTAAGCGAGAAAGCAAAAGACGGTGAAATTGTCAACCTCTCCGTGTGGCGTCGTGGTAGAGTTGAGCGGGTGACTGTCAAATTTGAACCGTTTTTCAAGTTATACTCGCCGCACGATTCCGATCGCTTCACCCTTCGCCCATCATCGGCAAACAACTTTCACCTGCCCCTTGCCAATTTGCGCCAAGCCAATCGGCAACAGTTGCAGCCACATCGGCGAAAGTTTTTCGCGTGCCTAAAGGTTTACCCTTCCGAAAAGACGGTGTCCAAATCAGCAAAGGAACATACTCGCGGCTGTGGTCGGTGCTTGGAGTGGTTGGGTCATTGCCATGATCGGCGGTGATGATCAACAAATCGCTGTCTCGCAACTTAAGCAAAAACTTGTCAAGCCATCCATCAAAATCCTCAAGAGCCCGGGCGAAACCTTGAGGGTCGTTTCTGTGACCGTAAAGGGTGTCAAAGTCAACGAAAGTGCACCAAAGGAAGTCAAACTTGTTTTGAACCGTCAATCTCTCAACTTGCTCCATTCCATCGTTGTTGTCCGAGGTGTGAACGGCGTAAGTGACGCCGCGCCCAGCGAAAATGTCATCAACTTTGCCGACAGTAACAACTGTCAAGCCAGATTCTGTCAATGCATCCAGCAGGGTAGGATAGGGTGGCGGGACGGAGAAATCTTTTCGGCGCGGGGTGCGTTTGAACCTGCCTGAGGTGCCGATAAACGGGCGAGCGATGACGCGGGCAACTTCGTGCTCACCCCTTAAAATTTCCCTCGCGATTTCGCACCAACGGTAAAGGGTCTCAACGGGCACGATTTCTTCATGAGCAGCTATCTGGAAAACGCTATCAGCGCTCGTGTAAACGATGGGATAGCCTGTTCGCAAGTGTTCCTCGCCCAACTCTTCAATGATTGCCGTTCCCGATGCCGGTTTGTTTCCCAAAACTTTGCGACCAATGGCTTGCTCAAAGGCTCCAATGATTTCAGGTGGAAAGCCGTTTGGATAGGTTGGGAAAGGTTTCGTGCGGATGATACCCGCAAGTTCCCAATGCCCCGTCGTCGTGTCTTTGCCTGCAGAAATTTCTCGCATTTTGCCATAGCAAGCAATCGGCTCATAGCTTGGTGACACGCCTTCAATTGGTGCTATGTTTCCCAGACCCATTCGCTGCAATGTGGGCAAATTCAAACCGCCAACGGCTTTAGCCATATTGACAAGTGTGTTGCTTCCTTCGTCACCGTGTTCAGCAGCGTCAGGCAACTCACCGACGCCCACACCATCCAAAATCAACAGTATGGCTCTTCGTTTGCCCATTGCTTTTACCTCCCTTGTCCAACTGGCGGCACAAATTTTGCGTGAGATTTCGCTTTGATAGCCAACGCTTTCAAATGAGTTAATGCGTAGAATGGTTCAGCATCCAGTTTACCAGCGATTTGCTTCAGTTGCGATGCCCAACGGAGGACGTTCTTTCGTTCCCAAGGAGGCAGGTGTTGCGATGCCTTGACAAAGTTTTCCGCAGCGAGGAAGCAAAACTGGTGGGCATGTTGAGTTTTGCGGTTTGTCAAGGCAATTTGGGCAGCAGAAATGTATGCGATGCCAGCAAGAAGGTAGGCTCGTCCTGTGAGCCAACTTCCGCCATTCGGGTGACCGCTAAGCGCTTGCGTTAGTCGGCGAAAAACCTTGACACTTTCGCTGCGCCTTATCGGTCGCAAAATTTTGTTCAGGTCGTCATTCAAATTTGCGTTTTTGGTTCTTTTGAGTTTTTCTGCGACTTCTTGCCAAGAGCTCGCTTCGTTAACAGTTTGTCTTATGGGTGAAAAAAACATGCAACCGGCAAGGCATCCAATGGCAAGAAGCAGGGTTGGTAAAAGATTGGTGCGAAGGTCCCGTTTCCGCAAAAGGAGTATCTTTTTCGTCGCTTTGCTCGTTGCAATTATTCCCCTCACCGTTGTCATTTTCTCTCACCGAACTGCCCCGAACTTTGTTAAGGATAGACCCGTTGCTGTCATAGACGCTGGTCACGGCGCTTTCACATCGTTGGGTATCATTGATGTTGGCACAACTCATTACGGTTTGAGGGAAGCCGACATAGTGTTGGACATCGCTTTGAGAACCCAGAAACACTTGGAATCTCGCGACTGGGTAGCAGTGACGACACGAGATGGCGATTGGACACCTTTTAGCCTTGCCCGACGCTCAACTTTCGCGGGTGCCCTTAAAGCCGATGTCTTCGTCTCGCTGCACCTAAACAGCCACACATCAAGGCACGCTCATGGCTTGACTGTGTTCTATTGGAGACCGGAAGACAAATCCTTAGCAGAGTTGCTTCAAGAGCGTCTCAGTAAGAAACTTGCCTTGCGAGACAGGGGCACTGATACTGCTCCGTTTTCGGTTTTAGTTTGGTCGCCTGTCCCTGCCGTTCTCATTGAGTTAGGGTTTCTGTCCAACCGCAGAGAAGCGATGCGTTTAAGTGATCCACAGTTTCGTGAGAAGGCTGCTATCGCGATAGCGGAGGTTTTGTGTGAGTGGTATTCAAAAACCCAAAGGCAACGCAAGAGAAGTTCTTTGAGGTAGTGCGGTCTCACTTGAGTCTCTCTCCTGCTCGCTTACTGTAAAGTTCATAAGCGATTCGCCGGTTAGTTTGCACGAGGTCAAAGTGAGGTGTGTCAGTTACATTGACAAATCCCCTCAAGACTGCTTCCCCGTCTGGTCGTCCCGTTAACGGTTGGTCACGGAATTGGAAAAAGTGAGCACCGACTATCATCGGGTGGCGAATCGCAACCTCAAAGTATCGCTCTACATCTCGTGCTCGTCGTCGGGGATCAGGCGACAAACCCCGACTGCTTCTCAAGGGAGTTTGTTGAGGGTCCGAGTTAATGCCCCACTCACTGCTTAAAATGGGAATGTCAAGGTGCTTGTACTGATTCACCCGTTGGTCTGGTGGGTTGTCATAAACGTTGTAGGAAATCACATCGCAGTATTCCCAAGCAAGTTGAACTAACGCATCATCAATGTGACCGTGGAAGCGACAGCCGAGATACAAGTTCTTTGGAGCGATGCTCTTGACAACCCTGCGAACAGTTGAGAAGTAGCGTTCAGCAAAAACCATCCCAAAATCTCCGCAGTCTCGCATCACTTGTTGATTGTTCATGTTGGGCTGGAAAGGTTTTTGAAGAACTTCATCCCACGATGCCAACTTAACTCCCCACGCCTCGTTGAAATTCTCAACTTTTTCGTATTTCGCCATGAGCATTTCAACAAACCTTCGTTTGCTTGCCACTTGAGGAACTGCTCTCATCACTGCCTCACCAACCGCAGCAACCCTTGCTCTCCACCCCCACCAAAGCTCGTTATCAACAAAGTAGCCAATGTTCCAAGGGTCATTGGCTGTTGTTTTTCGTTCCTCCTCCATCCGCTCTCTAAGAACCCGTTCAAAATCTGGATGGAAGACATCGGGCATTTTGTAGTTTGGAATCCAAGGACCACCATAGTGAACTGCAACTGTGTAGGGCGTTTTGCGGAGCAGGTAAACCCTTGGGTCAGACCAGTTGCCAATAGTGTTGTAACCCCAACAGCGAAGTCTTCGGTGTAATAGTTCGGAAACAATCGGCACATAGTTCTTGCCATACTTGCGATAAAGGTTCGCTGCTGCGAAGTCAAAGAAAAGGCCTTCTGGTCGGCGATAGTAAAACTTGCCCCACTCCTGGGAATTAGGGTCTGGCAAATCTTTGAACCAATGCTCACGCCCAGAAATTCTTGTCAAGTCTCCCCCAAATCCAACACCTGTCGGACCATAGGACCAGAAAAGATGCCCATGCGGGTCAATAAACCACCAATTACCGTTGACTTTTCGGACATAGAAATAGCCAGTCGCTTCAAATCTCGGTCCTTTAGCCCAACCGCCAAACTCACACCAGTCTTTAGGTCCAGGCCAATTGTTGAGGTCCTTGCGCTCTTCTTTAATTTGCGAGATGAAGTCACGGTCACTGTAAATCTTACCTGGCCAATCGGAGTGGATGTATTGTCCATACTTGTCAACGAACGGGAAGAAAGGAACTGGTGCAGGTTGCCCCGTCCCAAAAGCATAGATTGAGTATACTTCCAGAACTTGTCCGCGAACGGGATGGTCAACCCAAATTTCAATCAACTTGACTTCTGAGGGGTCAACAGTATTGTCGCGGACATTGATGGCGTCATGATACATAAACTGACGCTTGAAAGGCTCAAAAGTTGGGTCTTCGGGGCGGCGGATAAGGCGAACTCGCAGTTTTTTTCGCTCTCTCGGCATCAGCACGGTAGCCATCCGGCAATTGTCAAGTAAGTTTTCGGAATCGTCATTTGCGACTTTGCCGTAAACTACCATCGGTCTCTCAGATGCATTTCGGATATCAAAGTAGACGGACTCGTAGCGAGATAAATCCCAAGCGCCATTATTTGGTCGGAATTTAACACCAGCAAATTCTCCGTCCTGTAAAACTTCAACTCTGAGAGCCCAACTTTTTACCTGTTCATCGTAAACCATTCGCACAGTGACTGAAGTATCAGTTTCAATCTTCGCACCGACGACCTCTCGCCCAAACTGGACAACCTGATACTCTCCCTGAGAGGTTGCACTAAGAAGACTTACCAGAAACACTAAGAACCATTTCCCCAGCACCACTTGACACTCTCCTTCCAAGCTAGAAGTGTTTTTTTGGCTTTCAGGTTTGAGTATAATCCAAGCCATCTTGTGGTGCCATCAAGAGCCTTGAAATCAGTCGCACAGGACTGCGGCCTTTGAAGTTTGTGTTGGGTGTTCATCGTTCCTGATTTGCTGACTTCCAGTCCTGCCCTTACATTCGGTTGAACAAAAGCCCAGCCTTCCTGATTATCACTCAAGGGCTTACTTCTAAACGCTCCAAAACTTGGCGATGCTTTAGAATTTAATGGGGTGATTAGACATGTTCGTGCGATGGTGGTTGATTGTGTCTTTCGCTTCGGTTTTCATCGTAAGCGCCTACCCTCAAAGGTTGCATGTCTCCCTCGATGGACAATGGGAATTCATTCGGATAAAATCTTTAGACGAGCCCATGCCAGATCAAGGTTGGCAGCCAATTCAAGTTCCCAACACGATTTTCGGCTACAATTACGAACGAGCATGGTTTAGGCGGAAATTTTTTGCACCAGAAGCATGGCGTCACTATAGGTTCATCCTTCACTTCGGCGGCGTGAAATACAACAGCCGAGTTTTTGTCAATGGCAAGCATGTTGGTGGTTGTTTCAACGGTTACGATGCCTTTGAACTTGACATTACTGATGCTGTTCGCTTCGACTCTGAAAACGAACTGTTAGTCGGTGTCCACGATTGGACGGGTGTGTTTGTCGGAGATTGGGTTGACTTTGAAAAAGAACGCCGGCCAGACTTGCGCGAAACGCCCCAAGATAGGGTAATCGCTCCTATAGGCGGTCGTTTCGCCGATTACGGCATTTGGGACAGTGTAACCTTGAAAGTTGTCCCGTCAGTTTACTTCGCTGAAGTTTTCATTCGCCCACTCGTAAGGCAAAAGCAACTTGAGGTTGATGTCTGGATTTTCAATGTGAGCAGGGAAAATTTCAATGCCAACCTTTTAGCGAGAATTTACCGATGGGAAGGAAAAGGACGAGATAAAGCAGGGCAATGGTCTGTGAGTGGTTCGCCAGTTGCAATGTTCCCTTCAGTCAAGGTTCAAATTAACCCTGGCGAGCGAAAACAATTGACAATCAGGCTCTCCAGCCCACCCCTTAAATTCTGGTTCCCTCATCAACCTCAACTTTATGTGTTGGAACTCCGATTTGACCGACCAAATTCTGACATCTTTCGAGAGCGGTTTGGTTGGCGGGAATTTTGGTGTCAAGGTGGCGATTTTTACCTCAATGGGAGAAAAGTCCATCTGCTTGCGACTTCGTGGTGGCCACCAACTCAAGGGGTGACGAGAGAATTTGTCAAGTCTCAACTTTTAGCCATTAAAGCGATGAACGCAATCGCTTTCAGGACACACACCCAACCTTGGCAACGAATTTGGTATGAGGTCGCCGATGAAGTTGGTGTAATGATGATACCTGAGGGTGCTGTTTGGAACGACGATACGGTCTATCGCGTCAATGATGAACGCTTTTGGGAAAATTACGCAACGCACCTTCGTGCAATGGTGCGTAATCTCTTCAATCACCCGTCAATCGTTATGTGGAGTTTGGAAAACGAGTTCTACGGTTCACGAGCAAACGATGATACACCTGAGGTTGAAGCCAATTTGGCAAGGATGGGCTTGATTGTCAAGTCCGAAGACCCAACCCGACCGATAACTTACGAATCCGATGGTGACCCCGGTGGGGTCACCGATGTGATCGGTATCCATTACCCGAACGAGTTCCCCGCACGAAGGCTATGGCCGAACGATGCATTTTGGATGGAAGAGCTGCGATTTATCACTGGTGGCGGAGGGATGTTTTGGGACAACAAACCTTTCCTGTGGGACCGGAAAAAGCCCTTATACATTGGCGAGTTCTTGTGGGTTCCATCAAAAGATCCGTCAACTCAAACCCTTTTCTTCGGCGACGAAGCCTACCGTGACCATCACGGCTATTCGCTCAAAGCAAAGGCAATTGCTTGGAGGATGCAAATCCTTGCCTACCGTCACTACGGTGTCAGTGGCATTTCGCCATGGACCGTCGTTGAGGGAGGAAACCTTGACGAAAGCAATCCTCTTTGGGTTGCACAAAGGGACATGTATCGCCCGCTTGCCGCCTTCTTGAGAGAGTATGATCGCAGGTTCTTTTCTGGCGAGAAGATTCGCAGAACTGTTGAGATCTTCGACGACACAATACGGGGCTTGAAAAAAGTTTTGTTCAGGTGGCAGTTGAAAGACGGAAACAAGGTGATCGCCGAAGGCAAAGAGAACTTGAGATTGGAAAGCGGCGCTCACCTTGAGCGAATTTTGACCCTTCAACTGCCGCGAACACAAACTCGCAGGATTTTGACCTTGAGTTTGATGCTTGAGACTCATAATGTTCCTCCTTTCCGAGAAGACTACACGATTGAAATCTTTCCACGCATCCCGTTGTCATTGCCGCAAAACGCCCGAATTGCTCTTTATGATCCCAAGGGACAGTTTGAGCACGCTGCAAGGCAACTTAAAACTCAAATTGTCAAATTGAACAACCTCAAAGAGTGGGACGGAGAGTCCATCTTGCTCATCGCACCAAAAGCACTTGCAAGCAAAGGAGAGAAAGAGCCAATCATCGGTTCAACAGGTGAAGAACGCCAATGGCTTGCCGAAAGGGTTCAAGGGGGCGGACGAGTGCTTGCGCTGGAGCAAACCGATACTGCTTCAGACTGGCTTCCCATCACTCTGACTAAACAGCTATCAACAATGGCGTTCCCTCACTTTAACCATCACCCAATTTTGAAAGGAATGAGCAATGACGATTTTCGGTGGTGGCGCGGCGACTACATTGTAAGCGAATATGAACCGATGAGACCGAACCAAGCAGGGATGTTACCATTAGTCGTCACAGGTTCAGCAATGGGAGTTTCCCACGCCCCGCTCGTTGAAGTTCGTCAAGGCAAAGGAGTCTGGTTGATTTGTCAATTGAAAGTCGTAAGCAAGTTTGACACTGAACCGATAGCGCAGATATTGCTTCAACGAATGCTCAACTACTTGGCAAGTTACCAACCGCCGCGAAGTGAAATCCTTTGTTTTGGCCCACACAGTTTGAAGGAGCAACTTGAGAGATTGAGGGTTGATTGGAAACCTTTGGAAGATTGGGACGAACTGAGAGACCCGAAAGGGAAAGTGCTTGTTCTGAAATCAGAGGGTGAGGCTGCTGCTCATATCCCACTACTTCGTTTCTTCCTGCAAGGAGGTGGGGTGGTTATTTGGCATCAACCTGATTTCGGCGAGTTTGAAAAAGTCAAGGTTGCCCTCAACTTACCTTTAGTAATGCAGCCTCATAGAGGTGCTGCAACTCGCATTGAGGGACAAGGCGAATTACTCAATTCACTTTTCCGTGAAGACCTTTACTGGCTCGGTCCAGTTAGCGGGCCTGAGTGGGAACCCACGCCACTTGCGATGGACATGGCGGAAATGGTTTTCGCACCAGAAATCAGTTTGACGGAAGCGATGAAATTTGAGGCAGAGAAAGGTATTGAAACAGATGAGCGAGGAGTTAGTGTCCTTGAAACCGAAGTTTGTTTTTGGACAAGCAGCAAGGCTCAATGGCGAGTAAAATTCCCTGAAACCGGTAAATACCATTTTGCGATGATGGCTCGCGGGACACCTGTTGAAGGCGTGTATCCCGTTGCTGAGATCTACCTTGACGAAGAGAAGGTTGGAGTGATGAGCATTGGCAGCGAAAAACCTCATCTTTTCTCCTGCTCCTTCTTTGCCAAAGCAGGAATGAGACGCTTGACAATCGCTTTTATCAACGATGCTTATCGTCCGCCAGAGGACCGAAACCTGTGGGTTGACTATTTCTTGATTGTGCCCGTTAAGGAGGGGGGTGAGATTGAAGTTTTGACTTCCCCATCAGCCCTTGTTACCGTTCCTTTAGGCAAGGGGAAATTAGTTCTTTGCTCAATTCGCTGGGACGAAGGGGGAAGGAACGAGAGAAAGGCACAAAGGTTCATTTCAAGTTTGTTGACTGCGCTGGGAGCGAAATTCCGATATCATGCCAATATCAGCGTGATTGAAGCGGAACAAATGACACCACAACCCAACCTGCAATGGTTCCGTCGAGAAACCGACCACATTTACATGGGCACGAACGGTTATGTTGAAACAACTGTGAAAATTGTCAAGGTTGGACGATACCGAATAGGAATCTGGGCGAAAGGGACCGCAATGAAGGGCATTTACCCAATCGTTTCGCTGGAACTGGGTGATAAGACTTTGGGACAAGTTGAATGCAAAAGCGACGACTGGAGCGTTCACTTCATCACCGCAGAACTCCCTGAAGGAACGCACACGCTCAGGCTGCGCTTCATCAATGACTCTTACGACCCGATCTCGGGCGAGGACCGAAACTTGTGGGTTGACAAAATTGAGTTTGAGCCTCTGTCCAGATAAGCGCTGTGAACTCAACGAGTTTGAATAAGGTATCCTACACTGCTGTCAGGTCACTTTAAGCGGAACTGGAAGGAGTTGACGCACCGGCGGCTGGCATTCACCCTTTACTAACTTCATGAGCCAATCAGCAGCAATTGAGCCCAATTGGAAGTAATCGGGCGTTAAAACAGCAATTCCTTTCAGGAAGGACATCTGCCCTGGAAACTTCTCCTTGACGACCAATCCTAAGCCCTCAGGCAACCTGTATCCGCGTTCAATCAAAGCTTTCCCGAACCCGACACGAGCCATCTCTGCGAGGAAAACTAAAGCATCAGGACGGTTTTTCAAAGCGAAAAATTTCTTTGCGAATTCATAACCGCTTTGCGGTTCAAAACCCACTGCCCAAACCCAGGATTCATTGAAAGTCAAGGCTTGTTCCGAAAGGGCTCGTCGGAAACCCCGTAAATTCTCTTGGTGGCATGTGTAATCCAAACTTGGAAGGACTAACCCAATGCGTTTGTAATTGCGTTGGACGAGAAATTCAACGGCTTGGGTAGCCACGCCAAAGTTATCCCAGTCAACAAAGTTGACATTGCTTTCTTCGTTGCTTGGTGTGCTGAGCAGTAGGAAGGGGAGAGGACTTTTAAGCCAAAGGTTGAGATTTCGTTCGTCCTTGAGAATTGCCCCGACCAATAACACTCCTTCAACTTCGTTTGGGTGAAACAAATCGGGCTTTGGCAAGTATCCGCCAGAAATCGGATTGGTGCGGAGTAACAAACTGTAATCGTGTTTGCTAAGGGCTTCGCTAATGCCAG
>FMSI01063229.1_pt1 | contig 12753 bp, 11 predicted proteins | sample 1504471 | NCBI WGS metagenome assembly FMSI01 (sample SAMEA4475357, study PRJEB15587) | soil metagenome | biome: Soil; feature: Field | place: India | collected 2015-03-11 | depth 0 m
TCTCCCGCGCCAGTGGGAGCGGGGCTGGGGGTGAGGGCACCCCAGCCCCTCGCAACGCCTTCCCCCATCCCAGAGCGCGGGCCGCTGGCCCGCCGCTGAAGCGTTGTCGATTACGGTCGCGCCGCTAACGTCACCGGCACCTCAAGCTGCTCGTTGCCACGCTGAATCGTCAGCGTGATCCGTTCGCCAACCGTAAACTGGTCAAGCAAGCCGATAAGTTGGTCGCTGGAAACGATCGGCACGCCATTGCACGCCAGAATAATATCACCACCGATCCGCACCGGCAGACCGCGATAGGTCTCGGTTGTATTGCCACCCTGCAACCTAGCCTGTTCAGCCGGACTATTCGGCTGGACTGTTCCCACCAGTACCCCACGGTTGACCGGCAACCCAAACCGGTTGGCAAACAGCGTGTCAACCGTGGTCATACTCACGCCAAGCCATGGATGGTCGTACCGTCCTTGCCTAATCAGCACTGGCGCCACGCGCGCAATCGTCTGCGCCGGCACCGCATAGCCAACCCCCTCGAAATCGCGCCCGCCGAGGCTGACCGCAATCGCTGTATTGATCCCAATCACTTCGCCGCGCAGATTGAGCAGCGGGCCACCCGAATTGCCGGGATTGATCGCGGCATCGGTCTGGATGACGTTCGGAATGCTGAAACTGCCAAAGCTGCGGGTTGGCCCGCGCAAAGTGCGGCCTAAACCGCTCACCACCCCCACCGTTAGCGTGTTCTGCTCGCCAAACGGGCTGCCGATCGCGATCGCAGTCTGCCCCACTTGCACCGCCCGGCTATCACCCAGCGGCAACGGCGTCATCCCCTCCGGCAAGCTCGTCACTTTAATCACGGCCAAATCGCTATCGGGATCACTGCCAATCAGATCGGCAATCACCGTCGCCCCATTGGCAAAGCGCACCTGTATCTGCACTGCGCCGTCCACCACGTGATGGTTGGTCACAATATGGCCCTGATCATCGAACAAAAAGCCAGAACCCTGCCCGGTCGGCCCATCAGGCGTGATCGGCGGATGGCCCGGCGGCAAATTGGCGCTTGGATCAACGACCACATCGAGGCTCACCACGGCTTGACTGGCGCGTTGGTAGAGCGCGATCAGCCGTTGTTCGTACTCAGTCAACGCAGCCTCAGCCGTAGGCGCCACCGGCGTAGAAGCGATTGGCGGTAAGGGCGCATCGGTCGGGCGCACCGGCGGCGCTGTCGGCGTTGGCACAACGGCTGCCGGTGAAGCTGGCACATCGGCGCGCGCGCAGCCGGTGAAGAGGAAGGCTAACAATATCAACAACCAGAAACGCATAAGGCGATCTCCTCACTTGATTAAGCGTGTGGATGGAGCAGATGCATCTCCTCCCCAATACTGGAACCGGTGCATTCGGCGCACCCACAGCCGGCGCATCCGCCAACCGGCTACCTACTCCTCGATAGGTGACGCATAGCCGCACCACATGATAAAGGGTAACAAAACCGGCGAGAGGTTGTCAGGATACCCCTCTCGCCGGCCTCATCATTGTAGGTTGCGTCCCGCGCCAGACATTATCCCGCCATACGTGACGGCGCTGGCCACAAGCCGGGCCAAACCGAAGCAAAGAAGATACCCGCGGCAAAACCGGCTTGCACACCATTGAGCAGCAACAACCAGAGGGGGGCAAACCACCAGCCACTGTAGTGACCAACAATCTCAAGCGGCCAGAGCAAGAAGGGCAGGGCAGCGATAACGAACCGCAACGGCCATGCCAGCGAGCGATAGGCGCGCAATATCACTGGCGCGCGCGCTCCGATGCTTAGGCGCGCCAGCCAGAGACCGATCGTCGCTCCCCAGCATCGGGCGCAAACCGCCATCGGCCAGCCCAACAACCAAAACGAACGCTCCGGCGTCGGGCAAATATAGGCTGCCAACAGATCGCGGGCCAGCACCCCGGCATCGCTCACCAGCAGCAACCCAGTCGCGCGGAAGAGCGGCGATGCAATTGGGCCGAGAAAGAGAATCCACAGTAAGAGATCAAATACCCAGCGCGGCCACGGGCGGATCGTCTGCGGCGTTGATAAGACGTATGCAGTCATAGAACCATTCTAGGCTTGAATAGCATCTATTCAGTGCAAACATCACTAACGGGCGGATGCTCAAGCACAGAGCCATCTTTTGCATTTAGTCAGTACAAACCAGACCGTCCCCTCAACGGACCTGCTTCTCCAACCGGCGCACATCCCACCAGATGCGCGGCAAGCATGCCACCTTCTCGCGCAAGGTCAAATACGCGCGGCGGGTATAGGAATCATACCGGTTTGCGACGATTTTATCAAGGATACCCCGATAAACGCACGCCGCAGCCGCAACCGCAAAGCGCACCTCAACCGGCAAGAGCGCAATACCGGGCCAGCTCTCATCGTACAAGCGGTGAGCGCGCTCAATTTGAAACTTCATCAGCGCGATAAACCGTTCATCATAAACGCGGGCCAAAATATCATCAGCGGTCAGGTCAAAACGGGCCAACTCATCTTCGGGCAGATAGACGCGCTGGCGGCCCGCATCTTCACCAATATCGCGCAAAATGTTCGTCAACTGCAACGCCACCCCCAGCTTAATCGCATACGGCGTCGCGCCGGGAGCAGCGCCGGTAATCCCCATGACCAACAACCCCACGACCGAGGCGACCCGGTAGCAATAGAGCCAGAGATCGGCAAAGGTGGCATAGCGCGAAATCGTCAGATCCATCGCGACACCGGCCAACAACTCATCGATCAGATGAGGAGCGAGATTGTAGCGTTGGCAGGTATCGGCCCATGCCAAGAGCACCGGGTGCGACGTGTCAAGGCGCGGACGGCGGGCAACCCGCACCCATTCGGCGAGAGCGCGAGCTGGATCAGAGGTTGCCATATCCACCGTATCATCGGTCGTGCGGCAGAAGGCATACAAGGCCCGTACTGCCCGGCGCTGGGGCGGCGGCAAAAACTGCGTGCTGAAGAAAAAACTCTTGGAATGGCGCCGGATAGTCTGGTCGCAGATGGCGTAGGCCTCAGCCAGCGAACGCACCGGTGGCGGCGGGAGTTCATCAGCGTTAGACGAGGCAGGCAGATCGCTGAGATGGAAGAGCTGGGCAAGCTGTTCATCAGCCGACAGAGCTTGGCTGACCGGTAATCCGTTCCCGCGCGTAATGATCGAGATCGAATTCAGCGACACACCGCACTCCTTTTGTCACATATTCACGCTTAGTTGTACTATACGCAATCTTGCGCGTACGGGCAAGACCGAATCAAGCGTTATTGGCTCGGATCGCCAATAACGCTTGCCGTCCTCGCACACCATTAGCGACTGCGACTTAGGAGTGCCGCGACGTTTTCCACCGCTTCCTGTGCATCGCGCCCCAAGAAAGTGCCCGGCATCTTATGCGTCAAAATCGGGTTGAGGTTGAACGCACGACCGCCATAGCCAAAGAGCGGGGCTGGCGGCGGCAATTGTTGCAACGCGCGCCCAATTTCGAGCAGTTGGGTGGCGGTTTCGGTGGTCGAAGCTGACAAACAGACCAAATCGGGCTGAATGTGGCGCACCGCATCGAGCAGATCTTTCACCGGCACTTCCGGGCCAAGATAGACGACTTGCCAACCGTGCCGCACAAGGAAGACGGCCAGCATCAGCGCGCCGAGGTCGTGCTGTTCGCTCGGAGCGCAGCCTACTACCACCAATCCACGGCCTTCGGTCACGTTGTAGGTATTAAACAGGCTCGACAACTTGCGCCGGATGAACTGGGTAGCAAAATGTTCGGCAGTCACCGAAATCCGCCCGGCGTGCCACTGCTCGCCAATCTCGATCATGGCCGGCTGGATCAGCTTCAGGAAGACATCTTCGAGCGGGTAAAGCGCGAATGCTTCACCCAGAATCTGTTCGGCGCGGGTGGCGTCAAAATCGGTCAGCGCGTTGATGATCCGCGCCTGCATTCGTTCCCACGTGTGCGGTTCCGTATCAACCGCGGTATTCAGCCACGAGAGACTCGTCTCGCTTCCATCAATCATCAGCGCAATCGCTTGGCTGATGGTTAACCCTTCCGCCGTGCGATCCCGAAGCCAACGAATCGTGGCAATATCACGCTCGGAGTAGAGGCGGTGGCCGCCTTCGGTGCGCTGTGGGCGCGGCACACCATAGCGGCGTTCCCATGCGCGGAAGGTATCGGCCGGCACGCCTGTCTCCTGTGCGACAGCCTTGGTGTTGTATCGCGGCTTGTCTGAAAATTGGGAGAGAAAATGTTGCGGTGCCATCGTTCCGCGGCCCTTCCCAGCGCTCAAGCTGTGCTGTAGCGATGGCGCATAATCTTTACACCCGATCCATATCGCACCACGGTTCACAATGGCGTGTGCGTTGCCCAAATATATGTGGCGCTGCACAAGCCTTACGCTAAGCGTGGTACAATGTTGTCAATATTGTAGCATGTTGCACAATCACTGTCAATAAAATGCACAATCAATCGCGATATAATCTCAGCACAGCGTGTTGATTGCAGCCATCACGATTATGCGTGTACTGATCACCGGAATTAACGGTTTTGTCGGCGGCCATCTTGCCGAGTATTTGCTGATCAGCGGACGCTGGGAGGTATGGGGGTTGTCGCGCTCGTCTGCGCTCACGTTGCCCGAACTCGCCGGCAAGGTGCAATTGGTGCAAGCCGATCTGGCCGACGCCGAGGCGACGATGCGCGCGCTTGTCCAAGTTCGGCCACATGTCATCTTTCATCTGGCCGGCCAGCCTTTCGTGCCTGAGTCATTCCGCGATCCAGCCGGCACCTTGGCCGCCAATACCCTCGGCGCGCTCCACATTTTTCTGACCTTGATCGAATACCGTATGGCCACCCGGGTGCTGGTGATCGGTACGAACGAAGAGTACGGCAAGATCGATCCCGCCGATTTACCGATTGATGAGGACACCCCCCTACGCCCAACTAGCCCCTACGGCGTCAGTAAAGCGGCCCAGAGCCTGTTGGCTTTGCAATACCACTACAGTCATGGGCTTGATCTGGTGCGAGTGCGCCCCTTTACCCATATCGGTCCGCGCCAAAACGAGCGGTTTGTGACCGCGGCCTTTGCCCGCCAAATCGCTCGCATCGAACTCGGTTTGCAACCGCCGGTCGTGCAGGTGGGCAATCTTGCTGCGCAACGCGATATTTCCGATGTGCGCGATGTGGTCGCGGCCTACGCGCTGCTAGCCGAACACGGCGAGAGCGGCGCAGTGTACAATGTTGGGTCAGGAAAGGCCGTTATGGTGCGCGAGTTGCTCGATATGCTCTTGGCCGAATGCACGGCGCCGGTCGAGGTGCGGCTCAACCCTGAATTGATGCGCCCGATCGATATTCCGCTCGTCGTCTGTGATGCGAGCCGGCTGCGCGCACGCACCGGCTGGCAGCCGCGCTATACCCTGCCCGAGACCCTGCACGATATTTTGACCTACTGGCGCCAACGGGTCCGCGCCGAGGCGTTGGCGGCTGCCGGCTAAGAAAATCGTCACCAAGCCGCGAACGATTGGTAAACTATTTGTGGTCTATCGGCGCTATACTGCGCCTAGCCGTATCGGATATCGTTTAGTTAGCAAACCTATCAACAGAAACAATGCTATGAAAGCAGTCATTCTGGTTGGCGGTCAGGGTACGCGCTTGCGCCCCCTCACTTGCCGCACGCCGAAACCGATGTTGCCGCTGGTCAATCAGCCGTTCATTGAGTGGATGCTCTTGCGTTTGCGCGATTATGGCATCCGCGAAGCGATTCTCGCCGTGCAGTATCTGGCTGACCGCTTCCGCGCTGCGCTTGGAGATGGTTCCCGCTTAGGCATGAAGCTGCACATTATCGAAGAACCTGAACCGCGCGGCACTGCCGGCGCCGTTAAGCATGTCGAGCATCTGCTTGACGGCACCACCTTTATCTTTAACGGCGATGTGATGACCGATCTCGATTTGCAGGCGATGCTCGATTTTCACCGCGAACGCGGCAGCAAGGTGACGATCTCGCTGACGCCGGTTGATGATCCCACCCAGTTCGGCTTGGTCGAAACCGACCGTGACGGCCGGGTGCGCCGCTTCCTCGAAAAACCGCGGCTGGAAGACATTACTACCAACCTTGTCAACGCCGGCACCTACCTGATCGAGCCAGAGATGTTCCGCTACGTGCCGCCGAACCAGTTCTATATGTTTGAGCGCGGTCTTTTCCCCGTCGTGTTGCAGACCGGCGACCCCATGTATGGCTTCCCTTCTCGCGCCTATTGGACAGACATCGGCAAACCGCAAACCTACCTCGATGTCCACCACGATATTCTGATCGGAAAAGTGCAGTACCATTTCCGTGGCCAGCAGATTGGCGAACGGATCTGGGTCGAAGGCAAGGCTGAGATCCATTCCAGCGCCCAAATTGTCGGCCCGGTAGTGATTAGTCACGGCACGCGCATTGGCCGCGGCGCGCGGATTATTGGCCCGACCGTGATCGGGGCGCGCTGCGACATCGGCCCGGAATGCCAGATTGAAGGCGTAGTGATGTGGGATGAGAATGTGATCGAGGAGGGCGCCACGCTGCGCAATTGCGTGCTCGGATCGGGCAACCGCATCGGTGAGCGTTCGTACGTAACCGATGGCGCCATCATTAGCGATGAATGCCAGATTGGGCAAGACAACCGACTCGAACGCGGGATCCGGATCTGGCCGGGCACGACGCTGGGTGATCGGGCCATTTCATTTTAGAGGCCGTGAGAAGTAGGACACGGGTTCGCACGGATTGAGACGGATGGACACGGATCGAAACCGTGAAAATCTGTGACATCCGCGTGTACCCGTGTCCTCGTTCTACCCAACCACTGGAGAGCTACAAGCGTTTCGCCAACAGATCGCGAATCTCGGCCAGCAATCGTTCGCTCAGCACCGCTTCTGGCGGCGCCGGCGGCGCGGCTGGTTCAACGGGTTTGGGCAGGATCCGGTTGGCGAGGCGTACAATCAAAAAGATCACGAAGGCAATCAACAGAAAATTGATCAAAGCGGTTAGGAACGCTCCATACGCCAGCACAGGCCCCGCCGCCTGCGCTTCGGCCAGCGTCGTTGCGGTTTGGCCGGCCAGCGGGATGAAGTAATTACGAAAATCGGCCTGCCCGCCAACGATTAAACCAATGATCGGATTGATGATATCGTTGACCAGTGAATTAATGATCGCAGTGAATGCCGCGCCAATAATCACGCCAACTGCAAGATCGAGCACATTCCCCCGGCTAATAAACTCGCGAAATTCCTTGAGCATGCATACCTCTTACTTGGCACTTTACAGCATCAAAAGCAGTGAACCAACGAGCACAGAACCCATTAAAAAGACGATTTTATATTGAGACAGTAATTTCAGTATAAAACAAATCAGTCGTTCTTGTCAATCAGTTGTCAAAAGGTTAAAATCTTTCACGAATCATAAGATTGTCAAATGTGTTACTCACTAAAAAGTAACCAGTTGATATGAATAACAAGCCTTCCATTCCAGAGCAGCACACCCTCGCTGGTTCAGCGTTAAGCCATTGCGACTACATCCACCGGCAACGCGCGCAGCCGCATCGCTGAGCTACTGCATTCAAGAAAACGACACTGATCCCGGCAAGACTACCCATGCGCAACCGTGTCTCGTCATCTAGTGCGACCCACAACCACCCAACAGTAGCCAGTGGTTGGTTAGATCATTTACTAACGCAACCTTTCCTATCACGAAGTATAAGCAAAGCGACAATTCAGCGGAGAAAGAGTTAACCACCAACCCGCCTTGACAGATGCGATTGATCATGGTACCCTTTGCAACAACTCCAAACCGTTTCGAGGGGGCGCTTCGCTAGGATAGCGAGGCTGAGATGGCACCCTTTGCACCTGATCCGGGTAATACCGGCGTAGGAATTCGGAACGGCCAGCGTCTGCTCACCTTAGCAGTTGCTAGATTGTCTCCTCCTTGCGGTGCAACATCTCCTCCAAACCTACAGTAACGCTCCCTTACGGAATGAAGTTTCCCTAGGTCTATGCGCCAAAGATGCATGCATTGTTTAAGAAAGGGAGCACTATCATGCGATTCACCAAAACGCTCTGGTCATCAATCAGCGACATCTATCAGGCCATCATCCAGCATCCGTTCAATGAAGAGCTAGCGCAAGGAACGCTGCCGCGTGAAAAGTTTGCCTTCTACATCCAACAGGATGCCTTATATCTAGCGGATTTTGCGCGCGCGTTAGCGATTATGGCAGGGCGCGCACCAGATCAGGAAGCAATGCTTCAGTTTGTACGCTTTGCTGAGGGTGTAGCTGTGGTTGAACGCGCGCTGCACGATACATACTTTCGCGAATTTGGCATTGATTTGCCCATGCGCCAGCAGGCGCCGGCCTGTTTTGCTTACACAAACTTCCTGCTTGCAACGGTCTCTTGCCGAAGTTACGCTGAAGGAATGGCAGCCTTGTTACCTTGCTTCTGGATCTACCGCGAAGTCGGAAACAACATCTACCGTCGCGCAGCCCTAAATAACCCTTATCAGAAATGGATTGATACCTATGCCGGACACGAATTCAGCGAATGGGTTGATCGCGCTATCACTCTGACCGATACTGTTGCCGATCATGCTTCTGAAGCGCATAGAAACTGCATGCGCGAAGCGTTTGTGCATTCCTCGCGACTGGAATGGATGTTCTGGGACAGTGCCTACCGGCTTGAGCGATGGATGCCGTGATAATATTGGTAGTACTCAGCCTAATTCTGCCGAGCTGGCGAGATGTACTATAGGCGGTTCGTCCTATCGAACCGCCTCAAGATGTAGCAAGATTAGGATCATGATCTCTGTCTCTGACACACCCAACCTGCAAATCTACACGCTATGGCCGTGCCGGTTGAGGTAATCCAGCTCCATATTGATAAGCGGACTCTGTCATACTGCCCTAGATTGATCGCCTACGTAGGCGATGTGGCTAGTGCGCGATCGATGCCATTGGCGTAAACGAGTACGCTACTCTCGAATAACCGCCTTCGCTGCATAACCTTCCCTATTCTCAACCGATTGCACAGTAAAGCGTCAGCTTGGCGGCGACATTAATTACACAACGCCTGCCAACCCAACAGCGCAACGTTCCAATACAACTTCGCCACCTGCTTGGAAAGCATCTTACAACAAGACAAGCTGGAATGCTTTACACACCTGTACCACTAACAAACTTACTAGAAAATTCTGAACCATCAAAGATTGAACATTAGTCCAAAAATCTTCACAGACGGTTGTGAGCTATTGTCCTCTCTTTGGCCGAATTTGTGATACCGTGTACATAGAATGACTGTTGGCACTAGCTTCGAGCGGGAAGAGTCAGGCTATGGCACGACCGAAACGACCGCCGCATCCGATGATCGCGCGCGCCCGCGCACATCTACGCACAATCGCGCCCGATCTGCAATACGCACCGCTGATCTTGCGCACCCTCGACGGGCCGCCGGGCAGCCCGCGCTACGCGGTTTCGGTGGCGCGATGCCAGAACGTGGGCGAATGCCCTTACGACATGGCCGATCCGTCGGTCTGCACCGTGCCAAGCTGCGATCTGCGCCGTTCCCTCCGCCTCTTGCTCAATGCTGACGGCAGCTTAGCGCAGGTGATCGAAGGTCACCGGCGCTGGAACCCGCGCCCGCTCGATGATATCGGCCCCTAAATGGTCTAGCAACAAGGAGGTTGCGATGTACCGCCACATTCTCGTCCCGCTCGATGGCTCGGCGCTGGCCGAGCAAGTGCTGGCCCACGTTCACGCGCTCGCCGCCAACGAAGGCACGGTGAAGATCACGTTGCTGCGGGCAGTGCCGCCGATCTTTACTACCAGCGTTGATTACAGCGGCATGCTGGCGACCACGGCTGACGCGATCACCACGATGGAGCAAGAGGCGCTAGAGTATCTCAATCAGATCGCCAAGCAGTTCCAGAGCGAAGGCTATCAGGTACACACTGAGATTAGTGCGTTGCCGCCGGCGGAAGCGATTATCGAATACGCCGAGAGTCACGATGTCGATCTAATCGTGATCGCAACCCATGGCCGCAGCGGCATTAGCCGCTGGGTGTTCGGCAGCGTCACTCAAAAGGTGGTGCAGGTTGCGCCCACGCCGGTGCTGGTCATCCGCCCCAAGTAATTGTAAAGACGCACGGCCGTGCGTCTCCCCAATCAGGGGAATCCTATGCCGTGCGTTTCCCCTTCATGGAAAAGTATGGCCGTGCGTCTCCACCGTTACGGAGACGCACGGCCTGCGTCTCTACGGTACCATTGACCTGTGAATTGGCTGTGCAAAGGTTGTGTTGCGTTGTTACCTCTTGACGCAACCATGCTAACCCTGATAATCTGTTCTTAACAAAATTTTTTCCTTTCCAGCACACGCCCATCGGGCGCGGGCTTGCGTCAAGGAGGACAGCCATGCGAGCGTTCGAACCGGAAAGGATCCACAACATCGGCATATTCGGTCACCTCGGCAGCGGGAAGACAACGCTGGCCGAGGCAATGCTGATGACGGCCCACGCCATCCCGCGGATGGGGCGCGTCGAGGACGGGTCAACCACCAGTGACTACGACCCCGACGAGCAACGACGCGGGATGTCTATTTCTCTGAGCGTTTTACCGCTCGAGTGGAACGGCGACAAGATCAATTTGATTGACGTGCCCGGCGCCGCCGATTTCGCCGGCGAAGCCGCGGCGGCGATGCGCGTGATCGATGGCGCAGTGATCGTGCTTGACGCCAGCGCCGGTGTCGAGGTTGGCACCGAACTCTTCTGGGAAATGGCGGTGGAGCAGCGCGTTCCCCGCATTCTGTTCGTGAATAAGCTCGATCGCGAGAATGCCAATTTCTACCGCGTGATCGAGCAGGCGCGTGAGGTGCTCGATGCCGCGGTCATTCCGCTGCATCTGCCCATTGGGGCCGGCAAAGACTTCAAGGGCATTATCTCGCTGCGCCAACAGCGGGCATGGCTGACCAGCCCCAAACACGACGGCGGCTATATCGAGGCCGATGTGCCGGCTGAACTCGATGCGCTGATGCACGAGTGGCGCACGGCCCTGATTGATAAAATTGCGGCAACTAATGATCATCTGATCGAACGGTATCTCGAAGGCGGTGAAGATGCGCTGACCCGCGAAGAGCTGTTGTTGGGGTTGCGCACCGGCATTGCCGATGGCTCGATCGTGCCGGTCTTCTGCGGCTCGGCGACGGAAGTGGTCGGGATTGCCCAGTTGCTCAACGGGCTGATCGACTCGATCCCCTCGGCTGGACGCAAGACGACCACCGCGCTCGATGCGAATAGCGAGGCTGAGGTTGAGCTGCGGCCCGACCGCAACGAACCGCTGGCGGCATTGGTCTTCAAGACCGTATCTGACACCTACGGCAAGCTCAGCTACTTCCGGGTCTTTTCGGGTGAAGTGCGCGCCGGTATGACATTGATGAATGCGCGCACCCGCAAAGAGGAGCGAATTGCGCATGTCTATATCGTGCGCGGCAAAGAGCAGATTGAGGTTGAGGCAGTCGGCCCCGGCGACATCGGCTTGCTCACCAAGCTCGGCGAGACGCAGACCAACGACACGCTCTGCTTGCCGTCGCGCCCGCTGAAGCTCAGCCCGATCGAATTCCCGGCGCCGGCCTTTATCGCAACGGTCAAACCGCGCAGTCGCGCCGATCTTGATAAGCTCAGCTCGGCGCTGAGCCGGATGGTCGAGGAAGATCCGTCGCTGCACGTCTCGCGTGATACGCGCACCGGCGAGGCCTTGCTCAGCGGCCTCAGCGAAACCCACTTGCAGATTATCGCCGAGCGCATGAAGCGCAAGTTCGACGTGAATATCGATCTTGAGCTGCCGCGCATCCCGTACCGCGAGACGATCCGCACGGTTGCCACAGCCCAGTACCGCCACAAGAAGCAGACCGGCGGCGCCGGCCAGTTTGCCGATGTCTCGCTGCGGGTTGAGCCACTGCCGCCCGATCCCAACCGTGAAGACCCGCTCGAATTCGTCAACGAAATCGTTGGCGGCGTGATCTCGCGCGGCTTTATGCCAGCGATCGAGAAGGGCATCCGCGAGGCGATGGAAGAGGGGATTATTTCGGGCAACCCGGTGGTTGATGTACGCGCCGCGGTCTTCGACGGCAAAGAGCACCCGGTCGATTCGAAGGAAATCGCCTTCAAGACCGCCGCGAAAGAGGCGTTCCGCTTGGCCGCGCAGAAGGCCGGCGTGATTATCCTCGAACCAATCTACAGCATGGAGATCATCGTGCCCGACCAGTACGCCGGCGACGTGATGAGCGATATGAGCACACGGCGCGGGCGGGTGCAAGGGATGATGCCGCACGGAAACGGCAAGACGGTGATCCATGCCCAAGCGCCGCTGGCCGAGATTCAGCGTTACGCCACTGATCTGCGCGGGATGACGCAGGGCCGTGGCCGCTTCTCGATCAGCTTTGCCGGTTACGAAGAGGTACCGCCGCATCTGGTCAACCAGATCGTCGAAGCGTACAAGAAGGAGCTGGAAGCGGCGCACAGCCATTAGTTCAACCGCTGGCCGCATCTGCCCGGCTGCAGCCCCTCTCTCCTGTACGCAGGTGAGCGGGGAGGGCAAACATCTGATCGAGCAGGAAACCCGGCCCATCAGGGCCGGGTTCCGTTTACAAAACCCGGCCCGCATTCGCCCGGCCCTGCAGGGCCGGACTATGGTTACGAAGCCCGCTGCACGGGCTGATGCCCCACCCCTTGCCCCTCCC
>FMSI01016680.1_pt1 | contig 12741 bp, 8 predicted proteins | sample 1504471 | NCBI WGS metagenome assembly FMSI01 (sample SAMEA4475357, study PRJEB15587) | soil metagenome | biome: Soil; feature: Field | place: India | collected 2015-03-11 | depth 0 m
GGCGGGCGCTCCGTGATCATCGATGGTTGCAATAAATCGTTAGCGGCGAGATTGCGGGTCGCATACTGGCCAACCGCGAGCGATGGCGCACTGATTCCCGCCAGTTGGGCCGGACGGTGGCGCGGCAGCAGTACTACCGCCAGATCGTTGGCACTAATCTGCTGGCCATAGGGCACATCGCGCGCCAGAATGACGACCGGTTCGCTGCTCCCAGCTTCCAGAAAAGCCAGAACAGTGAACACCGCAGTGATAATCAAACCAAGACCGATCAGGATCGCCGGGAGCGGATTCGCGCGGCGACGGGTGAGCGCCTGATTGAGCGTGCCAAGAGCGGACATTCAAATTCTCCTTTCGATGCAAGTTACGGTTGGCCCAAACGATCGATGGTGTCAGCCGCGCGGATGCGAGGGCGCACTTCACCCAAGCCAAACAATCCGCGCAGGGTTGGTTGCAATTCGGCGCAGAGCAGCGGCGTTGCACTAGCTACCCCAGCACACGCGCCGCCTTGCGGTAAAACGGTCCAGCGCGCAGTAGCCGCCAGCGAAGCTGGATCCATCCCGGTCACCTGCGTCGCTTGCAAATTGGCGAGCAGAAATTGATGCGCTACTTCCACAATTGCCGTGCACGGACCAGAGGAGTGAATGGTCACTGCTTGGCACGCACGGTTGCCGCGCAGCGCTTGCCCATTGCGCGCTAAAGCGGCATACTCGATCTGCTGCACCGCCGAGCGGGTGGCCTGCTGAAGCGCATCTTCCATCACCGCCACCGCCAGCCAGAGATTGGCTAACTCAATCACCACCATCACAAAGAGCACCAACACCGGCAACATCAATGCCAGCAGCGGCAATGCTTGACCCAACCGGCGACCGTGCATGCGGGCCTCCTACTGCTGATCGCGCTCGGCAGCGCGAGTGGCGCGAGCGCGCACCACGATCTCGTCGCCAAAGGGCAACAGGGCGACCGGGGCCCACAGCGCGGCGCGGTACCGCACCTCAACGGTGATCGGGTCATACCGGCGGCACGGCTGACGCGGACACGAGATCACCACTTCACTGGCAGTTGGCTCAATCCCAAGGCTGCCAGCCAAAGCTTGGCGCGCCGCAGTTTCGGTAACGGTGCGATTGCCGCCGGTGAGCGCGGCCTGATGCGCCGCTGCGCGCGCCGCTTGGCTGACGGCGTAGTGGGTAAGCAGTATCTGGCCGACCGAGAAGAGACCGACGACCAAGGTCAACAAGATCGGCAAAGCTAGCGCCATCTCGATAAGGGTTTGGCCGCGCCGGTGAGCTTGTCGCATTACTCAAATCCTTTCGCTACATCTTGCCAAGACCGAGAATCGCGAACGCAGCAGTTGGGTGGATTGCACGACCCTCCTTTCCCTTCCCTACACACAGCTTGTCAAGAGCCTGCCTGCGTGCTCATCACCATTGGGGGTGAACGGTTTCGTGAGCGCTTCGTTTTCATCGTGTGGGTTGATTGGCGTCAGACAGCGCCAGCGTTGCCTACCACAACGGATGGCCCATCAATTCCCCGGCGCAACAAGCGAGCGCGGCGCCAGCAAAGTGATCTCGATCTGACCGGTCACAAGCTGGCGGGCCGGATTAGGCAGCGGGGCCACCGGCACCGGCGGTAGCGGCACCCCGCCAATGCTGCCCGGCGCTTGATTGACAATCTGCACTTCCAGCTCGATCTGGATGGTGATCCGGGCATGATCAAGGACGTCAGCCGTGTAGAGGTAGACATCAGGGCGCATCGATGGCGCCGGCGGACGGCTCCAGTAGAGATGGAGCTGATCATCGAGATCGCGTTCGCGCAGCACGCTGGCGCTAAGCTGATCACGGCTCTGGCCACCAAGATAGCGATAGATGCAGCCGGTCAGCAGTTGGGGGGTGAGCAGCGGACGCGCTCCCGGACGGCAACCGGCCATTCCGCGACTATCGGCGGCACGTGGGTCGAAGCGTTGCCCACCTACTGCCACCTCGGCCACACTCCAACCCACGACGCGTGCTTGGTAGGCATACGGCCACGGTAACGGCTCATCAACAAAGGTCAAGTTAGCCAGTTGCGGGGTCAGATCAAGCACTTCACCCACCGGCCACGCAATCGCTGCGCCATTCGAGAGGTAAATGCCATTCGTCTGGTTCGCGTCATTCGTCGCCGGGTCAAGCTTCGAGCGAATCGCCACCCGCAAATCACCACTTGCTGCGCCGATGGTAGATGGCGGCGGCGCCACATTAATCGTAAGCGAGGCGATGTTATCAACCGGATCATCCGCCGGCGTGCTGGTCGAGATGCGAACCATCGCCGGCAAGACCGCACCGGCAGGCACGCTCGTCTGCACCACAACCTCGATAGTATCGGCAGCTTGCGGGTTCAGCGTCCCTAGATCCCAGCGCAACCGGCGATCGATTTGGCTCGTAGGCAAACGGCTAGCCCCGACCAGTTGCACATCAGCCGGCAGCTCCAGTTCAAGCGTCGTATTAGCAGCGGCGCGAGTCTGGGCAGGCCGGCGGCGATACAGGTTGCCGTAGTCAATCGTGTAGGCAAACACGCTGCCCTGCCCAACAATGCTGGCAGGCGCGCGCAACTGCACGAATGGGTTGGGGCGTACAATCGCTACTGTGGTGTTAGACGTGTTATCTGCTTGGTACGCAGGTAATTCGGGGGTCGTCGTCGCAATCGTGGCCTGCGCTGCCAGTTGATCAACTGCGATCGTCGCCGGCAGCGTGAGACCAATGCGCAGCTCGCCGCTTGCTGTTGGCAGCAAATCACCGAGGTCACAAGCTAACTGGCTGCCATTGGACTGGCACATCGACGGCAATGTGGTGATCGTCGCTGCTCCCGGCGCATCAACCGTAACTGTCACAGCACGGGCCAGCCCATTGCCAAGATTGCGATAGCCAACCACCAACTCGACCGCTTCACCCGCAGGGGCTGGCGCCGGCACGAAGGCGAGACTGACGGCCGGGTTGGGACGCACATGGGCCGTGCTCGCCGTCGCCGTATTGTCCACCGGCGAGTCACCGGCGGTCGTGGTCGTGACGGTGGCCCGGTTATCGAGCCGGTCGACTGCAGTGGGTCGCGGTTTCGTCTGCACGCTGACAATAACTTCTTCGTTCGGCGCAATGCTGCTGATCGTGCAGCGGAAGGTATGCTGCGCCCCTTCATAGCGGCATGTTCCCGCCGGTGCGCGCAGGATGCTGGTAAAATCCACCTGCGCCGGCAGGGGATCGGCAATCGTCACATTGGCCGCTGGTGCGCTGCCACGATTCACCACCCGCAGGGTGTAAAACAGCGCATCACCGCTGAGCACCGCCGCCGGCGCTTCTTTGCTGATGTTGAGTTCAGCGCGTGTTAAGTGCGTCTGTTGGCTGGCGCTATTATTGGCCGGATTGGAGTCAGACGGATTAGAGCTAATCGTTGCGGTAGCGGTCACGGTTTGGCTCAAACTGGCGCCAATCGCAGCCGGCGCGCGCACGCGCACCGCAATTGCACCGGCGGCGTTTGGCTCAAGCCGCGCAAACTGCCAGATCAACGTCGCACCGCTCTGGTTAGGCGCACGGCTGGCGCTGAGAAAGGTTGCTCCAGATGGCAGGCCCATCCGCACCGCAACATTGGTTGCGGCAACGTTACCAGTGTTGCGGTAGGTTACGGTGTAAACCAACTCATCGCCGACGACCGCTTGAGCCGTCCCACTCAGCACAATGCTGAGATCGGTTTGGGGCTGGCTGACCAAACCAACATCAATATCAGACCGGATGGAGCCATAGCCTAAAACAATCACTGCACTCGCGCCCGTCTGTTCATCGACATCGCTATCACGCAGAGCATTGCCGCCACGACCAAACGGCGCAAAGGCAAACCCTTGCGCGCCTGTTACGACCACCCGATACTGGCCGGGTTCGAGATTAGCGAAGGTATAGCGCCCTTGGCCATCGCTCACCGCCACCCGTGGGTAAGCGTTTATCGCCGGCGCCGAACTAGGCAAGCGTTCGAGCCGCAGCGACACGCCGGCGACACCGGGCTCGTCATTGTCTTGCACGCCATTGCGATTGAGATCGTGCCACACTCGATCACCGATCGTCGCTGGTTGAAATTGGCGGGTCAGGCCAATATCAACGTCACGAACCGTCGCTTCGCGCAATGGCAAGGGCAACGTGGCGCCGGTCACGCCATTGCCAGCATGCCGGCCAGCAAACTCAACCACGCCAAAGACGGGATGGGCATCGCTATCGCGACTGTCATCGGCACCGGCATTCACCGGCGCGTAGACCATACCGGCTAACGGGCGGCCAGCGGTAAATTCGCTGAGCGCCACGCGCAGGTGCAGCGCGCGATTGGGCGGCACAGCAACGGTATAGCTGCCATCAGCCGCAGTTACCACCTGCCCCAATATCGTCAATCGCGCGGGATCAACTACTTCAAGACGCATCCCGCCCAGCAGCGCTTCACCCGCCTCGCGCACGCCATTGCCGTTCACATCATGCCAAAGCCGGCCACGAATAAAGGCATAGGTGCAGAGTAGTTCGAGATCGCCGAGGCCGGGCGCTTTACTCGTACCCGACGGAATCAGCGTAAGCGAAGCTTGCCGATTTCGTTCAGGCAGATGGTAAATCCCAAGACCAGACGCTCCAGCGCCAAAGAGACTTGTAGTGACTATGAGTTCTCCTGATGGTGCAGGTATACTCACAATACCACCCATGTGATTTTCCACATGAGGAGGCGGAGCGCCGTCAAAAAAAACTCGGTTGTCGTTAACCCAATCAGTAGTATGGGCGCGAAATAAGAAGTTCGGATCAGTCTCTTTCACATGATCATAGGGCCGATTGTTGAGTTCAAGCTGCCACTGATTGTTGGTGAGACGATAACTGAGCGTGTCACCTTGACTGATCGCAACAAATTGCCCCGCTGGTGGATTATTGAAAAACGCAATATCTCCAGTCCGATCACGAAAACCGAGCCGCATCGCTTGCCCATCAGGACTAAACTCTATATCAACTAAAAGTGGTTGCGGATAATAGATTTGGCTACTGCTGCGAATCGGCAACATGCGCGAAAAGTTATCACTCCATGGGTACCATCCTTGGAAAGTCGTATTAGGATAAAGTTGCTTAAGCGTTTGGGCGAACCAAGTTCCAAGCAAACGACTGTTGAGATCTGCGGATGCGAGTGACTGGCTCAGAACTCGGCGCCATGTGCCAGTATTGACCTGCCACTCTAAAACATGCGCGGCTGGCAAAGCCACATCAGTAATACCTACGAATAATCGTGGCGATTCGTCTTGCTGTAGAAGAGGCGCAAATTCGAGCGCAAAGGGGCGAAGATCTCTTTGGGTTGGAATATTAGCGGTGATGGCTTGCAACGAAATCGCAATCGGATCCAGTCGTACAGGTCTCGCCTGTGAAATATCGTAGCGCTCGATCCGGCGCGCAGCGAGATTTACAATGTATAACGTCGTGCCATCAGGACTAATCTCCATATCGCCTAAACCAGTCTTTCCCACATCGCTCAGAATGCCATTGTCAGCCGAATCATCATTCGATCGATCATTACCCATGTCAGGAACGGTAAACGATGTGTGCCATTGTCCATCATCAAATCGGTACTCGTACACTCCTCCCGGCCCTAACGGGCCAAAACTAGTAAAGCGACGGGTAAATGCTGCTGCAAACACACGTCGCACACCACTAATTGACCCATCATCGTAGGCAAGACCATACACCGATCCGATCCCGCTGTTGTTAGCAATCCGATTTTTTATTCCGCCAGTCTTTGTCCCAATTGGAGCTAGCGCTTGTTTCACCCCGCTCAACGTCACGCGCACCAGCGCCGGGTCATTGGCCGGCACCGGCGAAAAGATAGTATCGGCAAAACACGTGGTCGCTAAGGAAACATCGCCGTCTAAACAGGCTACAGCGCTGGCAAAACCGGCATTGCCACTCTGAGCGCGCACCGTCGTCAACGGTGAAGGCGGCAAGAGCGAGCAAAGAACAACCACGACCAGCACGATCAACCAATACCCAAGTTGAGATGTATGGTTGGAAGGATACATAACACCTCCAGCGTTCGTTTTGCGCATGCACTCACCCATGGCGACGCTCAGAGAGCGTCACCACGTGAGTGCTTGGCGAGGAACGAGAGAAAACTGCTTAACGCACAGCGAGAGGAATGTACACGGTATACGTTATGTCGGGTACAGTGAAGGCTACCGGCTCAATCTCCTGACCGTTGCCAGCGCGGTCAAAGAGTTTCAGATGCACCGCTGCTGCATCATTTGGGATAGCGCCCAATGACACGCTAAGTTGGAATGGCGAACCACTGGCGGTCGTTACACCATTGCCTTCGCTTTGCACCTCGTGCGCACCCAGTACGTGATACACCGGCTGGCCGATGGAAACGCCATACCGGTTAACGAATCGCCATTCAATCGCCCACGGCAACGGCGCATAAACATCCAGAAACTGGCCAGAGATAGTAAGCTGACTGATCTGTTCACCTCTTTCCACACGAGTGATTGTCTGCGTTACCATAGGCGGTGTTACATCACGTACCAACGGCAACTCTAGGTATCCTATATTGGACAACCCATCGTATGCGATGAAATAGAGCACCATTCCACCCTCTTTGGCGAGCAGTGGGTACTCATCATAGCGCGCTGACTGTGCAATTGAAATGATGGGGAGATCATACAACACCTCATCATCAATCGAAAACACGCCAAGACGTAGACCAGTGCAATCATTATTATCAATCATTTGCACCATTATTGTATCTTGATTTGTGTAGCCGGTCATTGCATATTCCGGCCAGCGCACATTGACAATCATGTCAACGGCGCGATCGATTGTTAATGGTGCGCTCAGCAATGTGGTATTGCCATCGACATCACGCAGCTCAGCGTAGAACGTGTGATGTTGGCACAATGGATTGGATGTCTCTGGTGGGCCCGGCACATACGCAAAGGCAAATCCTTGAAAGACAAGTAGTGGTTCCCATGCATTATCATCAACTGGCGGTTGATTCCAACGCCAGCGCAACTCGCTGGTGGTAGGCGGCAGTTGCCAGAAATCGACCAGCACTTGACCGATCCGATCAATGTAATTGCTCAATTGCAGTTGGGGCCGGTCTGATTGCGCGATGGCTGCTGGAATAAGCGCTAACCGTACCCAGATCACGGCAGTGATGGCGATCAGCACAATTCGACGACGATAGCTGCGTTGCATAGAGATCAATACCCTTCCGTTACCGAGTCAACACATACCGCACGACATCACGGCCCAAGGCCATTCCCTGCATACCATCCATCATCCAATGCACGCCACCAATAATGCGTGAGCGAGTAGCATCAGCGGCGCGCTCGACGAGCAAGTCTTTATGGTGTGGGAAGGTGACCATCAGCAGATTGGCTGCCGCCGAACTAAAAGCAGCATGGCCCGATGGGTACGAAGGGTGAGGCGGGGTGGGCAAGACCGGTTGCCACGCCGGTTCCACCTCTGCCATCCATTGTTCGGGGCGCTGGAAGCCGTACAGGTATTTGTTGTACCAGCACGCTACGGCAGCGTCGTGCATGGCAACGCCGAGATGCGCAAGGAGCGACGCCGTCTGCATTTCATCGAGCTTGTTGACCAGCGCCATCGTAATCGCTGTCTCAAACCAGAGACCAGCAGGAGTGACGGTGCCCACATCGGCGTGCCAATACCACGCCAGTTCGCGATATTCATCGGTCAGCACCTGCTGCCCCGCCCGAAAGGCGATGCGTTCGCGCTCCATCTCTTCACTGTCCCAGGCTGGCGGCGGCGGTAACACAATGGCATCGCCGGCGGGCAAGGCTATAGTCTTGACCGTGCCCCAATGAGGATCAAGCGGGAGTTGTTTCGTGTTCCATCCACCACTAGCCGGCAAAACAATCTCGCGCACCGCATCGCTGCCGTCCTGCTGCGCCCACGCGACCACCTCGTGGCCCACCGCTTGCCCAATCTGGAAGCTGCGCGCGAGCTGCTCCGGCGGAACCGGATCGCGCAGCCATAGCCCATGCCAGCGCGATACGTAAACATACCCCTCAATGATCTCGTTGTGTTGGGGATGAAGATAGCGCAATACCGGCCACATCGCGCCGGCTAGCAGGGCAGGGTTATCAACCGGCTGCTCCTGTGCGGCTTCCCGCCCGATCAGTAACGCATCGTTGAGCGCGGCCGATACGAGCATCAATTCACGAGCAGCCCGAGTAGGCGGCAGCCCATCACGAGCAATGAACTTGAGGGTGGTCTTGAGCCATTCGACGGCAAATTTGTGCGCCGTGTTGGTTGGCGGCGCCGGCGGCAAGTCGGCAAACTCTGCGTTTGCGGCGGCAGCCAATACCGCACTCGAATCGGTCACTAACCAGAGCCGTGGCTGCAATGGGCTAACCAGCCTGCCACTCGCCACAGGGGCTTGGGTAGGCGCCGGCACGGGCCGGGATGGTTCAGGGGCACTGGCCATCGGCGCAGCGCAGGCGGTCAGGACGAAGAGTAAGACGAACAGGTGGACGAATCGCATGCGACACCTCAGCGGTATAAAAAAAGTGTGCTCATATATGAAACCGCGCGAGATGCCAAAAGGATTCGCAGAAATTTTGAGCAATTTTTGAATCACGCTGTGGTGACTCACCCTGCGGTGGACGAGCAGCATTTGGCGGCTCAGCGCAGATGGCGTTGCGCGCGCCAGAGGGTTATCGTCTGCGCACTGTTGCAACAGCGCCATTGCCGATTGAGAAGACCCAAAAGCCCCTCGCTCAATTGATGAGCGAGGGGCTTATCAGCGTACACGCTGCGGCAAGGGTTACGAGGCGCTTTCCACGAGCGGCAACTGGCGCGCTTCACCGGCGAGCAGCGTCTGCGCCGCTGCTGCCACAAAGCCATAGAAGAGCGGATGCGGCTTGCCCGGACGGGACTGGAATTCGGGGTGGAACTGGCTGGCCACGTACCATGGATGGTCACGCAGTTCGATAATTTCAACCAGCCGCTTGTCGGGCGAGACGCCGCTGATCACCAACCCAGCCGCCTCTAAGATGGCGCGGTAGCGGTTGTTAAACTCAAAGCGATGGCGGTGGCGTTCTTCCACCCGATCACAGCCATACGCGGCATGGGCGCGCGTGCCCGGCACGAGATCGCAGGGATAGAGACCAAGCCGCATCGTACCGCCCTTTTCGGTAATATCGCGCTGATCGGGCATCAGATCGATCACGGGATGGGCGGTCTGCGGGTTGAATTCGGTGCTGTTGGCATCGTGGGTACCGAGCACGTGGCGGGCAAACGCAATAGTTGCGCACTGCATGCCCAAACACAAGCCAAGGTACGGGATACCATTCACCCGCGCGTAGTCGGCGGCGGCAATCTTGCCTTCGATCCCGCGCTCGCCAAACCCGCCGGGCACAAGAATGCCATAGACGCCTGACAATAAACGGGCAGGCCCTTCGCGCTCGACATCTTCAGCAGCCACCCAGCAAATATCTACGTCGATCGACTGCTCAAGCCCAGCGTGATGCAAAGCTTCGACCACGCTGATATAAGCGTCGTGCAATTCGACATACTTGCCCACCAAGGCAATCGGCAACCGGCGCTTCTCTTGCCTGATGCGCGCCACCAGCGCCCGCCATTCGTCAAGATCGGGAGCCGCCGCCGGCAATCCCAACCGTTCGACGAGATACTCGCCCAACCCCATATCTTCGAGCACCAACGGCACTTCGTAGATCGAATCGACGGTTGGCACCGGGATCACCGCGCGCACATCAACATCGGCGAAAAAGGCGATCTTCTCGCGAATATCGTCGTCGATCGGGCGATCGGCCCGGCAAAGAATGACATCGGCGCTGATGCCCACATTCCGCAGCGCCATCACCGAATGCTGGGTCGGCTTGGTCTTCAGCTCGCCGGTGCTGATGTGGGGCAACAATGTCACGTGAATGTAGAGAATATTGTCGCGCCCAACGTCCTTACGCATCTGGCGGATGGCCTCAAGGAAAGGCAGGCTTTCGATATCGCCAACAGTGCCGCCAATTTCGACAATGACCACATCGGCTTGACTGCTGCGGGCCAACGCGCCGATGCGCGCCTTGATCTCATTGGTGATATGCGGAATCACCTGAATCGTGCCACCCAGATAATCGCCGCGCCGCTCTTTGGCGATGACCGCCGAATAGATCTGACCGGTGGTGACATTGCTCAACCGGCTCAGATTGACATCAATAAAGCGCTCGTAGTGGCCGAGGTCAAGGTCTGTCTCAGCGCCATCAGCCGTCACAAACACCTCACCGTGCTGGTACGGCGACATGGTACCGGGATCGACGTTGAGGTAGGGGTCGAGCTTCATAACCGAGACGGTAAAGCCGCGGCTCTTGAGCAAGCGGCCAATCGAAGCTACGCCAATCCCCTTGCCAACCGAAGAGACCACCCCGCCAGTCACAAAAATGTACTTCGTCATAGAGGACTACTCCCTGCATAAAGATTTGTGGGTCGGCCAACCTTCGGTTGAACCGACCCACGCTGGCGCTCGCTTGCACTGTGCCAAAGCGGATTGCATGCCACACAATCGCTGTTTACCGGATGATCATTCGTACTATGATGAGCGGCATCTGTCTGCCGTACGTTTGCACTTCGACTTTTCAGTATACCACATGTAAGACGCATGAATGGTCAACTATGAGCCGGGCGCAGGATGACGATCCGGGTCTGTTCCTCATCGGTGGGCAAGGCATTCGCATTAATCACCAGCTTATCTTCGGGGGTATATTCTTTCATCCCCATTTCGCTCACAAACTTTTCGAGCGGCGCTAGCGGCGGATCGAAATCGATCTGCCCCATCGCGTAATGCATTGGGATCACAAAACGAGGTTCGATCTGGCTGATCACATTGCTGGCTGTCGCCGGCCCAATCGTCTCACCGCCTCCTACCGGCACAAGCAGCACATCAACGTTCGAGCCAATCTCTTCGAGCTGGCCCGTCGTCAATTCATGGCCAAGATCGCCAAGATGGCAGAAGACCAGATCATCGAGATGGATGATATACACGGTATTGAAGCCGCGTTCAGCGCCTTTCACCATATCATGGAAGGTGCGCACGCCAGTAATCAGCACCCCGCCAATCTCATACTCGCCGGGGCCATCAACCACAAAGACGCGATCGCGCAACGGGCGCACCGCAGCTACATTGTCGTGGTCAGGATGGTGATGGCTAACGGTGACGATCGTCGCGGTTGGCCGGCCGAGATCGAAACCGATTGAGCGATGGTAGGGATCGCAGACAATAGTGCCATCGCGACCGCGCAGACGAAAACAGGCATGACCAAGATATTGCACTTCAGCCATAATGAAATCCTTAGCTTGTTAGGCTATGGTGCCGAGCGATGAACAGCGGCGCGCTCATTGCTTGGATATGGAAACGGCATTTGCCGCACACAACGCCCGCTGCCGTACTCACCATCATACCCGGCAAGCGGGTGTCTGTCCAATAGCGTAGATAGCGTTTTGGGAAGGCGATCCGCCGTTGTCACCCATTTCCCTTCCCCATTCTCTCGCCTGTAAGCGAAAGAAGAGCGACTCTGCACATCCTCATGGCCGAAACGGATGCGACCACAACCGAATTCACCAGAAGACGCTATCCATAGACAGGGTATGACGGTTCGCCAAACACCATCGCGACACGAGACGCTGCTGTTGCGGGCAACCCACGCTTCGTTGCTACCCCCACAGGCGGGCCACCCGTGCTCCGTTACGCCGCTGGCGAATCGTCTACCCGTGTTTCGTTGCTACCTGCGGATCGTCGTGTTTGTGCCAGACTACATCACACCTTGCGAAACTATCTTGGTCTATGCTACCGTTACGACATTGATCATCGGCCATCTTACCAATCTGGCCCATCCGCCCCCGGATGCAATTCACGCCAAAGGCGAGCAAGAATGGGCCGGATCAGATCGGCAGCAAATCCGCGACGCAGCAGATACCCGCCGAACCGGCGTTGAAATGCGGCCCAATCGGCAACCCTCGCATAGCGCGGCAACACCGCGCGCGCGACCGCTTCGGCCCGTTCACGTTCGCTCATGCCATCATCTTCCGCCGCCAATGCTTCATCAATAATCGCCGGCGCAATCCCCTTGTGGCGCAATTCGGCCCGCAAGGCGCGATCGCCGCGGGGAAGCAAGGCGCGCCGGTTGGCGACCCAGCGACGGGCAAAATCGGCGTCATTCAGCAGACCCAATTCGTGCAACCGGGCAATCACGCGCACGCACGTCGCCTCATCAAACCCTTTGCGCTGCAAATACCGCCGCATTTCGGCAGTCGAACGCGGTCGTCGCTCAAGCTGCTGTAACGCTTTCTGCAACGCCTGATCGGCCTGCTCGCTGGCAACGAGGCATTCCCACGCCGCCTCATCAAGCTGCACGCCGACCGCCAAACGCTCGCGCACCAATGTATTGAGGCTAATGCCCAACGCAAACTCACCGTCAATAAAGACATTGACGCGCTGCGGATCGTTGCTTTGCTGGCGCAGAGCGGTAATTGTACCGGCAGGCATAGTACTCGTCTCAACACTACGCGCGGAGGAGTGGCTGACGTTGGCTAACTGGCTCAGACCGTCATTCTTACGTTTGCGCCCTGCTTACGAGGTTCAAGGGCAGACAGAACGCATGAGCGCAGATGTGATTGATGGCGTTGAGATGCGCTGGTTTGCCCTCACCCCTAGTCCCGCTCCCACTGGTGCAGGTTCAAGGGC
>FMSI01020412.1_pt1 | contig 12721 bp, 10 predicted proteins | sample 1504471 | NCBI WGS metagenome assembly FMSI01 (sample SAMEA4475357, study PRJEB15587) | soil metagenome | biome: Soil; feature: Field | place: India | collected 2015-03-11 | depth 0 m
CTCTGCAAGAGCGGGATCAGTTTGCCCCATACCCTCTCTCGTGTCTCCGACATACTTCTTCACCCTTGAGTTTTATCGTAATCTTACTATGGCTTGCGCGCCGCAATCAACTGATCGCAGATCATCGCCCCAAGATGCGCCAGCATCTCGAGGTGATGATAATGTCCCGCGGAAGCGTCAAATAAGACTTGTGCGCTTGCGGGAAATTCGTCGCCTCCAGACCAGTAGACGACCGCCAACGGGATCTTAGGGAGCGCCCAAAACCGAAACGCAGCATCCCCAAGATCGAGGGGCTCGCCGCCAAGCTTCTGAGCTGCTTGCCGGAAGCTTTCTATATCGCTCTTGAAATGGCGTGCGACGAGATTGCCCGAATAGCCCTGAAAGGCGCGCTCGTAGAACGCACCGTTGGGCAGCTCTCTGAGAGAGACCCACCGATGCCCTAACGGGGTGCCATCGGAGAGAACTAAATATTGTAAGAGTGCCGCTTGCACGGGGTTGGAGCAGCTACGTCCCTCAGGGCCGAGTACTTCTAATTTCGGCCAGGTGATCGTATAAGGTCGGCCAAAGAAGCGCAACTGGAACCGCCCTTGCCCTTCCTCGATCTCGCAGTAGACTGCCCCGGAGTTGTCCGCGACCAGACGGGGATCGCGCAGGCGCAGCTCTTCGCGCGCCTGCGCGATCTGCGGCTCTAAACTCTTCTCCCACGCTGGGTTACGCATAGACCGGCGTATACATTGGTTCCCTGAGCTTCAGCTCGGCACGCTTTCGATCCAGATGCGCTAAGATCGCTCGCGCTGCCTTATGTGGATCGGGCTCAAAGAGAAACTTGCCGCCCACAATCTTCTCTAAGTCTTCCGTCAGGAGCCTATGCATCCTGGGGCTGCCCAAGGTAGGGAAGGGCGTATTAAAGTGCACCAACGCTCCTGAAGCGACGAAATAGAACCCGATAGCAACGGCTTTCTCGCTCATCCATTCGGGCGCAGAACCCGCGACAGGAAGCTTCGAAAAGTCTTCGCCCAAACCGCCCTCGCTCACGATCTCCGCGAGCGTTGTCAAGATTCGAGAATTGTCCACACATGCGCCGACGTGCAGCACCGGCGGAATGCCGACGGTCTCGCAGATCTCTTTCAAGCCCGGCCCGGCGTACTTATAAGCCGCTTCGGGTCTTAACAATCCACATTTGGCGTCGGCAATCGCCGAGCACCCCGAGGTGACGACCAGCACGTCATTCTTCAGCAGCTCTTGAGTGAGAGTGAGATGCCCCCAATCGTGAGGGGTGTTGGGGTTGTTGCAGCCCACGACGCCGACGGCCCCGCGCAGCCGCCCGTCCATGATCGCGTCGTTCAACGGTCTGAACGTCGCGCGATAGCGCCCGCCCAGGAATCTGAAGACGGACTCGGTCGTGAACCCTGCGATCAAGTCCATGGATGCGTCAGGGATCTGCATCCGGCGCGGCTCGCGCTTGGGGAAGTTCTCTATAGCGCGTCGGATGATCTCCTTGGCCGCTTCGATAGCGCGCTCTTCTTTGAACTCAACGAACTCGACATTGGGGAATTTCGCTTTCGGGGACGTTGCGATAAGCTTGGTGTGGAAGCACTGGGAGAGGCTGACCAGCGCGGGCATGATGCATTGCACGTCTACGACCATCGCGTCTACGGCTCCGGTAGCTAGGGCTAGTTCTTGCTGCAAGAAGTTCCCAGCGATGGGGATGCCATGGCGCATGAGAATTTCATTTGCCGTGCAGCAGATGCCCGCGAGATTAATACCCTTGGCTCCTTTCTGCTTGGCCAATGCTTGCAGCTCGGGGTCGCGACTGGCCGCCACGAGCATCTCCGAGAGCAATGGCTCGTGACCGTGAACCACAACATTGACTTCGTCTTTTTTCAAGACCCCCAAATTGACCCGTGACCGTATGGGCGTGGGCGTGCCGAAGAGGATGTCTTGCAGTTCAGTTGAGATCATGGAGCCGCCCCAACCGTCGGCGAGCGCCGTTCTCATCCCTTGGAGAATGATATTATAGTAGTCTGTGTCCACCCCCATGGTCGTGCGGTGCATCATCTCGACGACTTCGCGATCAATGCCGCGCGGCATAATGCCCAGCTTGCGCCACAGCTCTTGGCGGGGCTTGGGAGCCCGATGAGAGAAGGTCAATTCGCCCTCTTGTTGGCCAAATTCGGCCAATATTTTCTCAGCCAGAGACTTGGCGACCTCAGTATCGCTCTTGGCATCGGTGCCGACGCCGAACTCCGCCGCGATCTTTCTCAGTTTTATTGGGTCTGTGATGCGATAGCCGCCCTTGCCTTCGGCAGCCATCAGCAGGGTGTGGGCGACGTCGCGCCCGTGATCGGAATGGGCAGCCGTCCCCGCAGCGATCATGCGCGCGATGTGCCGGGCCGTGAACGTATCGGCATCGGCGCCGCAGACGCCGCGCTGGGGGCCGCTCCCGAACGGGTCAATTCTGCACGGGCCCATATTGCAGATTCTGCAACACAACCCCAACTGCCCGAAGCCGCACTGGGGCTGTTGCGCCTCCCAACGATCCCAAATCGTCTCCAGTCGCTCGGACTTGGCGATCTGGAGCATCTCTTGCGTTGCGCGATCGACGCTGCGCTCTTTCATGGTGCCTCCTTTGCTTCACCCTCGTTTGCGGTATGCCTTCAGGTAGTCATCGCTATAAATCTCTTTATTCAGAATGAGCTCGGCTGTCGCGATGGCATTCATCAGTTCTGTATCGCAGACGTTGCAGATCGCCGCGTCACAGCCCGCTGCCATCGCCATCACGAGAAAAGTCCGATTGATGAGCGAACGCTCTTTCGCTTTAGAGCAGATATTGCTCAGCCCAACCGAAATATGCGGCGGCGGATCAGAGATCATCGCGAACTGTCTGATCGCTTCTAGGACGTTCTTCGCTTGCTCTTGCATGAATTTTAAGGGCATCACGATGGGATCGAGATAGATTTTGTCTGGAGTCAAGCCGGCTTCGCTGGCAACGGCGAAGATCTTCGCCCCAAGCTCGACTCTTCTGTCTATATCTTGGGGACTGCCGCGCTCGTCCATCACGACCCCGATCAAACCAGCGTTGTACTGCACCGCCAGCTCGACGAGGGGGATGAGCTTGCTGTCTTCAGCCGTCGTGCTGTTGATGATGACCGGCCGCCCGTCACCGAATTCTCTGTACGCTTCCAAGCCCGCCTTCATGAGATCGAGCTTGTTATAGTCAACCGAGATCGGTGTTGGCACGGCTTCACAGACAGTGTGAATGAGCCAGCGGAAGTCGTCGGCGCTCTTGGAGACTGCACCTAAATTCACGTCCAGATAGTCTGCGCCGGCTTCGGTCTGCTTTCTCGCCCACTCTTGGATTGGGGCTTTGTTCTTCTCTTTGATCGCAGCTCCGATATCTTTAAAGCTCCCGTTGATGCGCTCCCCTATCAGAATCATCGCAGACCATCTCCCATCAGCTGTTTGATCACTTCGCGCACGCTCGCCACAGCTCGCGGATGGCGCAGAACTAAGATGTCTGCACCCGTGAGCAAATAGACATAAGCCGTCGTGGCCTCCCACAGAGGCCCACGCTCCTTTTGCTCGCCCCATTCTGGAAGCTCTTGTTCGCTCGCTTTCGCTTCTTTGACGCCCCAGACTTCGATACCGATATCACAGATCATGGGCTGCGAGAGCATCTTGTCCCCACGAAGCGCAGCGAGTCGCGCCCGCTCCATCACCGAGTAGACGTACTCTAACCCATAGCCTAGCGCTGCGCTTGTGGGGTAGATCACGATATCTTCAGGCTTGAAGCCCATGTCGTTCGCCAAGATATTGACTTGCTTGGCAATGTTCACATCGCAGGGCGACTCGGCGATCACTTTGTGTTTGTACGCCGTGCAAAGTGCGATCAGAGTCTTATAATTGTCTTCCGTGATCGTGCCGAGCAGACAATTCTCGCCTGAGGCAGCTTCGGCGACAGCGGGGAAGATCTCGTTGTCTTTGTCATCGTTGCCCGTGCCCCAGACAATTAACGGTACACCTACAGACTCCAGGACGCGCCTGACAGCTTGTGCGGCTTCTTGCGGGCCACGATTCTGTCTGACGGGGTCACAGCCAGCGAGCCTGAGACAGATTAAGTCTGCTCCGTACTGCTCGACGCACTTTTTAGCCCACAGCCCCGGATCGTGCCAGACGTCGCGAAAGTGCTCAGCGAGCACGTCGGGCCAATCCTGCGGGGTGACATCCCAAATCTCCATGGCGATGGCCGGGGGGTAGGGCATCTTGCCCTCAAAGTGATGGAAGGGCAACGACGTCGCTCCACCGACGGTGACCTTCTTCGTGCGGGTGCCGCCCTCATCCTTCGTTGCGCCGAGCGTCACAACATTGATCGCATTCGGCCAGGTCTTCTTGACATCGGGAATAGCGACGGGCATCTTTACGATCCTCCTCCGTGGCACAAAATCTTCTCTAAGACCTCCTGTACGGCGCGCTTGGCTGGGGAAGCTGGAGTCAGCTCAGTGAGCGGCTTACCTTCGAGACTGAGATCCCAAAGCGCTTCGTCTGTTGGGATCTCCCCGATGAGCGCAAGCCCCGTCTGCGCGAGCCTCTCCTGAAAAGACTTATCCCCTAGCCGAGCTCGCCTACTATCGCTCACATTGTTCAGAGCTAAAAATCTCGTGCGGATGCGCAATTGCAGCTCATCAGCCAATCTGTTAATTCGAGCTGCAGCTTGCAGTGCAATGGGATTGGCATCGCTGATGACCAAGAGCACGTCAACGTCTTGGGTCGTGCGCCGCGATAGGTGCTCCAAGCCCGCTTCGTTGTCCAAAACGACATACTTATAGTTTTTGCTAAGCAGATCTATATAGCGTCGCAAGACGTGATTGACAGCGCAATAGCAGAAGGGGCCTTCACCACGGCCCATCGCTAAAAGATCAAGACCGTTGCCCTCCACAAGACATTGCTGCAACCCATATTCGAGATACTGATCTTTGGCAATCCCCGGCGGCAAGTCTTTAATCTTCTTGAGCGTCTCTTCGCGCAGCTCGCCGATGGTCTGCTCGAGTTTTAGGCCCAAGACTTGGTGAAAATTCGTATTCGGGTCGGCATCAATAGCGAGCACCGGCCCTTCGCGGCGCTCGACGAGCGCGCGCACGATCAGCCCTGCAACGGTTGTCTTGCCTACGCCGCCCTTGCCAGCAACGGCTATCGTGAATGCCATATCGCTTCCTTCACCCGCAAGCGCTCTTGCACCGACGGGAACCGCTCCAGCTCCGTGTGGGGCAAGAACTTCGCCGCGAGAAACTCTTCATAGTAATGCGGGAAGCTTATCAAATCGTAATACGTCGCGCTCTGCACGATCTCTTCGCACTTCTCCCAGGCTTCTCGCGACAGCAGCACCATCTTCGCCCCAATAATAGACGTGTTGCCCACAAAACGAATCTTCTCTAACGGCAAATCTGGGATCAGTCCAATCATAATCGCTTTCTCTCGATCAAGATAGTTCCCAAAACCCCCGGCGAGAAAGACCCTGTCTATATTGGTGATGTCGAGATTGAGCGATTTGAGTAGAATCAACGTCCCGGCGTAGATCGCCGCCTTGGCCCGCAACAGATTCTCGATATCAGCTTGGGTGATGACTATATCTTTCTCTGTCGCGGAGCGCTGCGCAGGGACGACGACAAACTCTAATATCCCGTCGCGCTCGCGGATGCGCGGGCTCGCTTCGGGGATAAGTCTTCCAGAGCGATCTATAAACCCAGCTTCTAAGAGCCCCGCGACTAAGTCTATCAGCCCAGACCCGCAGATCCCCTTGGGCTTGACATTCCCTACGGTCTTATACAAGACGTTGCCGTCGGAGGAGATCTGCACTCTCTCGATAGCGCCGCGGCTCGCTTTCATGCCGCACTTGACGCCAGAGCCCTCAAATGCCGGCCCGGCCGAGGCCGAGCACGTCACCATCCAGCAGAAGCCATCCTCACGTCGGCCGATGACGATCTCCCCGTTGGTGCCTACGTCTATGAGCATCACCGTCTTGTCGGACTCATAGAGCCCTGTGGCTAAAATGCCCGCGGTGACGTCGCCGCCGACCCAGCCGCCGATAGCTGGGACACAGTAGAGCAACCCCCGGGGATTGATCTGAATCCCAACTTCAGCAGCGCGCACCGGCGGGGGCGCGGTCGAGCACGAGACATACGGATCGCGCCGGATCGAGCTTGGATCAAGCCCAAGCAACAAGTGCATCATCGTCGTGTTGCCCGCACACACCAGAGCTAAGCAGTCGTGCAGCGCGATCTTGTTGCGCTCCACCAGCGCCGTGATCAAATTATTAATATCGTTAACGATGGTCTTCTGAAGCTGTTCCAGGCCGCCGCGCTCAGCGTACAGAATTCTTCGGGTGACTTCCTCGCCGTAGGCCCGCTGAGAATTGTACATGGCCTCGGCGTCTATCGTGCGACCCGTGTTCAAGTCCACCAGATGGGCCACGACCGTTGACGTCCCAACATCTACGGCGAACCCGTAATTGCGAGCAGACGTGTCTCCGCCTTCAAGCTGCAGGACTTCAACAGTGCCGCCACGCAGCCCCAGCGCGGCCGTCACCTTCCAATGGCTCTGGCGCAAGATCCTGGGGTGCATTTGCAAGATCTTCAGCCCCGTCTGCATGATTGGGTAATCCCGATGTCGTCGGATCTCCCGGTAGAGTCGTTGCTGGTCGGCCAAGTTGTCGTGCAGCGACGGGGGAGGCAGCTCCAGATAGAGTTTTTGCACCAGGGGCTCATGGCGGAAAGAGACCCTCTCTTCTTGGTAGAGCGCGCGGAAGCGCTGCGCGTCTATGTCTATTAAGATTTGGCCCTCTTCGGCACGGGTCTCCAGGGGCACTTCAACTTCGACGTCTCCTAAGACTTTGGTTTGGCAGGCAAGCACGTAGCCCTTCTGGATCTCATCGCGATTGAGGAGCGTCGTCGGCGCAGATTCGATGTTACCGTTCTTGACGATGACGCGACAGCGGCCGCAGATGCCGTCGCCCCCACAGATACTCGCCAGCTCGACGCCGACGGCCTTCGCGGCGGCTTGGAGGGTGACGCCGCGCTCGACTTCGACGCTCACTTCATCAGGATGAAATCGCACTGTGGGCATCGCTTATGCTTTCCATTCGTTCTTCAGATACGCGGGAATCCCCGCGGCTTCCTCCGGGCCGACTAAGACCTCCCAACCACCTAAATCTTCGATCTCGCCCTTGAGCACCGCTACCAAACCCGGAATGATCAACTTCTTATGCGCGACTTGGTCCATAACGCCGTAACTCTTCACCGCTTTGACGATCGCTTCTGCTGTGAGCTTGTCGTCAGCGTAGGCGTTCAGCACGCCCAATCCTCCTGTGTCCACTACTGAGATATATGCTGGCACGCGACTGTTCTCGACCTCACCCTCAACAGTAAAGTACGTGAGCGCGAAGTTCGTCGTGACGAGCACTGGCGATTGCGGCGTGGGCTCGCCGACTTTGTAGAGCTTCGCTTCGACAGCGTTGGGGACTTGCGGGTCAGTAAAGATATTTTGCCGCACTGTGAGAATGGGCAGCAGCTGCGCACGTTCCGCGCCGTCTATCACGATCATGCTCGCGTACTTACATATAAACATCGCTGCGTATGCCGTCTCGATCTGCGGGTCACTTCCGCGCAGGGCAACCATCACGGGGTAGCCCACGGCTCGGAAATTCTTCTCCAGCGCGAGCCGACGCAGCTGCGTCAGCTTCGCCAAGCCGTCAGCCAACCCGGAGATCTCCGGCTGGAGCACGAGATCTTCAACACCGAGAGCTTTGATCTGTTGGGTAAGCTCGGCAAGCTCCTCGAGCGTCGCCGCCTTCACGGCAAGGGAGCACTTGGATTCCTTCGCGAGCCCTGCAAACTCTTTGAAGTTCTCTCTCGTCGCGGCGCAGAGCAGCGGGCGGCGCTCGGCACAGATTTCTAGAGCCGCTCGAAGCGCCTGAGGGTCTGCACTCGCTAAGATGAGCGCCAGTGATGTCTTCTCCGCAGCAAGCCGAACGGCTTGCGCGAATTTATTCGTATCGGGAGTAGTCTGCTCCACAGCGATGGCGTTGACGCCGATGAGCTGCCCCACACGCACAAACTGTAATTGATTGATCTTCTCGATGCGCTGGGCCAGCTCACCCTCTGAAAGATCGTCCCGCACACGAATAGCGATCACCGTGGGGTGATGGAACTTCTCTTCATGACGGAAGAGCACCGTTTCGCCGCCGAGCTTGAGCACGCGATCTCCTGCGCCCACAGTCACGGTGCGCATCGGCGGGGCTTGGGCTTCTGATAGAGCAGCCTTCGCCTCTGGCGAGACGTGCGGGCACTGCTCCAGCCCGACTTTTTTCGCCGCGACCTGCATCGCGAACGCCATACACGTTGGGAAGTTACAGTCCCCGCAGTTGGTCTTGGGCAAGTGCTTATAGATCTCGATTCCCGTGAGCTTGGCCATAGCGAATCAGCTCCTATTGCACAATCGGCTCCATCTCCAAAACTGGGTGCCCCACGCGCTGCAAGAACTCCATAAGCTCTTCGCTGGTCGTGGCGTCTTTTTCAGTTGCGATCTTGTCAAAAAGCTCCGGCATCCCGATCTCTTCCAAGCGCTTCTGCAGTCTCTCCTTGATCTCTTCTTTGAGCTCGCTCGGCATCCAGACGAGTCTCTTGATGCCGCCCTCAGCACTGATAAACTTTTCGCTGGTGAGGTAGAGCTTGCCCACGCCCAAGAAGCCCGGCGTCTGCACCCCGCCGCCGACTTCGCCGGCCATCGTGGAGAACGTCATGCCGATGGGCGTCTCCCCTTGATATTCGCGGCTGGCGACCATCACCCCGTTGCACTCCGGCAGCACCGCCACGAGGCACTCGAAGCACCCGCAGCTCGTCTGGGGGTTCTGCATGATTGAGTACATCGAGACCCTCTCTAAGTTGCCGTTGGAGGCGACGCGGACATACTCGTTGACCCCTTGCCATTCGCCTAAGACGGGGTCAAGACAGGCACCCTTGGGCACAGGTTTATTAGGGCCGTGCGGGTCCATCTCGTACGACGCCCCGCAGTCAAGCCAGGTATACGCGCCGCAGAGGCCCAAGCGCTGTGGCGTCACGATGCAGACGTGGTTGGGCGCATAGCTCTGGCAGAGAATGCAGCTATAGAACTTGTCTACATCTTCGTCCTTCATGCCCATGACGCGCTCGTCACGCTGGCGATAGATCTCCCTGGCTTCTTTGATCAATGCGTCGACTTGCGCTTGATCCGTGATGATCTTCACTTGGACTTTGTCGACTAATGCTCCAAAATCTTCTTTGAATTTGGCGATTAAAACTTCTCCGTAGTGCTTCAAGCGAAAGCCCTTGTCGTAAGCCTCTTTACTGATGCGCACCCAGGGGATGTCGCGCTGCCCGATGTGCATCACGCCGTTGATGCAGCTAATAAAGTGATGGATTCTTCTCTCCAAGACGGGCTCGAAGTCCGTCTTTAAGTTGCGTCCAGCGACATCGACGATCACGCCCAGGGGCATGGCCTTGCCCTCTTTGGCTTGGTCTATATCTGGGCCGATCAGCTCGATCTTGCCGTCTTCGACTTCGTCCATCGGCTTGGCGCGCAGCAGCTCAAACGCCGTTGAATATTTGCCGCCGAACTCGACGTAGAGATTCTCTTTGCGCACGCGCTCGCCCTCGAAGCTCGCCCCATAGGGCACGGGGATGGGGATCTTCGAGAGCTTAATCTTGAGCCCGCGCACCTCAATCGCTTTGTGAATGATTTTATCCAACGAGATCCCGGAGACGACGTGCTCATAGGTACAGATGCCCCTGGGCAGAATCTGCGGGATCGGGACGTCCGCGATCACGGGGAAGCCGAAGTTGATCGCTCCCGCGGCCGTCGCGTACTTTTCGTCAGTTAAGAGCTGTCCCGTGCCGTTGACGCCGGGATCAGCTCCCAGAGCTAGAACAAACGCGAAGACGCGCTCTTTGTTATAGAGCAGAATCTTTCGCGCCGCATCGAAGCTGCCGGGCTTGATCCCACCAAAGGTCATTGCGGCGCGGGTGGCGAAATTGAGCGCATAGACCGCTGCCCCCACGTGCTTCCCATACGGCACAATATACGTGTCCCAGCCCATCTCGATATCTTCTTCTTGGAGTTGCTCGGCCATGGAGCGCCCGTTGGAGTCGCCAGCGATAAAGATGAGAATATTTCTCTCTTGCAGGGCACGAGCTAATTCGACGGCGTCTTTGTTGGTCGGCAGCGCCCCGACGCACGCAGCGAACCCCGGCATACGACCATCTACGAGCTTGATCCCTTGGGTGCGCAAGATCGCGTCGTCGGTGAAGCCCAGCCAGGGCGGCTCCGGCTTATAACTTGGGTCTAAGTATCTCAGCGCCTCGATGATCTCTTCGGCGATCAGTGTCGCGATCCCAGCATCGAGAGCATCGCCCAAATAGGGCAGCCAGAGCTGATCTTGCGGGATCGGGGGAAGAAGCCCCTTGGCGTGCTGTAAGGCTTCGTGACAATCTTTGAGCGTCTCGACTTTCAAACCCAGCAGAGCTAAGATTAACGGTAGATGATAGGCCGTGTTGGGAAAGCCCACTCTCTTTTCGGGCTTATAGGTCTCTAGAGCTTCCTTGAGCTTCTGCTCAGCCTCGGCGACGTATTTGTGCGCGCCACGGATCGCGGCGGACGCGATAATCTTAGACATAGCTTTACACCCCCACCGTGTGTACTAATTCTTGGAATTCGCGCTCGGCAAAGCGCTCTTTGTTTTCGACAATCAAGGGCAGCACTCGCCCCAGATCTGGCCCCAGCTCCAGAAGTTCTTCTTTTATGGGAGCGATGTTGACGCGCCGCTCCATCAAGATACGCAATACCCCTGCGGCTTCGATGGGCACATCCCCCACGAGCACAAACCCCACGATCGTGTCGTCCTTGAGAAAGATCTTTCGGTAGATTCCCGGGGCAGGCTGAAACTCTAGCGTCTCGTCGTGCTCGCCAGAACGACCGCCCAGGGGGCCCGGTGTGAGCACAGCCAGTCCAGCCGAGATCACCGGAACCCCAAAGAACTGCACCGAGTTCATGCGCATCGAGCCACGATAGACCGTCTCTTGGCCCAGCATATTGAGCGCCGCGATGCGCCCTTGCTCCACGGCGCAGGGCCAGAGCGCATTAATCCACGGCTCGCCGCGAACGACATCGCGGGCTTGGGCGACGTCCCCAGCTGCGTAAATATTCTCTATGCTCGTGCCCAGATAGTCGTCTACGAATACCCCGTAATCTTTACGAAGCTTCGTGTCTTTAAGAAGCTCGAGGTTAGGATCTACGCCCTTGCCCACGACGACGAGATCGCACGCGAAGACCTCGCCCGAAGCGAGCTGAACGCCTTCTACTTGTTGTTTGCCCAGCACCGCGACGGGCTTCGCCTTTGTCCGAATCGTGACGCCGTTCTGCTCAAAGATTCTCTCAAAAATTCGCGCTGAGCTCTCATCGAGCATCTGCGAGAGCGCATGGGGTGAGTCTATGAGCACCGTGACGGCGAGCCCGCGTCCCTGAAGGGCCTCAGCAGCTTTCAAGCCGACCAAGCCCCCGCCGAGCACTACAGCTCGCTTGGCCTTGGGCAGCCAGCTTAAGATCGCTTTGGCGTCCTCCTCGAGCTTGCGCAATCCGAAGACCCCGGATCGCTCTTTAAGGCCCTCAAGGGCAGGAAAGCGCGGCGACGCCCCCGTCGCCAAGAGCAACTTATCATAAGCGACTGTTGTGCCATCTTGCAGATGGACTTGGCTCTTTTCAGTATCGAGTCCCACAGCCCGCGTGAAGAGCGCTTTGATTTTGTATCTCTCAAAGAAATCACGCGGGCGATAGAGCAACTGATCTTCGTCCAGCTTGCCCGCCAGATAGTACGAGAGCAACGGACGAGAATAGATAAGTTTTTCATCAGAGACCATTACGATCTCTGCACTGGCGTCATAGCGACGCAGGGTCTCCGCGGCCGTGACCCCCGCCGCGGATGCTCCAATGATGACGTATCTCGACTGCTTCGCTTTCGGACTCATCGCACCACCTCCCAAGGCCGTTCTATGGGCTGTGCGAGCACTTTTTCGAATTCTTCAAACGTCCCGGCGAAGAGCGCATCGGTGGGGCACGATTCGACGCACGCATAGCGAGCGCGCCCCGCCCTCTCTTGGCGATCGGGGCAGAGATCGCACTTGAGGGCTTTCACTCTCGGCGTGATTGCGCCGTAGGGGCAGCTCATCACGCACATCCAGCAGCCGACGCACTTCTCAAGATCGCAGACGGTCTGGTCATTCTCTTTACGCATCGCCCCAGTAATGCACGCGTCAACACAAGGGGCCGGATCGCAATGATGACACCCCAGCGAAAGCGCTACACCCCCAATCGCCACACGATAAGGCTCCGCACCGACGGCCTGGACACGGCGTCGCGGAGGCCCTAGCTCCCCATGGAGCACCGAGACGAACAGGTCCTTTGAGGGCGTGTGCTCGACCGCACACGCGATCTCGCACGCCCGACAGCCGACACAGCGGCGCGGATCACAGAAGAGCCGCTCCATTGGCGCCTCCTTTTTGTCTCTTCAGCTTCCCACGGAAGAAGGCAGCTGAACGCTTTCTAAGATTGCCTGAACTTGACGACGGATTGCAGCATCGCTCACAGAAGTGGGGCCAGCGATGCGCAGGCTCTCGCTATAGGGCAGAGCACCGATCAC
>FMSI01004665.1_pt1 | contig 12715 bp, 8 predicted proteins | sample 1504471 | NCBI WGS metagenome assembly FMSI01 (sample SAMEA4475357, study PRJEB15587) | soil metagenome | biome: Soil; feature: Field | place: India | collected 2015-03-11 | depth 0 m
TTTTTTTCGGCAGAAAGGGGGTAGCGACGATGCGCAAACTGGTGGCATTTGTTTTTGCAATGCTGATGGGAACAATGGCGACAGCTCAAAAGGTTGAAACGCTGAAAGTCGGCGACGCAACGATTCGCATTATCCGCGACAAATTCGGTGTCCCCCACATTTTCGCGCCAAGCCTTTACGGTGTCTTTTATGGCAGCGGTTACGCTCAGGCACAAGACCGACTTGCACAAATGGAACTTTATCGGCGCACAGCGAAAGGCGAACTGGCAGAAATTATGGGCGAAAGTGCATTGGAGCAAGACAAGCAAAGGCGCATCTTAGGCTACACTGAAGCGGAACGATGGGAACAATTTGCAGCCCTCAGCGCTGAGGAGCAACTCGTCTTGAAAGCCTTTGCCGACGGTGTAAACGCAATCATCGCACAAGTTAATGCAGGGAAACGACCAATGCCGCAGCGGCTCAAAGATTTGGGTGTCACAAAATTGCGTCCATGGAAACCGACGGACACCATCGCTATCACCCACATGATGGCGGAGCGTTTTGGTAGTTCTGGCGGTGAAGAGTTGCGAATGCTTCAACTTCGGCTCTATCTGCAACTGAAGTTTGGAGCGCAAGCAATGAGCGTCCTCAACGATTTGGCTTGGCAGAATGACCCAACTTCACCAACAACAGTAGTTGATGGGATGCGGGACGAGGGACGCAGGACGGGAAAAACTGATGGAATGAGGAACGCAGGGCGTAGGACGGAGAAACTGAAAACGCAAAACTTTGTCACCCATCCCTCGTCCCCTGTACCGCTTTTGAATGCCATTCGCATTGTGGAAGAGTGGGACAGCGTGGAATGGTGTCGGCGACTTGGTTTGTTCACTCGCTTCGGCAGTTACGCAATGGTCGTCGCACCGCAAAAATCAGCGACAGGCAAACCGCTTTTAGTCGGAGGACCGCAAATGGCAACAGGAACGCCTTCCATCGCTTACGAAATTGCCCTTTATTGCCCCAAGTTTCAAGTTAGAGGCATGACTTTCGCCGGCGTTCCTATCGTGCTCATCGGCATGAACCAACATTTAGCATGGACGACAACCAGCGGTGCCGGCGACAATGTGGACATATTTGCTGAGCACTTGAGCAAGGAAAACAAATACCGCTACATGTATCGTGGCGAGTGGCTGCCAATGGAGAGGCGAATTGAAATCATTTTTGTCAAGGGTAAAGACGAACCCGTTCAGGTTGAAGTTTGCCGAACGCTTCACGGCGTCGTCCTCAGTTGGGATGAGAAGGCTGGTGTCGCTTACGCCAGAACGAAGGCTTATCAAGGGAGAGAGTTGGGAGCGATGCGGGCAATTTACGCCTTCCACAAAGCCACGAAGGTCAGTGAGTTTGCTGAAGCCTGCAAGCATATCGCTACTAGCCACAACTTTTTCGTTGCGACGAAGGATGGCGACATCGGTTTTTGGTTCTGTGGGCGATATCCCATTCGTGCCGAAGGCATTGATCCTCGCTTTCCGGCGCCGGGCACAGGTGAATTTGACTGGAAAGGTTTCATCCCCTTTGAAAAATTGCCTCAGCAAATCAACCCGCCCCAGGGCTTCTTTGCTAACTGGAACAACAAGCCTGCTGTTTGGTGGGATAACGGTGATTTGCCTCGTTGGGGCGTTATACATCATGTCAAGCGCATTGCCGACTTGTTGAGAAGCAAACCAAAACTCACACTGGAAGATTTGCGCCGTTTTGTCGTTGACATTGAAGGTTACGATGTGCGGGCAGACTTTTTCAAGCCGATGCTGTTGCGAGCCATTCAGCGTGTTGCTCCTGAAGATGTTGAACTGAAAATGGTTGCCGATTTACTCAAACGATGGGACAATCAGAGAGCCGAAGGCAGCGTTGCAGCAACAATTTTTGATGCGTGGTTTGAAGCGTTGCAGGAAACTGTGGTCGTTGATGACTTGGGCGACTTTGGTGACAAAAACTTGTTCCGCATGGCTATTCAGCCCAGTTTGCTTTGGTATGTCCTTGCTGACAACCCGCCACGAAGGTTGTCACGAGATTACCTGAACGGTGAGAACAAAGATGAGGTGATGATCAAGGCGTTGCGAACAGCACTTGAGCGGTTGCGCAAAGAGAGGGGAGAAATTGTCAATTGGGGCTTTAGCAAACGGCTGTGGCGTTTTGACCCACTGCCACCAATCCCAGGTCCAAATCGCGGAGCCTACATCCAAATCGTAGAAGTGTCAACTCCGCCCCATGGCTTCAACATCTTGCCGCCTGGTCAAAGCGAAGACTCTAAATCGTCTCATTATGCCGACCAACATCCCTTAGCCATGCGTTGGCAGTTTAAGCCAATGGTTTTTGTGAGCGAGAAAAATCTGGGTCGCAGTGTAACTAAAGCGAAAGGGGCAAGTCCCCTTACCAAACAATGAACTGCGTAAGGCAAATCACCATGCAGGTTCATCAAACCTGTGCAATTGGTCAGCACAGGACAAAGCCTGCATTAATTATGTGCCAGATTTGCTTGTCAATTCATCGGTAGCGCCAAATCTCTTCCTGATGGTCGTCAAACTACCGTCACCCTAAAGGGCTATACTGCCGAATAGCCCTATCCTCAAAACTCTTCTTCTGTCCGTTTCGTTTCATCCCACCAGTAAAGGTAGGTTTGATATCGTTCTGGTGGAATTTGACCTTGTTCAACTGCCGCTTTAACCCCGCACCCTGGTTCGGTTGTATGTGAGCAATTGTTGAATTCGCACTGAAACTGATTGAACTCCCGGTAGAGGATAGGCAAGGACTCTAAAGCGACCCACCGAGGCAAGTCAACTCGTTGAAAACCTGGAGTATCAGTGACCCAACCGCCATGCGGGTTGGGAAGCAACCTGACTTCTGTCGTCACATGTCGTCCCCTCCCCGTCTTATCGCTAACTTCATCGGTTCTCAATTTAGCGCCGGGAATGAGCGCGTTCAAAATTGACGATTTACCAACTCCTGAAGATCCAGCGAGCACGACTAAGTTGCCTTTCATTATCTCCCACAAACTGTCAAGACCCTCTCCTGTCTTAACGCTGGTTTTGAGCACTTGGTAGCCGATGCTTTCGTAAAGCGAAACCCACTTTTCAAACTCAGGTAGTTCTCGCTTTCTGACCAAGTCCATTTTGTTGAAGACGATTATTGTGGGCAGCTCAAAAAACTCCGATTGCGCCAACAAAGCGTCAAGGACCAAGTTGCTGAAATCCGGCTCGTGCCAACTCACGGCGATGAGCAATTTGTCAACATTTGCGACAGGTGGCTGTGGCAACAAATTCTTTCGCTCTTCAATTGCTTCAATGGCGACCTCATTAGGGGCAACAACTCTTACTTGAACCCAATCGCCAGCGTAAATTCGTTCCCCTTGCTTGATAAGTTTCCCTCTCAAAATCCCCAAAACGACCCTTTGTTGTTCAGGAAGCCAAACTTCCGTTCTCGCTCCAGCCCGGGCGACGACTAAACCCCTCATTTCATCACCTCGCTTTTTGCGTCAAAGTTTGAAAATGGAGTTAACGGCACTCAACATTTTGTTGCAACGATTTGACTTTTGAACCAAACCAGCACTCACGAGGGGGGAAGAGAAATGACGGAAGTGAGAATTGAGAGAGATGCATTGGGAGAAGTTCAGGTTCCTGCATGGGCACTTTGGGGCGCTCAAACTCAACGAGCCATTGAGAACTTCCCAATTAGCGGAATTCGTTTTTCACGAGTCTTCATCAGAGCATTAGGGCTTGTTAAAATGTGTGCTGCGAAAGTGAACAAGGAACTCGGGCTTTTGGATGAGCAAAAAGCCAACGCAATCGTGCAGGCTGCGAAAGAAGTCGCCGACGGCAAACTTGACGACCACTTTCCCCTTGACATTTTCCAAACTGGCTCAGGCACATCAACCAACATGAATGCCAACGAAGTCATCGCCAACAGAGCCTGCGAAATTTTGGGCGGCAAGCGAGGTGACAAATCTCTCGTCCACCCCAACGACCATGTTAACTTGGGACAATCTTCAAACGATGTCATCCCTGCCTGCATCCATATCTCCGCTGCTATCGCCATCCATGAACAACTGCTACCTGCCCTTGACAGACTTCATGCAGCGTTGAGCGAGAAGGCGAAAGAATTTGACGACATTGTTAAAACTGGACGAACTCACTTGATGGATGCGATGCCTGTCAGACTTGGACAAGAGTTTTCAGGTTACGCTGCACAAATTGCTTGGTGCAAAGAACGAATTGAAGCGACTTTGCCACGACTTTACGAGTTAGCACTTGGCGGAACCGCAGTCGGGACAGGCATCAACACTCATCCAGAGTTCGGCAAGCGAATCGCTGAAGGGTTGGCTCAAGAGACAGGCATTCCTTTCAAAGAGACCCGCAATCACTTTGCTTCTCAAGCGGCAATGGAAACAGCAGTTGAAGTCAGCGGTGCTTTGAAGACTCTCGCAGTTGCCCTTTACAAAATTGCAAATGACCTTCGCTGGATGAACTCAGGTCCGCAAGCGGGATTGGCAGAAATTAGATTGCCCGCACTTCAACCCGGTTCGTCAATTATGCCCGGCAAAATCAACCCCGTCATCCCAGAAGCAGTCATGATGGTGGCAATGCAAGTTTTCGGGAGCGATGTCACTGTCGCGGCGGCAGCGGCGTCAGGAAACTTTGAACTCAATGTTGCACTTCCCGTTATGGCTAACAACTTGCTCCAGTCCATCACGATTTTGGCTAACGTTTGCGATGTTTTTGTGAGCAAGTGCATTGCCGGAATCGTTGCGAACCGAGAGCACATGGAACGACTGGCTGCACAAAATGCCATCTTGGCGACTGCATTGACGCCTCACATCGGTTACGACAAAGCAGCAGAAGTTGTCAAGAAGGCTATGGCTGAGAACAAGACAATCAGGGAAGTTGTCTTGGAGATGGGGTTGATGCCTGCCGATGAACTGGACAAGGTCCTTGACATTCGCAAGATGACCGAAGGCGGATTTGTGGCAGGAGTAAGCGCAGGCGGGTAAGCCCTCATCGCGACCGCATCCCGATACATCGATTTGTTGGTAGCAGCTCGACTTTCAATAGGGCTCACCGGGAAGTTCGCCCCTCAATTGCAACGAATCTTTTTCTATGGTGGTTCGGAGAACCACCCTCCAAAACAACGCATTTCCTAAAGCACCGAATTTTTCGGCTGCTCTGGAAAGCAGCTCTCCGAGAAAATTTTCCATCACCAACGCTTGACAAATTCAAGGTAGGCGAAGAAGCCATCACTGTTTGCGGGGAAACTCGTTCGCACCACATCTTTGCCCATCAATTTTCCAAAATAAAGCGTCCAAGTTGTGTTCGGGTTAGGAGTATAATCAACGCTCAAATCAATGACATCCATGAGCCGACTCGAACCACCACTTGGGCGACCGATGTAACCAAAGGCTTTGTGAGTGAAAGCACCACCACCCGCATACCAAAAGTCTTGACTTTTCGCCAGCCAAAGTTTGTGCCAGTCAATCCTAAGGCTCAAGTCCTTCGTTGGCTTGAGCATTAACTGTACAAAAAAGTCTCGGTTGTTCATTAAGTTGTAGGCAGGGGTCCGAGCATAAATGCGAGGGGTTGGCAGAACTTGAAAGAAAGTTTCGTGGTCATCGTCGTTGGGGTTATCATCGCCGCTACCAAGGAAATAGCCGATTCTAAACCAAGGTTGCCATTTTGCCTTTGTCCATTGGTAACCGAGTTCAACAGCGTAGGCTATGGCTTTGTGGTCAAGTTGCCCCCAATCTCCAAATTGCCAAGCACCCCAGAGCAAAACATCTGCTCTGCCTTCCTTCGTTTCAATTGCCCACAAGTAATGACCACCCAAAGTTGTCACTTTAACATCCCCTGTGATGGCCGGAGTGTTACTGGTCTTGACTACATCTCGTGTGTCTCTGTAGTGAAGTGCAAACAAGCGCCAATCATTCTTGGGGTCAAAGGAGGAAGTCCAAGAACCATATAGGACGGTCACTTCACTCAACTGGTCGTTGCCCTTCAAATCAAAAGCACCCCTCGTCGGTCGGAAAAGCGTCAAGGTGAAGTTACCTTCCTTACTATCACGGCTGAACAATAGACCATCAAAACTTCTTTGAACATGGGAGAAGCCGAAGGGACCAATTAGCCTTTCTTGAACTCTGCTCCGTCGCAACCAAGAAAGTGTTGGGTCTTTCGGCATCCTCTCACTCCCTTCCGAAAACTCAAACCTTCCAAGCCTAAAAGTTGTTGTCTTACCTCTCCATTGCCAGTAGGCTTGCTTTAGGAAAACGCTACCATCTCTTCCTCGGTTCCATCGGTAGTAAGTTGCGCCCAAACCTAAATCTCCCGCTGGTGTAGGAGCAATTGAGTTTTTCGGCAAGTCACTGAAGGCAACTTGAGAGAGTTCCAACTTCCAATCTTGGGACTCGCCAACCTTCCCGCTCACGCCAGCACGCAAGAGCGATGCCGCGAAGATGTAACTTTCGTCAACGCCATAAACCCCTGGGTCAAAGAAGTTCCAACTTTCAACCCTTCCCCGCCATGTCACCGAAGTTGTCAAGGAAGAAGATTGAGCCATTGCACCGCCCACAATCCCGAACACAACAACCATTACTGCCAACCGACTCATCTCCATCAACCTCCTTTCTCAAGTTCTCATTTCGTTTCCCTGCGAAAAGCGCTGGCTCTACCGCTAATGACTGGGCAAGGGGCGTGGTAAATGACATGGGAAGCAACACTTCCGAAGATAAGGCGTCCTAAAGCACTGCGTCCGTGAGTCGGGATGATAATCAGGTCAACTTCGTTTTCACGGGCGAAATCGGTTATGCCTGCACCTGGATGGTGGTAACGGATGACTTTGGTTTCAATGGCAGGAAATTCGGAAGGTTCAACGACTTTGTCCGACCAACGCTTCAGTTCTTCCTTCATTTCCCGCCTCAATTCCTCCCATGCTTCAGGACTTCCTTCATACGGAGTGACAACATGAAGGAGCGTGATTTTCGCTTTTGTCAAGCCCGCCAAGTTAACTGCGTAGTCCAGTGCAGGAAGTGCAGCATCCGAAAGGTCGCTTGGCACGAGGAAGTGCCTGAATTTCGGTTCACATCGTTCGCGAACGAACAAAACTGGAACAGGTGATGTTTGCAAAACTTGTTCAGTTGTTGACCCAAGCAGTTTTTCTCGGAAACTCGTGTGACCGTGAGCGCCGAGAACGATCAAATCCGCTCCAATCTTGCTTGCTGTTTGGACAATCGTTTGTGCTGCTTGCCCTGGAACGACCGTCGTGGCTACTGTCAAACCTTTCTGCCTCAACTGCTCGGCAACTTCTTCCAACTTCTTTCTGTGCTCTGCCGCCAAGTTAGCATCCCTTGATTCTTCTGCTTCGGCAATGTGGAGCAGGATCATCTCCGATTTTGTCAGTTGAGCGAGTTCGATGCCCCACTCTAAGGCTACCTGTGATGTTTCTGAAAAATCGGTTGCCCAAAGCAAACGCTTCAGCATTTACCGTCACCCCCGAAATTTCTTCCTGCAGCCATAATAAACCGTGCCACAACCTTAGGGGCAACGGCAAGAGATGATATCACTGGCTTGGAGATTTCAGGGTTAAACCTGCTGCCTGCAGCGCCAGCATTTGTGCCTGCCGAGCGTAATCCATCGCTTCGTTGAGTTCCTTCAAGACTTCCTCGGGGTTGTGGAAACCCATGCTGTTTTCCGAGACAACCAAATTCTCCCAGCGGACATGAGCGAGTTGGTGGAAGCGAACCGCTTGACGCAAAAGTTGCTCATTGACAGTTTTTCCTTCCTTTTGAGCGTTCTTTGCCGCTGAGATGGCATCAATGCTGTCACTGAGCGCTTGTTGAACTCGCTTTTGGGCTTCATCAACATGTTTTTGAACTCGCAAAACTTGCTCCCGCAGAACTTGTGGTGAGACCGAGTGACATTGACCACACGGGAATGCACCCAACTTCTCGCCCTTAATGTAGCGGTCAATGTATCGCAAAGGTGAAACGAGCCAGTGAGATGTCAAGGTGCGACCGTCAACCTGAACCTTAGGCATATGACAAGTCACGCAAGATGCTCCTGCCCGCTCATACTTACTCTCCCAAAACAACTCAACTTCAGGATGTTGGCTCTTGATGAGGGGCTCTTCAATGACGGCGTGTATCCAATCCTGCATGTAGTTGAAATGCTCACGGTAGAAACTGTCAAGGTCTCTGGCTTTGCGCCAACTGAAAACGAACCTGACCTTTTTGTCCGCGCCAGGACCGCAAACATACTCAACATGGCACTGAGCGCACAAGAGGATTTCCTTCTGCTGCTTGTCCGCTTCATCAAAACTTTTGGCGTTTTTCTCTGGCCAGTAGGGATTGACGCCTCGTTCGGCAATGGCTGCTTGCAAAGCCTTGTTGATGATTCTCAGGCTGGTTGAGTGGGGGTCGTGACAATGGGTGCATGAAGTCCCGTAGTCTTGCATTTCCTTCGGAATGAGGGCGATAACTTCGTCCCATTTTGCGTTCTCGTCCAATTTTACTCCCTTCCAAGTCCGACCCCAATAGTAAGTGACTGGCGTTGCCTTGCAGTTCAAACATGCAGTGTTTTTGGGGCGCTTGATGTCAATGTGGTCGCGCAAAATGAACTTGTGGGACCTGTCTTCATTGTATTCCTTCGTGAAGCCGTGACCGGCGACAATTTTGTTGTAAAGGGGAAAGTCTTTCGTTTTCGGATGTTCGTGCGGGTCAGCGGGAGTTCCACCGTAAAGCCCAGCAATCCCTGGTTCGCTCATGAAGTAAGTCTCATACTGGAACCTGTGGCATGAACCGCAAACTTCGGCACGAAAATCCACCGAGGGCAAAACTTTTGCTGGGTCATCGGCATCTTGGTGCTCAAGAGCACCTACATGGCACTGGGAGCAAGCCAGCCCAGAGTGGGCGTTGTGGGTGTAAATGTCAACAATCTTGCGGTGGCAATCACGGCACGCCTCTTGTGACTTAATTGAGGCAATATCGCGTGGCTGTGGTGATGATGGTTGCCATCTCGCAGCGACAACTATTGTCAACATCATCATGGCACTTGAGAGCATTAACAACTTGCGCACCATTACTATCGCACCTCCTTCGCACCGCAAACTTCGCAAGCGATTTTGGAACTCAGCTTCGTCTTTATTTGTAGGGGAAAGTTTGACGCAACTTGGGTAGGCTCAAACTTGTGTCCTAAACCCAAACGATTTGCCAATCGGTCAAAATTTCCGCTCCATCAATTGTTTCTCTCATTTCCTCATCAACTAACTCGTAGTTTACGGTTGGCACATTGCCCTGCTCCCAGTCAGCGAGGGGAAGCAGTGGCACTCGGCAGGGATAAGGAGCAGCCTTGCGCAACTTGACAATTTTTCGCACTTTGTCAATTTGAAGCCAGCAGAGGGCAAAGAGGTAGCCGATGCTGACAACACCGCGAGGGTAAAAGCACAGGTTGTTTGTCAAGTAAGTGTCAATGAAGCCTTTTGTCAAGCCCGATGTGTTCATGAAAGTTTGAAGGGCCCAATAGCGGGGTGAATTGTCGGGAGGTGAAACATTCAGGTAGGAAGCGATGATGTCGCGCCAAATGTTTTGTGAGACCCAAACATTGCTTCTGTCGGCACTCGTGTGGGTGCAGCCATATTCTGTCAAGGCTTGCCAGTAGGCGTTCACTATGTCCTTGCGGATGCGTTCGTAATTGAGTTCTGGTTCGTTGGCGCTCAAAAGCAAGTAAAGCAACCCGTTTGCCGTGTAGATTGAATAAGCGTCCCATCCTTTCAACTCCCCAGTCAAAGGTTGCCCTGTCCAAGCATCAACGAGACCCTCAGCAGTTCTTTCCAAGCAAACCGCATAATGGTCGCTGAGCCACGCCTTTTCGTCAAGGGTTTTCCTTATCCGCTCCGTTAACTTTTCGCATTGGCTTTCCCAATCACTCTCACCTAACTCCCTGGCTATTTGAGCGGCAGCGTGACAGGCACATAGCGTCTTGACTGCAAGGTAAGTTTGTTCTCGGGAGTATTGAACTGCTGGTGACGCATCGTCAATTGTGTTGGCAGTGCCCAAATTGGGGAAGCCATTGCCTTTAGTATCGCTTCGCTCGAAATATGCTGTCAACCTTTTTGCTAACCCGCTGTGTCGCTCAATGATTTCTCGCTTGCCTGTCCATCTCCACAAGCAGTGGAGCATCAACAGGAAGTTGGCATTTTCTTCCACTGGCATTGGGTGATGGTATGCTTGTTGCCCGACTTCCAACTCACCTCCCATGTCGTGAGCGAGGTAACTTCCGACTTCGTCCTGCATCTCAAACATTGCCCACTCGTCTAACAAAAGTTCAAGCAGTTCTGGCCAAAATGCGAGGTAGAAGAGCGCGTCGTTGTATTCAACATCAACGGTGCTGTGAAAATGGCATGAACCTTCCCAAACACTGAACCACTCGGCTCCATCATCTCTGACAACCCACCACGAGTTGATCAGGAAGTTTTGGAATGAAAAGCGAATTAAGTCCAATTGCGATTTTGTCAAGCCAGAGTTTGCAATTAACTCATCCATTTGCTTTGCCTTTCGCCAGAGTTCGTTGAAATGGCGGCAAGCGAAATCGGCGACCGCATCAACATCTGTAAAGAGCCAGCGATATTTGAAAAAGGCAGGCTGACCGAAAACAGTTAGGACAGGCTCGTCCACGAAGGCGCACCAAACTAAGTCAAAGCGACATTCGTTTGGGTCATCAAGGTCAAAGTTGAAAGCAATTCCATCGTCAAGAAGTTCGGCATTGGGTGAGATAGGGACAATCCGTTCATCACACCACCAAAGTTCCTCATCCTGTCCCAAATCCTTCGGGCGAACCCTTTCGCCTTTCCAAAGAACTTTCGGGACGGAGTAATTGATTTTGATCCTATCGTGAGCCTGAGTTAGGTGCAGTTCATCACGATGCAGCCTGAGGAAAACCTGACCTTGACGAATTTGTCTTTCTGACGATCGCCAAAAAATTCGTTCTTGCGGGAAAACTTCTATGCGGACGAGAAATAGCGGAGCAAGAGATGTCCATTCATCGCAAGGGTAGAAGGGTGCAATGAATTCCACTTTTAACCCAACACCTAACTCCCAAGAACGAGCGACGAAACCTACCCCACACATGTGAAGTTGCTGCTCAATGACTTCAAAAGACGGAAACCGCTGAGTGAAAGGCAAAGAGAAAGCAAGTCCACTTTCGGCAGCAACACCGATCGCCAAATCGGTCGGGAAATCAAGCCACCGACCGAGGGCTGAATGCAGAACCTGTTTGGCATCTGGGTCAAAAACCAACGAAAACCTTGAGCCCAACCTTCCAACCACTGTAGCCATTTGCTGCATTTCCTCTCGCCCTCCGACGACATCCTTTGGGACATCCTCTGGCAAAGAATTCCGGACTTGCAGAAATAGACCGCCGGCCTTTCCTTTTAGCGGCTCTTTTGAATGATGATGCGATAGGAATGTCAACGCAACATTTAGACCCTTGCAGCCTGCGTGTTTAACCGTCAACATTATACGCAGTTTTGGGAAAACGAAGGAGGGAACGAACTATGCCGACCAAAGAGCAAATCCTTGAAGCGCTCAAAAATTGCTACGACCCAGAAATCGGCATCAACATCGTTGACTTGGGGCTAATCTACGGCGTTGACATAGAAGAGGAAACGGGTAAAGTCAAAGTGACTTTCACCTTGACGACGCCTTTCTGCCCTTTAGGACCGATGCTCGTTGACCAAATCCGAGACACCATCGCTTCCTTTGAAGGTGTCAAAGAAGTGGAGACGGAGTTGACCTTTGACCCGCCTTGGTCGCCTCAAATGGCAACTGAAGAGGGCAAAACCTTGCTTCGGCTGATAGGTGTCCCAATTTGACATTGTCAAGAAGCGTTCTGGCATTCCGATAGCCATCTTGATACCTTTCAACCAAGGCTCAGGAGGTGGTGGGAATGCTGCAAGGTAGACAAGGAATCGTCTTCGGCATCGCCAACGAATACAGCATCGCTTGGGCAATCGCTAAGGCTGCGAACGAACATGGAGCGAAGCTCGCTATAACTTACCAAAACGAACGGTTTGGGGAAACGGTAAAGAAATTGGCAGCAACTTTGGACGAACCGCTCGTGCTCCAGTGCGATGTTTCCGAGGACGAGCAAATTGTCAAGGTTTATGATGAGATTGCGAGGCAATGGGGCAAGCTGGATTTCGTCGTCCACAGCATCGCTTATGCTCCCCGTTCGGCCCTTGAAGGCAAACTCTTTGACACTCAACGAGGTGACTTCCTTTTGGCTCACGACATCAGCGTCTATTCCTTCATTGCTGTCACTCGTCATGCCGTCCCGCTAATGACCGACGGAGGTAGCATCTTGACATTGACTTACCTCGGCAGTGAGCGGGCGGTGCCCGGATACAATGTCATGGGTGTTTGTAAGGCTGGGTTAGAAGCGTGTGTCAAATACTTGGCAGCAGAACTTGGGGAGAAAAACATAAGGGTCAATGCTTTATCGCCAGGTCCCATAAAAACCCTCGCTGCCCGTGGAATTTCTGGTTTCTCCAGAATGCTTGAAATTGTCAAGGAGCGAGCACCGCTGAAAAGGAACACCTCGCAGGAAGAAGTAGGCAAGATGGCTGTCATCTTGTTAAGCGACTATTCGTCAGCAGTCACAGGTGAAATCCTTTATGTTGACTGCGGCTACAACATCATGGGATTGTA
>FMSI01090200.1_pt1 | contig 12713 bp, 6 predicted proteins | sample 1504471 | NCBI WGS metagenome assembly FMSI01 (sample SAMEA4475357, study PRJEB15587) | soil metagenome | biome: Soil; feature: Field | place: India | collected 2015-03-11 | depth 0 m
GCGCGCGACGACGCCGAACGCCTGCTGACCGCTATGCGCGCTGACCCGTTGGGTCGCGACGCTGCCCTGATCGGCTATGCCACCGCCGATCACCCCGGCGTGGTCGTGGCCCGCACCGGCATCGGCGGCATGCGCGTGGTTGACACCCTCGTTGGCGAACAACTGCCGCGTATCTGCTAAACGTCAAGCGGCGAAACGCAAAGGCGCGAAGGACGCAAAGGTTTTTGTGGGGAAGCCAATGAACGCGCTTGCCCCAACATTCATACATATCTCTGCGACCTTTGCGTCTTTGCGTTTACCATCCTCTGCGCCTTTTTTTGCTATAATGCAGCAAGACGCTTCGCTTTTGCACCGTGAAAGGAGGTGAGCGCATGGCCGACTCTAGCCTTGATGGCCTTAGTAATGGCCCAATTGTCAATTTGATCCGTCTTTGCATGCTCACCTCAAGAGGTATTGAATCGTATGAGCGACACCAAAACCGACAAGACTCAGATTGAACGCTACGATCCCGCCGCGATCGAGGCCAAGTGGCAGGCCAAGTGGGCCGCCGACCAGCTCTACCGTACCCCGCCGATCGATCCCGCCAAACCAAAATATTACGTGCTCGATTTCTACCCCTACCCCAGCGGTGACGGCCTTAGCGTCGGGCACTGCCGCAACTACGTGCCCACCGATGTCGTCGCCCGCTATTACCGCATGCGCGGCTACAATGTGCTGCACCCGATGGGGTGGGACGCCTTCGGCCTGCCGACCGAGAATGCGGCAATTAAGACCAAAACCAACCCCGCCGTGCTCACTCGCCGCTACAGCGCCAATTACAAGCGCCAGATGAATATGCTCGGCCTGAGCTACGACTGGGATCGCGAGATTACCTCCTCTGAACCTGATTATTATCACTGGACGCAGTGGATTTTCTTGCGCCTGTACCAGTCGTGGTACGACCGACGAGTCGACAAGGCCCGCCCGATCAGCGAGCTGGAAGCGGAATTGGCTGAGTATGGCACCAGCCGGCTCGATCTGGCCTTGACCGACCCGCAGGTGACAGCAGAGGAGTGGCGCGCGGCGACACCGCTGCAACGCCAAGAGATTTTGCGCCGTTTTCGCTTGGCTTATCGCGGTGAAGCGGTGGTGAATTGGGATCCGGTTGATAAGACGGTGCTGGCCAACGAAGAGGTGCTGCCCGATGGCACCGCATGGCGGAGCGGGGCTAAGGTTGAGCGTAAGGTACTCAAGCAGTGGTTCTTCCGCATCACCGCTTACGCCGACCGGCTCGACCGCGATCTAGATACGGTTGATTGGCCGGAGCGGATCGTCACTATGCAGCGCAACTGGATCGGGCGCTCACGCGGCGCCGAGGTGGTCTTCCACACTGAGGCCGGCGATCCGATTATCGTCTTTACGACGCGCCCTGACACGTTGTGGGGGGCAACCTTCATGGTGCTCTCGCCTGAGCACCCGCTAGTGGCGAAGGTGACGGCCGCAGGGCAGCGCGCGCAGGTCGAGGCGTATGTCGAACAGGCGCGCTATCGTCCGACCACGACCGCCGTGGCGGAAGAGAAAGAAAAGACTGGCGTCTGGACAGGTGGCTATGCGATTAATCCGGTCAACGGCGCGCGGATTCCGATCTGGATCGCCGATTATGTCTTGATGGGGTACGGTACCGGCGCGATTATGGCTGTGCCGGCCCACGACGAGCGTGACTTCGCCTTTGCGCTGAAATACGATCTGCCGATCATTCCGGTCATCAGCCGGCCCGATAACGCCGCTCGCTCGCTGCTGCGCGCCGAGGCGATTGCAGCCGATACTGCCGATGCCTTGCGCGCCGCCGGCTTCACCGTCACCACCCAAGATGACGGCAATCTGCTGGTCGAGCTGTCCGGCGATCGAGCGCGTGAGTACGCTGCCATCGTGCAGCCGCGCCTGTGCAACGGCTGGACGGAAGTGGCCGGGTCGGGTTGGCTGTTCATCTTCCCCGATGCAGTGTTCGATCTTGACTCGATCGCTGCCGATGAACAGATCACCACGCGCTTGCGCGCTGCGACCGGCAACGCCGAGATTCCGTCGGCGATGGCCTATCTGCACTCGATTCCCGCCTATCGTGACCTGATCTACCACGATGAACTCGGCACGCCGATTCACTCTGGCCCGATCAACGGCGCTCCCGCCGCTCAGGCCATCGAGCAGACGATCGCCTACCTCGAACAACAGGGCATTGGCAAAGGCCGCACCAACTACAAGATGCGCGACTGGCTAATCAGCCGCCAACGCTACTGGGGCACGCCGATCCCGATTGTCCACCGCGAAGACGGGTTGGAAGTCGCGCTCAGCGATGATGCCCTGCCGCTCACCCTGCCCAACGTCGAGAGCTATGAACCGACGGCGACCGGCGATTCGCCGCTGGCCCTGATCGATGACTGGGTGAATGTGACCCTGCCCGACGGCAGCCGGGGCCGGCGCGAGACCGATACCATGGGAACGTTCGCCTGTTCGTCGTGGTACTTCCTGCGCTTCGCTGACAACCACAACGACAAGGCGCTGGCGAGCCCTGAGGCGCTTGACTACTGGTTGCCGGTTGACATGTACGTCGGCGGGGCCGAGCACGCCGTCATGCACCTGCTCTACGCCCGCTTCTGGACGAAGGTGCTCTACGATTTGGGAGTGGTCAAGTTCTTTGAACCGTTCACCTGTCTGCGCAATCAGGGCCTCATTCTGGCTCCGCCGCGCGAGGTTGAGGGCCAGATCATCATCGAGAAGATGTCGAAGTCGAAGGGCAATGTCATCACTCCCGACGAGGTGGTGGCCGAGCACGGCGCTGACGCACTGCGTGGCTACGAGGCCTTCATCTCCGACTTCGAGCTGTCGGTGCCGTGGAACACCGACGGTGTGCCCGGCGTCAAGCGCTGGCTCGACCGGGTATGGCGGATTGTGCTCTACCCCACCGCTGAACGTGGCCAAAGCAACGCCACTATGAGCGAGCGCCAGTTGCGGCGCGTGGCCCACCAGACCATCCAGCGCGTTGAGAATGACATCTTGAACTTTAAGTTCAACACCATGGTCGCCGCACTGATGGAGTTTACTAATACGCTGTACCGCGCGCGTGACGCTGGCTTGACCGGCGCCCCGGCGTGGAACGAGGCGATCGAAATCCTGCTCTTGCTGATGGCGCCGATCACGCCGCACATCGCGGAAGAGCTATGGATGCGGCTCGGCAGGCCGTACAGCATCCACCAGCAACGCTGGCCAGTCGCCGATCCCGCCGTCGCCGCCGAGGAAGAGGTCGAAATCGTCTTCCAAGTCAACGGTAAGGTGCGCGGTAAGCTGACTGTGCCGGTCGAGATTGACGAAGCGCAGTTGCGTGAATTGGCCCTGCAGAACGAACGAGTCCAGCAATTTATCAACGGCAAACCGATCCGGAATGTCGTTGTGGTTCCCGGACGGTTAGTGAACGTCGTGGTCGGGTAATTCGTCACTCTGGAGTGCGACAGTACCCACTGCCGCTACTGTCGTACTGGTGGTCTGGAGTGCGGTAGTGAGCCTGCCGCACTCCACAGAAGATACATCCCCAATATCTTGGGTGACATTCGCACAACGTGCCCGTACCGCAATGTGGTTGGTGATAACTATCTCAAAACACCATGCGTATCCCGCCAATCCTAACCCACCGTTTCATCCGCGCCTACATCGTCATTGCGCTTGGCGCAGTGCTCTTCGCCCTTCGTCGGGTGTTCTTGCCAACCTTCTTTGAAGTACAAGGGGTCATGTTCGACATCGCCGTACCGTCGGCGCTCAACAGTTGCTACAACCGTCCGGCCCTCAATACGTGCAGCGATGCGGTGATTGTGGTGCTCACCGTGTTTGGGGTGGTGGCAGCGGTCGGCTGGGGCAATCTCGCGATGACTGTCTTCGCCCTGATTCTCGCTATCCCGCCGCTCGCGCTCTACTTCGCACTTAGCCCAATCTGGCCGCCACTGATTGCACTAGCCTTCATCCCTATTGCGTTGGAGCTCGGGTTGTGGTTCCTTTTCCCGCGCCAACCCGATCAACCGCCGGATCAAAGCTAATCATCATTACGAATAATCCCAATGGCCTGCACCGTACTGCCCAATGCGCCACCGATTACCTCATCGAGCACCACTTCGAGGAATTCGTCCAGTTCGCGAATATCATCACCGATCACGGTCACGATAATCACTGGACTGTTATCACCAGGTGGAATGATCAGCTCACCCCGCGTTGTTGCGAGGTAATCCTCGCCGGGTGTTGCTGAGATAGGCAACACCCGATAGCGCACACGCAGCGTTCCTTCCCGCTGCGTATTGCTCAGACTCAGACTAAATTCGAGTTGGGTCGTTGTCCCCGCCGGCCCTTCTTGCACCTCAGCCGGGCTAATGCTCACGCTCGTGACGTCATCATCAATAATCGTCAAGACCTGCTCGCTCTGGCCGGGGAACAGGACACCGCCACTGATTCCTGTCAGCCGGAAAATGATCGTCTCATCCACTTCATCAATCGTATCGCCATTAATTTCTATCGTCACCGTGCGTACAGTGCCGGTAGGCGAACCGGCTGGGAAGATTAATGTATCGGTCGTTCCTCCCGGCACGCGATAATCGCTATTAGACGTTGCTGGATTGGTTGTGCCCTCCACAACTTCATAGGTCACGACTACCTCATTGTTGGCCGCTTCGCGCAACTCAACGACAACTTCGCGGCTAGTAACCGTTGGCGGATTTCCCTCAATCACTGGTTGGATGATTTGCACCGACACTACCGCGACTGGCGTCGGTGTGAAGGTTGCCGTCGCCGTGGGCGTCGCCGTCGCCGTGGGTTGCGGACGTGCTGTGGCCGTCGCTGTCGGCGTGAAAGTCGGTGTCAGGGTAACGGTTAGCGTCGGTGTGACAGTGCCTGTCGCCGTCACCGTTGGTAAGGGTATTACCGTCACTGATGGCGACGGTCGCAGCGTTGCCGTTGCAGCTAGGGTTGTCGATGTCGGGCTAGGCCGAACTTCCGGCACGGCTGGCGTCGCTGGTGTTATCGCCACTGGTGTTGCCGTTGCGGGTGTCGCCGGACTGGGCAGCACACCAATACCGCTGGCCGTTGGGGTGGGTGTCGGAGTAAGCGGCGGCAAACCGCCGCCAGCCGGCAGTGCGGTCACTGTTGTGGTTGGCGTCGCGGTTGGCGATGCCGGATCGATCCGTACCGGCGGTGGCGGCACCTCTACAATCGGCGCCGGTGAAAACCGGGTCGCTTGGCTCGTTGGCGTCTGTGTGCGGCGCGCAATCTCGGTCGCAGCCAGATTGGGCAAATCGCTGGCCGGCGGCGCAAAGCTGAGATCAGCCGGAAATGGTTCGTAGGCGCTCAACGCATTCGCCGCGCTAATGCTCTTAAACGGCTCATTCACCGGGGTGAGGAACCAAAAGACGAGTTGCACCACACACGCTACCGGCAGCAGCGCGCATACCAACGCTGCCACCACCATCCAGCGCAAATAATCGCGTTTAGTTGGCCACTGGCTGTTACCCAGCGACTGCACGGCTCTGCTCCTTTGCGCAACGCAACCGGATGGTAAAGGTGCTCCCCTGACCGGGGATGCTCGTCACAGTGATCGTTCCTCCTTGTAGCTCTATCAATTGGCGCGCGATCGCGAGGCCAAGCCCGCCGCCGCGTTGGGCGGAATTATTTCCGTCCACCCGTTGAAAGCGAGTGAACAGCCGCCCAATCACGTCCTCGGGAATACCGGGGCCAGTATCGCTAACTGCCACCCAAACGTCACTGCCCGCAATGCCGGCGCTGATCAACACACGACCTTGCGGCACATAGCGCCGAGCATTGTCGAGCAATTGGCTCAGCGCTTGCTTTAATAGTTCTCGATCTGCCAGCACCAATGGCAGATCTTCAGGCAACGCAAGGGTGACTTGCACGCCACGCTCGCGAAACGCGGCGTACAACGGGAGCAGCGCCGCTTCAACAATTGGCGCCAATTTAATCGCCTGCAGGTTGGTCTCGACTTGACCCGAATCGAGATTGGCCACCATAATCGCATTATTGACCAGATGGGTCATTTGGACGGCGCTCTGCCGGATCCGTTCTAACATCTCGCGCTGCTCGGCATCAGATACTGGGATTGCTTGCTTCAGCAAGAGATCGGTATAACCACGCACGACGGTGAGCGGTGTGCGCAGTTCGTGGGAAATGGTCGCGATGAAATCGGTCTTCGCCCGATCGATCTGGATCGAAGCCGTGATATCGTGTAAAACGATCACTTCGCCTGACAATCTGCCATCGGCGAGGCGAACCGGTGACCTGCTGATCGTCAGAAAGCGGTCGCCTATCCTGACCATCTGATCAGGCCGGCCAAACAATTCTGAGCGAGCTTCACTCCCATTGAGCGGCAATTGACGCAAGTGCAACTCACCGTTGACCGGCAACACTGGCTGCAACATCTGCTGAGCCGTAGCATTGATTAATACAATCCGGCCTCGCGCATCACTCACAATCACTCCATCACTGATCGAGGCGAGAATAGCCCGTCGTTGTTCAGCATCGTATTGCGCGGCTTCATATAACAGCGCATTTACCAATGCCACCGCGGTCATATTGGCGATCGCCTGCAAATGGGGCAATACTGATGTTGGGAGGGCGTCCGGTTCGGGATGGGCAAAGATAAGCCCGCCAATCGTTAGCTGATCTTGCTGCAATGGGATCGCCAACGCACTGGCAATCCCAACAGCCGTAAGGTTTACGTCGGCGTAGGGCGTCAATTGAGTTTCACCCGGCATGGCCAATGTGGTGAGACGGCGGCTGGACAGCACCGCGTAGCGCTGCGGAGAGTCAGGCCGCAATCGGAATTGCCACCCGTCAGGCGCCGGCACAACCGCGATCGCTTCGATCTGCGGCAGCAGATCGGCGGCGCTGGCGGTAGCAATCTGCAAGATCGACTCGATGCGTAGTTCGCGATTGAGCTGCCGGCTCGTCTGATACAAATGCAACAGGTGAGCCGTCATCTGGTTAAAGGCTAACGACAGCCGGCCGAATTCATTCTCTTCGGCAATGACGCTGCGGCGATCGAGCTGGCCAGCGCTTACCGCATCGGCTACCGACACCAATTCATCAAGCGGGCGGGTAATGCGACGCGCCACCCAATATCCGACAAACACCGCAGCCAGCGCTAAGGTCGCTGTCACCCCCAATACCGCATTGCGGCTACTGGCCCACGCGCTCAAAATAAAATCGCGTGACAGGCCGACGGCAAAATAACCGCTCTGCGCGCCGCGGATGATCAGCGGCGCATACACCAGTTGGTATTCGTAATCACCCACACGGGCGGTCGTAAGCAACGAGCAAGCCGGCACGTTGACTCGTTCAACCGGCGTCACTACGCGACCGCTCAGATTGCCAATATCAAGGCACGTCCCGTGTTCATTAATCTCGGCTAATAGCGCGAGTTGAGCCGGATCGAGCCGTAACACCGGTAGAAAACTCGCGGGGGCAGTCGTTTCCAGCAGCGTGCCATCGCTATTCAACAAGGCCGTTAATTCGGCTTGACTACGTTTTTGGAGGAAGGCCAAGGTGCGATCGAGCCGTTGCGCGACCAATAGACCACCAAGCAACTGGGGCGATTGGTTATTATTGGAGCGTGCATAGACTGGAGCAACAGTAAAAAAATGCAGCACATCGCTGCCATCAGGCTGGCGAAATGCAATTAATCCGCTGTATTTGTCACCAAGCGCGTCATCAGCGCCGATCGTCGTCTGCACGCCGCGCAGCACGTTCTCGACCAGCGGCGAGCCAGCAAGGTTCGTACCCACATAACGGACAGGGGCATCACTCCCCGGCGCGCGTTCCCAATCGAGCAAGGCCAATCCAGTGGGGTCAAAGATGATAAGCCGATCCGGAGCGACGTTCTCATTGCTCTGGCCCAGCGTCCACAAGCCACGTAACGCTAAAGCAAGCCCATCTTCATCGCGCTGCGCTATCGCATCAACTACCGCCGGGGCGCCGGTATCAGCATTGGCAGCGGTAAAGGCAATCTGGCCGAGGTAAGCAATATTACTAATTTCGCGCAACGCAAATGTTTCGGCAAAGTTACGCGCAACTTGCCCAAGCTGGTTATTGAAGCGCTCTTGCCAACTACCGGCTACCAATGTCATGGCAATGCCGGATCCCACCAGCATGACGATGATCATCAGCAAGAGATAGGGCAGGATGATAGTATATTGAATGCGTGAGCGCAGGATACGTATCACTTGCCGCACGGCGTCACCCCCCTTTTGAGCCATTAACTAGGTGTGCGGCGACGACTCGTTGCCAGTATAGCCGATGATGGTCACATGCAATAGGGGGTCTTGTTAACAGATTCGTCATCTCTCGTAGGATGAAGCGGGATCACTGCGCAACCGGTAACGCAAACGCAAACGTGCTGCCCATTCCCTCACGGCTGCGCAGCCAGATCTGGCCATGATGGGCCTCGACCGCTAGTTTGCAAAAGGTCAGGCCAAGACCAGTCCCACGCACTTTGTGCTGCTGCACTTGGCCAAATTTCTCGAAGATGCGGGCATGGTATTGGGGCGGAATGCCCGGCCCCTCGTCGCGCACCCAATAGATCAGCCACTCACCGGCTGGTAACGCTGGCAATGATAAGGGAATCTGCGAATGCGTCCCCCCATTAATACTGACCGGCAGGGAAAGATGGCGCGCGCCAATCGCGACGCTGCCGCCCAAAGGAGAAAATTTGACCGCGTTATCGATCAGGTTCTGCAACACCCGCACGATCTTCTCACGGTCAGCTTCGATCGGCGGCAAACCGACGGCCAGGTCTTGGAACAAGGAAATCTGGCGCTGCTGTATTGAGGCTTGCAGACGCTCGATCGCCTCATCAACGACCGCGTATGGCGACAGAGGCTCAAGATTCAACGTCATCCGTCCCTGCTCCATCTTACTGATATCGAGCAGGGTGTTGACCATTTCAAGCATTGATTGGCTGCCCTGATGGGCAATGCTCAACAATTCTTGTTGTTGGGGTGAAACCGGCCCGCCCAAACCGCGCTGCACCATCATAATCCCATTCATAATGGCGGTCAGCGGCGCGCGCAGATCGTGAATAAGCATGCCGGTATAATCTTCGCGCAGCCGGGCCAGCTCACGATCTTTTTCGATATTTTCAAACAGCGCTAGTTGGCCGATTTGCATCCCGCCGGCATCGCGTACCGGCAGAATGGTATGGCGCAAGTAGCGCACTGGCCCTTCCGCCAATTCGATCTCAACCACCCGATGCGGCGCGCCATCATTCAGCCATGCCGGTTCTTCGACCACCTGCGCTCGCGCCATCAATTCGGCGATCACGTCATCGATCCGGCGGCCAATCAACTCGTCACGCGAACGGTAGAACAGCCGCGCAGCCGCCAGATTGCTGGCCACGATCACACCGCGCATATCGGCCATTAAAATGCCGTCGCTGGTCGAATTGACAATCGCCTCGAAGCGATCGCGCACGGTGCTGACCTGTTGAAAGAGGCGCGCATTTTCGAGTGCAATCCCGATCGTCGCTGCCATCCGGTTGAGCCGGATCGCTTCTTCCTCGGTGAAATGGCCGGTGCGCTTATTGAGCAGCTCGATCACGCCAATGGTACGACCTTTAACCACAATCGGCACACAGAGGATCGACTTCACATCATAGCCGATCCCATCGCTGACCGCGCGGTAAAAGCGCGGATCGTTGTCAGGGTCATGCACAATCGCATATTGCTGGGTACGCGCCACATAGCCCACGATCCCCAACCCCGGCGGGACGCGCATCCCAACCAGCTTCTCTTTCCCCTCTTCCAAGGTCATTACAAACACCAGTTCTCCGGTCTCTTCGTCAAGCATCAGCAATGAACCGGCATCAACGCGGAAGAACTGGTTAATTTTTTCCATCACTAGATGGTAAATGTCACGCGGATCGAGCAACGAGTTGACCGCCGCCGCAATATCGTTCAGCGTCGCCAACTCGGCGTTGCGATGTTCCGCTTCCTCAATGGTGCGGAAAGCCGTGATGGCCGCCGCCAATTGGCTGCTCATCAGGCGAGCAATGCTCACCTCTTGCTCATCAAACCGGCGCGGTTGCTGCAGGGTCGCGAAGGCCAAGGCGCCAATCACCCGATCTTGCGCCACTAACGGAATGATCAAGAGTGAGCGCACCTGCGCCTCAAGCAGTGCCTGCAACAAATTGATCGCAGTTGGCGCGCGATTACCCTGCTGCAAAATTTCAGCAATATCTGCAATCTGCAACGACTGGCGATGCTGCAAAGCATGCTGCATCAGCGGCAAATCGCGCAGCGGGATTGGCGGCGGTAACGAAACGCGCGGCGGAAAGGTGCTGACCAACGCTATTGTCTCGCCGCTGGCATCAAGCTGCAACACGCCGCAGAGCGATACGCCTAGCCCTTGCACAAACTCGTTCAGCGCGAGCATCAGCAACTCATCAAGAGTTGCCGCTGTTTCAATCGCGGTTGCGATGCGCAGCAATCCTTGGGTGCTCAAATCTGATCGTCTGATGACCGGCAATCGCTCATTCATAGTGATTATGCATAACTGGCCAGTCGGTAAATCGGCATCGGTTCATCGCCGTTCTGCAAACTGACTGGCGTTAATGGCTCAAGGGTAAATTGCCCAGACTGCGTCATTTTCAACACAGAAGCAGCGACGACAACCTCATCGTTACGCGCCAATTGGCACAACCGGCGCGCTTCGCGCATTGCCGCACCCGTCCATGCTATGGTTGCCGGTTGATCGCCGCCGAGCACACCCACGGCGAGTTGGCCGGTGGTAACGCCACCGGCGATCACGAGATCAGTGCCAAACTGCTGGCGCCACTGCCCGCGCAGGCGCGCGATCGCAGTCTGTAGCTGCTGCGCGGCCTGCAACGCTCTTGGCGCATCGTCAAACCGTGGTTGCGGAAAGCCGAAGATGGCGCAAAAGCTCCGTTCATCAATTGCGACATACGCGCCTTGGTGCTGATAGACAATGGCCCGGCATTCAGTGTGGAACGGGTTGGCAATGTGTTCGATCAATTGATGCACCGTCAAATCAGTGAGGCGATCCACGCCGCGCAGACAAGTATAGAGCAGGGTTGCAGTAATGACATGTGGTTGCAGCGCCTGCATCGCTTTCGCTTGATGGGCAAGCAGATCGCGGATCACCTCAGGCGCAAGATACATACCCAATAATTGGCGTGCCTGCGTGATTTCCGGCGGCTCGATAATTCCTTCGTAGCGATGGCGCACCATCATCGCCACGGCGTATGCTGCTAAGGCGGCAACAAGGGCTAATGCGCGCTGGCTGTAGCGATAAGGAGTTGGGTCAGCCAGCGTCAACACCCCTAACGGACGGTTGCCGTGAAACAGTGGCATTGCCAACGCCGAGCGCATCAATTCTAACCCCGGCGTGGGGATCCAGCGCGTATCACGCTCAATATCATCAATAATAGCGCCGCGGCGCGTGCGCAAAACCCAGCCGGCCAACCCATGCTTGAGGATCGGCGCTGCAGCGAGATTCAGCGGCAACCCATCACCGCCGCTTAAAGTGATGCGGGTGCGGAGGGTGAACGATTCGGCATCGATTAGCAGCAACGTGCCATGGCTGGAATCGGTCACGTCGGCGGCGATCCGGAGCAATTGCCCCAATGCCCGTTCGAGGTCAGGTTGTTCGACCACGCTAGTCATCATCTGCTCGAACGCAGACAAGCGGCGTTGCTCGCGATCGAACCATTGCCGGTAGACTGAAGCTTGCAGATGGACGGTGAACAGCACTGCCGCTTGCTCAATCAACTGCTGCTGCGCTTCATTCAGGCGCACATCAGCGCCGGCGATCATCAGGCACAGAGCGCCAAGGGGGGTTTGCTGCACCCATAATGGCCAACTCGTAACCGTTAACGCTTGTGGCGATGTTGCGGCAAGCAGGCTACGCATCTGCACGCTCGAAAAGCTTACTGAGCGGCGCTCGCGCACGGCGCGCCCGATCGCGCTGCCATCTATGTCAAAGGTAACGGCCCGGTTCACACTGACCAAGCCCCAACTCGCCGAAGGGATCAAAATGCCGCGTTCGGGATCGTGCAACAGCAAAACCGCACCCCGCACCGCCAAATGACTGGCTAAACATTCCGCCACTGCTGCGACCATCGCGTCGCGATCATTCGCCGCGCTGAGCCGCTGAGCCAAAATCGCCAATGCCGGCGGCTGCGGCACAGCCGCGATGGAATCCGCTACGGTTTGCCGTAGCGCCACTAGTGGATCACGATCGGTCACTGGCGGTAGATCAGCTTGCAACACCAGAGCGGCATGCCGGCGCGCCTCCACGAGCGCATAGCGCAAGCTGATCCATGCCGCCAACGAAAGCGCCAACCCGATCACGCCGCCGAAGAGTAACGCAACCACAAAGGCGACTGGTGGCGAGTCGCCTGCTTGCGGCACGACGGTACTGATCAGCGCATAGAGCAGTAAGCCAAGCGAAATGCCACCGGGCAGGGTCAGAGCAAGGATGCGACGAATGTTGCTGCGAGGCAGGTACACAATGACTCCGCGACTAACCTAGAAACGATTGGTATCACCATATCATGAACGTATCACAGCAGTCAGAATTGCTTTCTATTATACTTAGTTTCAAGAAAAAAGATGACCGGTTCACAGGATGTGACCGGTCATTTACTGGAGCGGGAGACGGGATTCGAACCCGCG
>FMSI01086583.1_pt1 | contig 12710 bp, 10 predicted proteins | sample 1504471 | NCBI WGS metagenome assembly FMSI01 (sample SAMEA4475357, study PRJEB15587) | soil metagenome | biome: Soil; feature: Field | place: India | collected 2015-03-11 | depth 0 m
CCAGATTGTGGCTCTGGGGGTCGTGGGTTCGAATCCCATAGCTCGCCCTAATCAAGCTTTTTGACCTCCTTTCTTACTTTAATTTATTATTTTTGTTTTTTATTTGGGGATGACTATGGGGAAATTTTTTTGGCTTGTTTCTATAATTTCTATTTTTTTTACTTTTTGCACAAACAATAAAGAGCTGGAAATGAAAAAATTTATCGACAAAACCACTGTTAATAAGACAATTAAAGCACTGGTTGAAAAACATGGCGAAAATGAGCGGTTTCGAATTGAAAAAAGTGTCCAACAGGTTGCTAATTTTTGGATTGAAGAGGATGGATCAAAAAAGGATTTCTTTGATTTTTGCCTAAATAATTTCGTCCAACAAGGTGAAAAACTCGACCTCGTTTTTGAAAGGCTTTCAAATTATTTTGAAGTAGTTAGCGGCCATTTCAATAAAATATCATTAGAACTTAACAGACATTTGCATTTAGATTTAGGAGAAATTCTTCCTGTCGATTTAATGTTCGCTGGATACGACCCCTCGGCTAATCTTATTAACGACTTTTTCAAGAATAAAATCGCTTTCTATGTTATTTTGAACTTTCCTAATTATAGACTTGAGGAGAAAAACACACTTGGCATCAAATGGAGCAGAAAAGAATGGGCTTTTGCAAGAATGGGGGACATTTTTACTTCTCGGGTACCAAGCGAATACTTGCAAAAAATTTCTGAAGTTGCCACAAAGGCAGATTCCTACATTTCGCAATATAACATTTTTGCTGGTAATCTTGTTGATGATAATTTCAAAACATATTTTCCAAAAGAAAAGAAATTAATTTCACATTGGAACCTTCGAGACGAGATAAAATCCCAATATGGGAAAGAAGATGGTTTATTTAAGCAAAAAATGATTTACGAGGTGATGAAGCATATAATAAACCAGACCATACCTGAGAGAGTAATTAACAACCCCGATTATACCTGGAATCCATTCAAGAACAAGATTTACAAGGAAGGTAAAGAAATTCCAGCAGTATCCGAACCAAACACAAGGTACGAGCACTTGCTAAACAATTTTAAAGTGAGAAAAGCCATAGACAAGTTTTATCCAGAATATCCAACATACATTAGTAGAAAATTCGAGTTAGAATTCGAAATTTCAGAGAAGGAAATAGAAAAACTATTTATTGATTTAATTTCATCCCCTACTGTAAAAAAAGTTGCTGAACTTATTAAAAAGAGATTGAATAGACCACTTGAACCATTTGATATTTGGTATGATGGTTTTAAAGCCAGAAGTTTGCTCGACGAGGCGAAGTTGACCCAAATTACACGAAGCAAATACCCAAATAATCAAGCTTTTGCAAATGATTTACCCAATATCCTTATTAAATTTGGTTTTTCTCCCGAACTTTCAAATTTCATTTCATCTAAAGTTGAAGTTGAACCATCTCGTGGTGCGGGTCACGCTTGGGGGGCGCAAATGCGAAGCGAGAAAGCCCATCTTCGTACACGAATTCCCCCCGAAGGAATGGACTACAAAGGCTACAATATTGCAATGCACGAGTTTGGGCACAATGTTGAACAAACATTGACTTTGCAAAAAGTCGATTACTATATGCTTTCCGGGGTACCCAATACTGCTTTCACCGAAGCTGTGGCTTTTATTTTTCAAAAGCGTGACCTTGAGATTTTAGGAATTCAGAATCCAGATCCAAATGCACAGTATTTGACAATTTTAGATAATTTTTGGGCTACCTACGAGATCATGGGGGTCGCACTTGTTGATATGTACGTTTGGAATTGGCTTTATCAAAATCCTAATGCAAGTGTCGAAGAATTGAAGAATGCAGTGTTAAGAATTTCCAAAGAAGTTTGGAATAAGTATTATGCCCCAATTTTTGGACTAAAAGATGAACCTATACTTGCGATTTATTCGCATATGATAGATTATCCGCTTTATTTACCAGCATACCCGCTTGGACATGTAATTGAATTTCAAATTGAAAAATACATTGAAGGCAAAAACCTCGCTCAGGAGTTGAATAGAATGCTTATTCAAGGACGATTGACCCCACAAATATGGATTAAAGATGCTGTGGGTTCGCAAATTTCGGTTCAACCCTTGATTGAATCAGCAGAAGAAGCTTTGAAGTTTGTAAATTGATTTTACAAAACTTTTGTCTTGGGTTATTTTGTTTTTGTTTATTTAATTATCTAAAAAGAGGTGCTTTGGACAATAAGTTGAATTGTTTCGATTGTTATAATTAGGTTTAGATTTATAACTACTCACTAAGTAGTATTTTCAGTTCCATAAAAATATATTCAAAAAAAATGAAGGTATTTAGGGAATTATTCTGGAATAAGTATAGATTTATATTATTATTATTCATTTTTGTTTGTGGTAATGTATTTTTTACTATTGCACAAGAGAAGAATGCAATTCTCGATAGAAACAATCCAATAGTAAGATTTATTCGTGTTTATGGAGAAAAGGGTGAAACTGAACCACCTATTATATCAATCGCAGACGAAAGAACTACCGCGAGTAGCGGGCTTCAGAGTAATAAGCTAATTATTGAGTTTGATGTTTTTGCTAATGTCCCACCAAATTTGTTTGCACGTTTTTACCATTGCTCTTACGACTGGAAAGAAGATGAAAACATTTTTATTAACGATGCTACAACCAATCGAACAAGCAATATTTTTTGGGAATCAGCTCCTCTGAGCTCAAGATATTATAATTTTCGTGGAAAAATTATTATACCAAATGAGCAAGTCAAATTTAAATATTCAGGAAATTGGAAAGTAAAACTATTTGATTATTCCAATCCAAATAAAGTTCTTGCCGAATCTAGATTTTTTGTTGTCAACAACATAGTCTCTACAGAATTGAGATTTTATTCCAATTTTTATAAGCCAGAGAGAAATGTTACTGCTTCTGCTTTCGATATCGAAGCAGTTGTAACCGACAAAAAATCGTCTAAACTGATTGAAAACTTTGTCCACACCGTAGTTTTATATAGAAATCAAAGATGGTACGAACCTTTTTTTGTTTCCCAATATTCAGGACAATTCAATTTAGGTGGCTTTTTTAAAAGTTCAACATCCATTTATGGTTTCCTTCTCGGAGGTAAAGTATTCCGCATAGAATCCATACCGGCAGAAAATGGCTACCGAGTGTTGGACTTGACAAATTTGGCTCAGTTCCCTTCGATGAATATTCCCATTCGTTTGCCTTTATCCGACTACAGGCGAAGAGGAAGTTACTTCGAATTTCACGACGACGGGGCTATGGTATCTTCTTTTGTTACTCCAATTTACGATGATTATATTTATTTAGAATTTACACTTGATCCCGAAGGGTGGGAAACTACCAAAGATGTTTTTTTAGTTGGTTCTTTTAATAATTGGCTTCCAACTCGTGAATGGCAAATGTATTACGACGAAAATGAAAGACTTTACAAACTTCGACAATGGGTTAGAAGGGCAAGACATAATTATCTTTATGGTACTGCAAACTACGACGATTCAGGGAACATTGTAAATCTCTTTTACGATGAGTTCGAAGGAAATACAGTGACAAGCGGACATACTTTTTTTGCCTTTGTTTATTACCGAAATCCCGGGTTCGGTGGATACGATGAAATTGTTGGCTTTTCCCGTGGTAATTTTTTTTCATCTGGAAGATAAATGAATATTTTGTATGGAACAAACAAAGAGACTCTTCGTAGGAACTTTTCTCCAAACAGAAAAACTTTTGACAGAATATCCAAACATTAAAAAAGAATTTCAAACCGCAATTTCAGGAAAGTGGGTCGAAGAGTATAACCTTCATTTTACTTATCATTTTCTGGGAAATGTAGATAGCAAAACTATCCCGTTTCTTCGTGATGAACTTTCCCCAATTTTGAAGGAGTATAAAAGCATGTTAGCTTTGAAAGGCCTTGGATGTTTTCCATCGCTTCGTTCACCAAGGGTTCTTTTCGTCAATCTCAGAGATGAAAAACGCATTCTCAAAGATATTCACGCAGATTGTGCAAAAGTGCTCGATAAATTTAACATTGAATTGGAACGAAGGGAATTTCATCCACATCTTACTTTGATTAGAATTAAAACATTTAAAATTGGATTGTTTCAAAGAATTATGGAAAAGTACTTTAACTTAGATTTAGGAACAATCGATACATTTCGTGTTAGCCTTATCGAAAGTCAACTCACTAGAGATGGTCCAATCTACAAAACAGTAGAGTAGTTAGGTTAAAGCCATTGCAAATTCTTTTAGCTTTTCTGGGACATCTAAACTGCTTGTTTTTGCACTATCGACTGCAACTTCTAATGGTAAACGGACTGGGTCTTCACCAGGCCTAAAGCAAGTGTAAAAAGCACTTTCTACTCCTTCAAATGCTTCTTTGACCATAACAAATCCCAGCCAACTTGCTGTAATAATATCTTTAACTGCAGCTTTTCCACCTCTTTGGAAATAACCCATATCAACATGTCTAATTTCATGTTTAATATTCCTACGGGAGAAAATTTCTTCCAAAATCTTACGTATTTCATCTGCTGTTTTGGGGTAGCCTTCGGCAACAATAATTCTAGAGTCGCGATCCCTATCACTAATTAAATTAACTAATTGCTCGAAATTCACATTGTCATTAGGAAGAATAATATGTTCTGCACCTGTTGCAACGCCTGCGTAAAATGCAAGAAAACCAGAATCTCGGCCCATTGATTCGATAATATATCCCCGCCTATGGGCCGATGCAGTGTCTCGTATCCATTCCAGCATTTCGAGACTTTTGTCTATTGCACTGTAAAAGCCAATTGAGTAGCCATAATTATTGCATACATCATTATCTATCGAACCTGGGGCAACCAATATTTTTGTTCTTAGTCCTTTTTCTTTAATGATATTATTCAATACATTTGCGGCGGCCAAACTTCCGTTTCCTCCGATTATAAAAAGATAATCGAAATAATTGTCGTGGAGATTGAATGCGCACGCTTCCTGCATATCTCTATTATCTTTGAGTTCTGGTACTCTTAGGGTACCAAGAATTGTTCCACCTTGGTGTGAAATTCCGGCAGTGTCTTTCTTGCTCAATTTCCTAAAATTCCCATTAATTAAGCCATGCCAACCATCAATTACCCCCCAAACTGATGTAGCTGGTCTTAAGTTCAAGCAACTTCTAACTACTGCCCTTATGAAGGCATTCATTCCTGGTGAATCACCACCACCAGTCATTATTGCTACTTTCATAGCACCTCTCTTTATGTTAAAAATTTATAAGAAAAGGCTTACAAGAATTGCTAATATAAACAATATTAAAACAATTACCAATAAATTTCTAATTTTTGTAGATAAACTTTCCTTGCTTGCTCTTAATTCATTAACATTTTGAAATAAAAGCCTTATCTCTTCTTTTAACTTTTCGGAACTCCCTTCTTTGCTTTGCAAGGTTGCTTCGGTTTGCTGCTCAAAATTTGTCAATATTTGGTCCAATTTAATGAACTTTTTGTTCAATTCTTCTGAAAATTCAGAAAATCTTCCCTCAATTCGTTGTCTTTCTTCGTATATCATTTGACGTGCAGTTTGCAAATTTTCTTTAATTGTATCGAGTTCATCGTATAAAGCTTTGCTAAAACGAGAGCTTGTCACTGCTTGGTTAAATAGCTTTTGGTCGATGTTCGAAAGCTTCTCGTCGAGCGATTTAAATTTTAATGCATATTTAACTTCGAGCATTTTGAGTGTTGAATCTGAATCTTCTTCAATTCTTTCCATTACACGACGACTATACGATTCAAATTCCATTTCTATTTTGTTTTCGAGTGTTTTTACAATATTGTCCACTTGCAAAAGTTTAACTTTTAGCTCGGAGTGTAATTTGTATAAATCATTCCTAAGTTTCTCAATTTGTTCAAGATTCTGATAAACATTTTCGAATGTTGCTGTCTTTTGTTGAAACTCCGTAATAAATTCATTATAAGAGTTCTCTAGAAATTTTACTTTTTCTTCTAGCAAACTTGATATATTTTGGGCAAAGCTATCCAACTCGTTTAATTTTAAAATGATTTCTTGTTTTGTTTTTTCCAAAAAATCCAAGGCTTTCGAGTACTCAATTGCCTGTTTCTTTATTGTTTCGAATAATCCTTTGATTTCTGGGCTTATTGCTTTTGATTCTTCCATTGTTTTGTATAATCAATGAAAAATTGTAAACTTTCGCAAAGTTGTTCAAGAAAGTACTTTTCCAATAGGGTTACCTTTTCTGGTGAATTTTGTAAAAGTATCTCGTTTACGTCCTCTCGAAATTTTTCATTTTGTTCATAAAACTTTTTCCATTGGTTTTGGAGCAAATCCTCTAAAACACCCATTTCTGCTAGTTCTTCGAATATCCGCTTTGGTTTTATTTTTTTTTTCAATTGTATCTTCTATATCAAATTCAAACCTTTTTCCAATCCAATTATTAAATCTTCAACATCTTCAATTCCAACAGAAAGACGCACCAACCCGTCGGTTATTCCAGCTTCTTTACGCAATTCCTTCGGCATACTTGTGTGGGTCATACTCGCAGGATGTTGAATTAATGATTCGACTCCCCCAAGGCTGACCGCAAGTTGCCATACCTCGACATTGTTCATCAATACTTTTCCTGCTTCTAACCCTCCTTTTAACTCGAATGAAATAACACCGCCACCACCTTGGGATTGTTTCAAAGATAATTCATATTGAGGGTGTGATTTTAAATAAGGATACCACACTTTTTCGACTTTCGGACTCTTTTCTAAAAATTCAGCAATTTGTAATGCATTTTCGCAATGCTTTTTCATACGAAGTTCCAATGTCTTTATTCCTCTGTGTACCAAGAAGGCATTGAATGGGTCGATAACACCACCAATGTGATTAGACATTTTTCTAAATAAACCATAATCTTCAGGGTTTTTTATTACAACAATCCCTGCAACTACATCGGCATGTCCGTTTAAAAATTTTGTCATACTATGAATAACAAAATCAGCTCCAAATTCAAAAGGTCTTTGCAAGATTGGACTCATAAATGTGTTATCGACTACAACTTTTGCGTTCCAGGAACGAGCCAATTCTGAAATTTTTTGTATGTCGCTAACAGAAAGAGTGGGATTGCCTGGGGTCTCGAAAAAAACCACTTTAGTGTTTTCGCGCATTACTTTTTCTACTTCTTGAATATCTGAGGTGTCGACAAAAGCAACCTCAATGCCAAATTTCGATAGGATTTGCGAAAGGAAGGTAGTTGTCGGTCCGTAAACTGAATTACCACAAACTACATGGTCTCCGCTATTAGTCAATGTAAGGAAAACAAGGCTTACGGCAGCCATCCCGCTTGCACATCCTATTGCCTTTGTACCTCCCTCCAATTCAGCAATTGCATCCTCCATAGCTTCAATTGTTGGATTTCTCATTCTAGTGTAGATAAAACCATCTTCCTCGCCCTTGAAAAGTCTTGCTCCATGTTCTGCGTCTTTAAATTTAAATGTTGAAGTTTGATAGATTGGAGGTACAACGGGACCAAATTCGTAATCCTTGATTCCAGAATGAACGCACTTTGTACCTAAACCCATTCCTTCATTCGTACTCATATCCAAATTTCTTCAATTTAAAAATGAAATTTAACTAATTAATTCCAAAAAGAAAAATTTGAATACAATATTAAATGAATTATAATTCCTCTCTTTATTTCTTTTCTTGAAAATTAGTTTAGAAAAAATTTGCTTTCCCATCGAAAAACGGATTTCAGATAGTTTTTCTTCGTTCCTAAATAAAAGATAAATTTCAGCTACAGGAAATAAAGAATCAATAATTATCTATTTGTGCGCGTTGCAATCGATTTGAATAATCAATATAAACTGTTTTCCATTCGGTGAAAATATCGAACACAGTCCAACCACCTTCACGGTGCCCATTTCCAGTTCCTTTTACACCTCCAAAGGGCATATGGGCCTCAGCCCCAATTGTAGGTGCATTGATATAAGTAATACCAGCCTCGAGATCTCGAATTGAAACAAATGCATTATTAATGTTTGTTGTATAAATAGAAGACGACAAGCCATAATCAACAGAATTCGCAAGTTCTATCGCATGCTCGAGCGATTCTGCTTTGCTAACAGAAAGTATGGGTCCGAATATTTCCTCTTTAAATAGTCGCATATCTGGCGTTACATCAACGAAAATAGTTGGTTCAAAAAAATAACCCTTTGCCAGCTCTCCTTCTGTAGCCCTTTTACCTCCGCAGACAAGGCGTGCTCCTTCTTTTAGACCTATTTCTACGTACTCTTCGCAAGTTCGAAGCTGTTGTTCATGAATTACTGGTCCAACATCAGTATCTTGGTTCAGTCCATTTCCCAGTTTAAGTTTTTTTGTTCTATCGACAAGTCTTTCAATAAATGTATCGTATATATCTTTATGCAAAATAAGACGCGAAGTAGCTGTGCATCTTTGCCCAGTAGTTCCAAAAGCACCCCAAATTACACCATCGATGGCGATTTCCATGTTTGCATCGGGCATCACTATCATAGGGTTTTTACCGCCCATTTCCAAAGAAACTTTTTTATTCAAGCGACCACAAATTTCTCCGAGCTTTGTTCCAATTTCTGTTGAGCCTGTAAAGCCGATAACCTTTACATCGGGATGTTCAACTAACATATTGCCCATATACCCTTTGCCAATAATAACGTTAAAAACGCCTGGGGGTAGACCTGCTTCGTCGAAGACTTCCGCAAAAACTACACCGCAATGTGGTACATCCTTTGAAGGTTTAAAAATAACAGTATTTCCAGCTGCCATTGCCGGAAGAATTTTCCACGAAGGAACTGCAATTGGGAAATTGAAAGCTGTTATCACACCGACAACTCCTATTGGTACTCTAAATGAAAGATTTGCTTTATCAGGTAATTCGCTTGGAGTATTGTGACCAAAGAGTCTTCTTGTTTCCGAAGCGGCGTAATAAGCTGTATCGATAGCTTCTTGAATATCACCTTTAGTCTCGAAAACGGGTTTCCCCATTTCTCGAGTCATTATCTTAGCAATTTCTTCCTTTCTTCTTGCGAAAATATCGCCGGCGCGCTTGATGATTTCTCCTCGCTTTGGTGCTGGCACAAGCTTCCATTTCTTAAAAGCTTCTTTGGCTGCTTGTACAGCAACATCGACATCTTCTTTTCCAGATTCGGGAAATTCCCCTATAATGTCATCAATATTAGCTGGGTTAATATTTAGGAAATACTTTCCGGATCTAGGTTCAACCCATTGACCATTGATATAATTTTTAAATCGTTCCATAAACCCTCCAAATAAATACAAGAAATAAGTTGAGTAAAAATTTAAAAGCAAAGTTAATTATATATTTTTTAATAGGGAACCAAAATATTTAAAAATTATTAATGTATCCAAGTTGGGCAAGACTTGTAAAATTACCTCCGGCAATAATCAAATGGTCCAATATAGGAATATCAATAAATTTGCTTGCTTCTACGAGTTTTTTGGTAATATTGATATCTTCTTCAGAGGGTGTACTGTTCCCTGAAGGGTGATTATGCACCAATATAATCGATGCTGCAGCCTCGGTTATTGCAAATCGGAAAACCTCACGTGGGTGCACTAAACTTGAGTTCAACGTACCTTGAGTGATAAGTTTTGTTTTAGTGATCCTGTTTGACGAATTCAAAAGAACGATATAAAATCTTTCTTGCATAACTCCTTGCAGCATTGGAATAAAGTAATTAGCGACGTCTCTAGGTGAACGAAAAATGGGATTTTCTTCGAAGGTCGAGGTTTGGATTCTACGGGATATTTCAAATGCAGCGCAAAGTGTTATGGCTTTAGCAAGACCAATTCCTTTAATGCTTTTTAATTCGCTAATATCGCGCGAAGCAAGTTGGAATAAACTTTGAAATTTATCGAGGAGTGTTTTGCCAAGGTCAAGAGCAGATACGCTTTTAGTTCCTGAGGAAATGAGAATAGCCAATAGTTCAGAATCAGAAAGTGAGGATGGCCCATTCTTCAGAAGTCTCTCTCGAGGTCGTTCGTCGGCTCTCCATTCTTTTATGGATTTATAAGAGCTTTGTTTGTTGATAGGATATTCAGAATCATGCTTGACCTTTTCCACGAAGCACCAAAAAAATTGTTCTTAAAATTATTTCAATATCCAATTTCAAAGACATATTTTCTATATAGTAAAAATCGTCCTTGAGCCTGTTCTTTAGGTGCTCTACGCTAATTTCAAAGAGTGGTGATTTTACTTGGTTCCAACCGGTAATACCGGGTGGAACAACTAAACGGCGCTTAAACATAGGCACCAATTTGTTGTAACTTTCTACAAAAACAGGTCGCTCTGGTCTAGGTCCAACTAAACTCATTTCGCCTTTCAAGACGTTCCAAAATTGGGGAACTTCGTCGATGTGTGTTTTACGCAAAAAAACACCAATGCGTGTGACTCGAGGATCGTTGAGTATAGTAGTCTTGGGCCCAGTTTTTTCCGCATCAACGTACATAGACCTAAATTTATAACAAATAAAGATTTTACCGTTTTTACCAACTCGTTCTTGCTTGTATAATATTGGTCCTTTTGAGTCCAATTTTATTAATATGCTAATCAAAATCCAAAATGGTAATCCAACAATTAAAACAATCAAGCTAACTAATATATCCAAAAGTCTTTTCAGAAAAGCCTCCCAGGGTCGGAGAAGTTGGATACTTATTTCGATTAACGGTATCGAATACAAAGGAAATGTTTTAACTAAGCCAGTTAGAACATCATAAAGGTCTGGGACTATTTTTACAACTATTTGATGTTCAAAGCATTTGTTGGTAATTTCTAATATCATTTCGTGGTCGGGTTTGTCGATTGCAATGAACAACTCCGAGGGGTGAATTTCTTTTAAAACTTGGTCAAGTTTATCGAAAGATAAAACTGGTATTCCAAGGTCTTCTTCTAATTTGATATCATTCAATAGTATAATTGCTTTGACATTAAAGCCCCATTCTGGGTGTTTATAAACTTTCTTAAATAGTTCTAGAACTTCGTTTTTAGTACCAAGAATTACTACAGGTATTTGTATTATTTTCTTTTGACGGAGATATTTTTGAAGACGACGTGCAAAAAATCTACCCAAAAGTATTAGGAAGGTTATATTAATAAAGTAAAGTAGAAACAAAAGCCTTGGGCGTTGTGAACTATCTAAGAATACAAAAAAGAAAATAATAAAGTTGAAGAAAAAGGAAGCTTTTATCACTGCATAAAATTCGTCGAAAGGCGAACGCACGAACCAATTGCGATACAGCCCAGCAAAGAAAAAAGATACTAGCCAATAGACCAAAAGTATAAGTCCAGTAATCAATGTATCGGTGAATGATGGTTGGATATCACTCTCGAACCAACCTGATTCGAAGCGAATATAATAATGGATAATATAACTTAGGGAAATAGCAATAATGTCGAATACAATTTCAAAAAATATTGGAGACTTGCAATTTAATTTTTCCTTAAGACTTTTCATTCTCGGTTACAAGTCCTTTAAGTGTCCAACTTGAGTTTTGCTTTCCCAAAAAAGCTCGAAAAATTCCAGCAATGCTTCCGGCTAATGAATAAAAAATATAAAGCGGGTAACTGAATATTTTTAGCAACCTACCCCCAAGTTTATGATATATAAATCCCAGTAAAACAAGAAGAACAAACAAAACAAATATTGGGATAATTATGATTTTGGCAAGTTGGAATTTGACAAAAAAAGCAAGTATAATAACACATAATGTAAATATTGGGCTTAACCATCGTAGTAGTTTATGGGAAACAATAAATAATATATAGAAAGGATGGTACAGTAATTCTGGAACTGCCAAAATAGCAGATATTCCACCTGCAGAAAACCTCATTTTTCGGTGAAATTCTTTACCAATATCGATTCGTTTCCTTACGTCATAGGCAATTGCATCGGATGCTAAAATCATTCTTTTTCCTTGGGTGATTATTTTTAGAAGTGTAAAAAAGTCGTCGCATACCTTATCGTTTGGTATTTGGGTGAATAATTCTTTTCTAATTGCATAACAGGGGCCATTGTTGTTCACAGTTGAGAATATCTCGCTTTCCAATTTCCGAAATATTTCAGAATACTTCTGCGTTTTTCTTTCCTTACTCGAATAATCTTTCTCCCCGAGGTTCAGAACATTAATTTGTGAAAGAACTCCACCTATGTTTTCATCATTGAAATATCTAACCAATTTATTCAACGATCCTTTTGCAAGCCTAATGTCTGCGTCGATAAAGACAATAATATCATTTTTGGCTTTTGGAACCAACTGATTTAATACGAAGTTTTTACCACGCCTTGGAAATATATGGTATTCAATAAAATCATATTCTTTCGAAATTTTCTCTAATATTTCGTTGGTTTTGTCTGTGGATCCATCGGAACCAATAATGAATTGTACTTTCGATAAAGGATAACCAGAGTTGGTAATGGAATCCAAAAGTGGTAAGATGTTATTTTCTTCGTTGTGAACTGGGGTAATTATCGAAATATTTGGCTCGAAATCCTCGCCTAAATTGATTTTTGCCCTAAATATTTTGCTAATTACGCTAAGTAACAATGGGTAAATTATGTAAGGATAAATTGTAAGAAAAACAAATGCTAAAAATAAAGTTTCAAGTGTTCCCATTTTAAAAGTCATCAAATCGGAAGACAATTTTCGA
>FMSI01014262.1_pt1 | contig 12662 bp, 10 predicted proteins | sample 1504471 | NCBI WGS metagenome assembly FMSI01 (sample SAMEA4475357, study PRJEB15587) | soil metagenome | biome: Soil; feature: Field | place: India | collected 2015-03-11 | depth 0 m
GATCGTGGTGTCAAATACGTCATGCTGCGTATGGATCATCCTCATGCCTACGCACACCCCCTACGAACCTTTTCGAAAGGATTCTGGAGGGCGAATGCCCCAGGGCGAGAAGAGGTCCGGACTATCACCCCAAAATGTGGTGGGTGCTGCACGGTTGGTGACAAGTGCCATTTCTGCCGATAGTTCGTAGCGGTTGCCGTCGGGTGTCCAAAAATACAAGAACAGATTGCCACCGATACTATGACGACCGGGGCCAACCTCGATTCTATCGCCACGAGCGGCGAAAGCATCGGCAAGTAACTTCATGCTTTCAATACCGGCAACACGGAAGGCAATATGATCCAATGTTTCACCATCGTTGCCAAGGAGGACAGCAAGATCATGGTGCTGGTCAGATAGATGCAACCAGGCTCCTCGCCAGCGACCCTCTGGTGTTAAGCGGACATCAGGGATATGAAACCCAATAACGTCACGCAGGAATGTTGCGACAGATTCCACGTCGGGGTGGCGAATCGTGACGTGATCAAGGTCTAGGAGAAGTGAACTGCGGTCATGGCCAAAGTGGCGAACCGCTGGATGACTATAAGTATAGCGTGGAGATTCCAATGGAGATGGCACTACAAATTCCATGGTATGACCGGATGGTAGAGTAAACTGAATAGAGTAGGCGATTCCGGGCTCGGGATCACTGGCGGTAGATAGGGTTAGATTATGCACACGAAGTCTTTCTGCGTAAGCGTCGAGTAGATCTCTGTCAGGCACCGCGAAGGCGACGTGACCGAGGCCTGTTCCTCCCTCGGTTAAGCAGAGGTCTATGGAAGGGTCGTGAGCGCAGGTGAGATAGGCTTTGCCGTATTCCTGGCTGAGAAGAGTTAGTCCAAGAACATCCTGGTGGTAGCTTAGAGAAGCGGCCAGGTCAGGGACCAGAACTTCGACATGATGAAGCCATGGATGCATAGATTCCCCCCTCCAACAACAGCTTAGTGGCCTTGAAAGGCGAGGTCAAACCACTCTCCACCGCGTACTTGCGGGTTGACCTTTGCGTCAATGAGGATTGGATACTGATCATGATTCGTGAGAGCGGATGCGAGGGTTGCCAGGTCGTCTAACGATCGAATTGTGTAGGACTGGATGTCCAGGGCTTGACCGAGGGCAGCAAAGTCCACATCGGGGAACGTAACGATCTCGGTATCGAAGCCCATTGGTCGGAAGTGATGTACTTCGGCAGCGTATGCAGAATCATTGTAGACGATGATGATGATTGGCAATCGAAGTCGAGCGACTGTCTCAAGTTCAGAGAGCGCCATGAGAAGTCCACCATCCCCAACTGCAGCGATAGTGATGCGGGATGGCGAGGCAATTGCGGCGCCTATAGCTGTTGGCAAGCCGAGGCCGATGGACTGAAATGCTTGTGTAAAGACAAACCCTCGTTCATCTGGAACGCGGATGTACATAATCGGAAAGGCCATGAAATGGCCGGAATCAGTTACAAGGACTCTATCCTCTGGGAGCAAGGCATCGAGTTCCCTTGATAGGGTTCGTGGATCAATGGAGTCGGCTGTGGATTTATCTTCAAAGGGAAAAGCCTTCCAGGTGGTGTGTGCTAATTGGCCTTCGATGCCCGCGGTACGCCAACCTTGCCGCGGGGGATAATTTTGCAGTGCTTCCACGAGCGCGGCTGCGGTCGCGCGTGCATCGGCGACGCATCCAAATGTGACCGGATAGCGAGCGCCGATTGCAGCCGGGTCGGTATCCACACTAATCACTGTGGCCGTAGGATTGAACAATGTGCCATGGCGATGTGTCCAAGCAGTTAGGGAGGCTCCAAACGTGAGGATAAGGTCGGCCTGACGCATGAGATCAACGGCACCTGGCGCAGCGAAGCCGCCTGCAATACCAAGATTCCAAGGGTTGTCGGCAAATAGCCCATGAGCATTAGCTGTGGTGGCAAAGAGAGCTCCAATTACGTCGCCAAGGCGTACTAATTCGTGTTTGGCTCCTGAGATCACTGCTCCACGACCAGCAAGGATTAGGGGGCGTTGGGATTGCTCAATAAACTCAAGGAGTCGAGAAATTGTCTCACTGTCAGGTCTGCTGGCAGTCGAGGGGATCGACATTGGCAGAAGTTGTGCGTCTTCTGTAGGGGATGTCTGTATATCCTGAGGCATGAGAAGCACGACCGGACGGCGCTCCAGCCAGGCGCGGCGCCAGGCCCGGCGCAGGTCTTCTAGTGCACTCGTGGGGGTGTGCAAACGCTCGACAATTGCGCCAGCTGCCGCAGCGAGTGCAGCCTGATCAACAGCGAAGTTTGAATAGACGGCTCCTCGAGAGATCTCAGCAGCGAGCACAATTATCGGGGTGCGAGACTTTGCCGCCTCGACCAGTGGAGTGAGCGCATTTGTAAATCCGGGGCCCATATGGACAGTGCATACTCCTACACGATTCGTGAGTCGTGCCCACGAATCGGCTGCGGCCAGGGCACCTGCTTCGTGTCTGGAAGCGACGAAGCGGACACCGCGAAGGCGCAAGGCTTCAGTGATACAGAAATTTCCGCTACCCACCAGTCCGAAAAGTGTGTCTACACCAAGTAGCACGAGTTGCTCTGCAAGTTGCTCATATACGTATGGCATCGAAAAGCCCCCTTCCATGCGCTATGATGATTCCCCGTTTTGTCCGCCCCGCAGAGCTGTGGTTGCCAGCCCCTGTTGAATGCGCACCTGCTCCGAGAAAAGGTCAAGAACCTCCTTTTTGAACTGCTCGCGGTCATCAATTGTCGCAGTGGAGACGTCGAGGAGAATGCGGGTAGGACGCGCGGCCAAAACCACCAGCCGAGTCGCCAATCGAAGAGCTTCGTCGACGCTGTGAGTTACAAAGAGTATGGTGACGCCGGTATCCTGCCAAATACGATGGAGTTCATCCTGTAATATCCGCCGATTCTCCGGGTCGAGTGCGCTGAATGGTTCATCCATCAGGAGGAGCTCCGGCTGCACCGCAAGGGCTCGTGCAATCGAAGCTCGTTGCTGCATTCCTCCCGAGAGGTGATTAGGGAAATAGTGCTGGAATCCGGAGAGACCTACTAGCTGGAGGTACTGCTGCGCAATCTGGCGAGACTCTTTCGCCCTTACTTGGCAAACGCGTTCGACTGCTAGCGCGACGTTCTGTGAGATAGTACGCCAAGGAAGAAGGCGAGGCTCCTGAAAGACGTACCCTATACGATGGGCATTTTTGCTCCCTGGCTGAAGTGGTGAGCCGTGTAGGTAAATGGCACCACTGTCAAAACTTTCAATCCCCGCAATAATGCGTAGGAGTGTTGTCTTCCCGCACCCGTTCGGACCGAGCAGACAGACAAATTCCCCGTCCTTTACTTCGAGCGTAATCGTTTCTATGACGGGAACGAGGTAAGTCTTCCGCAGCTCGTGAATGGCAAGTGCTGGCGCGCTACCGTCTCGATACTGAGCGGCTACCATTAGTCACCTCCGAGGTGTGTTTACTGCTTGAAGGTGTGGGATTACGGAGATCCAACGCAAAGACTAGGGAATCTACTGGCCGCTCGCGCAGTAGACGTTTGAGAATCTTCCCTGTTGCACTTCTCGGCAGCTCAGGGAGGAACTCGATGGAACGTGGAATCTCAAATCCACCGAGAAATCTCCGACAGTGGTCAACGATCTCGCTCGCGAGCTCTGTTGAAGGTGCAGAACCTTCTCGCAGGGCAATAATCGCGTGGACTGTTTCACCCCACACCGGATGGGGTAGCCCAATCACGGCGACTTCCCGAACAGCGGGATGAAGCCGGATGACATCTTCCACGCGGGTGCTAAAAACATTTTCTCCGCCTGAAATGACGATGTCCTTGATCCGGTCTGTCACGTAGAGATAACCTTGCTCGTCAAGATATCCCACATCTCCAGTGCGTAGCCAATCCCCCACGAGAACCTTGCGGGTCTCATCGGGACGATTCCAGTAACCGAGCATGACCTGTGGCCCCCGTACGACAATTTCACCGACCTGACCGGGCGGCAGTGGTGAACCTGAAGAGTCCCAAATAGCGAGCTCGGTAGCCGGAATCGGGCGTCCTGCCGAGCGTAGTAAGTCCGGCATTGTGGCTAAGCCACGTCGATGGTCATCTGGCGTGAGCACCGTAACGGCTTGCGTTGCCTCTGTTAGGCCGTATGATTGGATAAGTTGGGCGCGGAACTTTTGCATTGTTTCTTGAATGAGGGCTCGCGGCGCAGGTGACGCACCATAATAAATGAAACGTGGATGAGTCGTAGCCGGCAGCTCGGTGTCACCTAGCTGGTCAAGGCATGCTTGCATCATTGTCGGTACCATGACCGTCCAGCTGATGGGTCTGCCTGCGAGCAACTCGACCGTATCTTGAGGGTTGAACCTATTACGAATCACTAACGTGAGGCCGTAAGCTAATGGGACGAGTGCGGCCGGGAGAATAGCGGCGTGAAAGAACGGTGTGACAACTAGTGCCTCAGTTCCTGCTGGGGGTGGCACGGTTGATCCTACCTGTGAGATATTAGCGAGTAGGTTTTGTTGAGTAAGCGGCACGCCCTTAAGAGTACCGGTTGTGCCGCTTGTGTAGAGCATTAGAAGTGGGGAGACAGTATCCGTTGGTGAGGATGCCAGCTGTGTTGCTGCATCCTCGGGTTTGAGAAACCGTCTGCCCTCCGGGAAAAGTTCCTCCAGGGAATGCAACATGATAGAGGGTAGAGAATGCATCACCGCAGTTCGTGCGAGGTCCTCTGTTGCAGCCTCATAGAAGAGCACCGCTGGGGCTGCATCAGCGAGAACCGAAGCAACCTCCGTTGGTGAATACCGGGCATTGATCAATACAAGCGTACACGGAATGTGAGCAGCTGCAAAGAGCAGCAACAGAGTTTCTGGACGATTGAAAGATAATACTGCTACGCGTGATCTGGGAATAACTCCCAGATCATCGCGTAGCAGCTGGGCCGTGCAAGTAACCAACGTGACTACTTCATTCGTGGCAATGCTTTCATCATGCCAAACGAAGAGTGGCCTGTTTGGATCCTGCTCAAAGCGATGAAGCAGAAGCTCTGTAAGAGACGAGTACAACAGGCGCATTTCGTAACCCTCCTCCGCCGTTCATATCACGGCGCTAGGGTTGCCAGAAAAGTTCTGACCGGGCTTTCTCAGGATCAAGCCAGAGGTCGCTCTTAAGAAGAACTCCAGACTCACGATTGAAGCGCAGCTGAGCTAAGATCGTATCTTGCAAATCCTTGTCAAGGCCTGACAGCGGCTTTGTGCGACTGAGTGCTGTGCGGATCACTTGCTCTGGTAGTTGCGTCACCGCGGAGAATGCCTTGACAACCTTTTCGTCTTGCTTCTCCCAAAGCACAGCAACTTCCTTCTGGGCTACGATGATATCCCGCAGAAGGTCAGGATGCTCACTGGTAATGGATGGTGCGGCAAGATACACTACGTGTACTTGCGGAGTTTCGCGGCCGGACACCTGCTTCCAGAGTTCTTGCTGCGTGACAAGGATCTTCGCGTGACCGTCCAGGGTTAGTCGTGAGGTAGTGGGCTCCCAGATGAGAAGCGCGTCGACATTCTTGTTGATTAAGAGATTCGCGGCGTCCGGCGGAGTAGATGCCTGAACAAATTCGGTGTCCTGGAAGAGATCCATGTTGTAGAGTTTGCGGACCATTGCGTTAATGTCTTGGGTTGTGGTTCCTCCTGGAATGCCTCCGACCTTTCGGCCGCGCAGTTCGGGTACCGAAGTTATCGAGAGGTCGGAGCGTACAAGGATGGCTCCCAGCGTACCGACTGCAGCACTGAAAACCTTGAGAGGGACACCCTGCTCATGCATTTGCGCGGCGATAACGATAGACATATTGATGAGGTCAGCTTGTTTCGCGGCGAAGGCGTTTGCCAGCGCACTGATTTGATCGATACGTTGCCACTCAACGTTCCAGCCTTTCTCCTTGAGGAGACCGAGTTCGTCGATCGCCTCGCAGCCTGCCCAGCCCAGGCGAAGATAAGCGAAGCGGAACGTCTTTGTAGCCCGTGGCGTCGGGGTGGCCGGGGTCGGTGCAGTGGTGGGGGTCGGAGTTGGTGCTACGGTTGCCGTTGGCGTCGGCGCCTGGGGAGTCGGTGTCGCAGCTATCTGAGGCGTTGGAGACGCCTGCTGCGTACCGGACTGACAGGCGGAAAGAAGCAGTGATGCGACTGCGGCTGACACTGTCCCAGTAAGTAGACGGCGACGCGTGTACCGGTGTGCCATCTCATCCCCTCCTTCGATATGAGTAGAGTGACACGTCACAGACGACCAAGGTGACCCGTCATTGGCACGTTCTGTTGGTCAGATTTACTGAAGGATGTGTTGTTGTACATTATGTATGGTCAAGCATCTCTTCACCTCCATCGTGCTAACCAGCGGGCCAACGGCGCAAAGACGAGATTGTCGATCAGCAGCATCATGAGAATCAGCACAGCTGCCCAGGCGAAAACTCCGTCTGTTCGCAATGTATCCCGGGCGTAGTTCATCATGTAGCCCACACCTGTCGAGACGCCGAAGATCTCTGCGACTACCGACACACGCAGGCCAAGCGCAAACGCAACGCGTGCACCGGCAAACAGGTAGGGTACGAGGGACGGTACCGTTATATGTACAAATGTATGGAGTGGGCCGAACCGGTAGACATGGGCCATCTCGAGTAGTTTGCGATCGAGGTTATCAATTCCCTCAAAGACATTGCTCAGTAGCACCGGAATAGTGATCATTAAGGTCGTGAAGATTGGCGCGCGATCAGTTAACCCAAACCAGATCAGTGCAAGAACAATCCAGACGAATACCGAGGTGGCATTGAGTATAGCATTGATATCGCGCAGGACGGCGCGTGCGGTCGGACGGGAACTCGCAAGAAGGCCAAGTACCAGGGCGAGGATCATGCCGAGCAGGAAACCGGTCACCACCCGGTAGAGCGTGGCGAGCACATGCGTCCACAGTGTTCCCGATCGCAGTAGTTCTAAAAGTGTCCGTCCAACCTTCTCAGGGGCAGGCAGAACATACGGACTGGTACGGGATGAAATCTCAGCCCAAGCTAGAATTAGAAGTATCCCAAAGATAATGGTAGGTATATGAAACCTTCGGAGAACACCCATCATGTCTACCGCGCGAGTGGTACGTTGTTCAGTTGCATGGGCAAGTCTCAGGCTCTTCATTCGGATGCCCCCGTCCCTCTCTCGGCTCTCGCGCGCTCTGCTTTACGACTGAGCCAGGCTTCCCGGGCACGCTGAACTTCAGGAGACTGAAGGCAGATTCTCAGCCGTTGCAGTGAGTCCGCATAGGAAGCGCTGAATGAGTTTTCGAACGCGCTTCGCATCAAATGTTTGGCGTGGATGGCGGCGGCAAACGGTATGGCAAGTAACCTTTGGAGAATGGTTTCCAGATGGGCGCCATCTTCAAGGCTTGGAACAATCCAATCGACCAGACCGACACGCTGGGCTTCACTGACCGGAATAGGTTCACCGAGGAGCACATACCGGCGGGCATGTCCAAGGCCTATTAGACGCGGGAGTCGGTACGGAGCCATACCTGGAAAGAGGCCTTCGTTAATTGCCGGTAACGCTAGCACAGCGTCCTCAGTAACAACTCGAAAGTCACAGGCAATTGCGAGTTGGACCCCCCCACCCAGACAGTATCCGTGGATAGCAGCAACTACGAGTTTGTCCATAGTTTCGATAAGGCGGAATGCTTCTTCCTGGACGGGGTAGAACTCAGGCGGCATGCCGATCTCTGCCATCATGTCGAGATCCAGGCCGGCGCAGAAGGCGCGTCCTGCGCCGCGAATGACAACAAGATGGACACTGTCGTCTCTGGCAAGCTCAGTCAGAGCGTCCCGCAGAGCCGTGACGAGTGGTACGTTCAATGCATTGAGCTTGTCAGGACGATTCAAGAATAGAGATACAACGGGGCCGTCGCGCTGAATTGCAACAAGGGACTCGATCATCCTTCACCCCCCGGGCTCTCTTCTCTTTGTCGGGCGGCCAGGCTATCGAGCAAGACAGTCAACGCCAAACGGTTGCTGTGTCGAGTGCTCAGTGTTTCGACATCGCGAAGAAAGGTCTTGAGTTGACGTATTGGTTCGGGGGAGAGTCTACTAAGTTGCTCTGCCAAACCCATTGCTTCTGTATCGAGGGCATGGTCCGGTACAACGCGCGTAACGAGCCCTATACGGACAGCCTCGTCTGCCGGAATCTCGCGTCCCGAGAGCACCATATCGAGGAATGCTCGCCAAGGGATTCGCTTGGCGTAGTAGGCCGCGACGATGGCAGGGAGCACGCCCTTCTGGAGTTCGGGAAACGAGAATCGAGCTGTCTCACCTGCAAGCACGATATCGCAACGACACGCAAGGCTGCATCCAGCACCGATAGCGCGTCCTTGAACAATTGAGAGGGTTACCCCAGGAAAATCTGCGAGTTGTTCGTTGCACGAGATGACCAGCTGGTACGCCTGCTGTAGGCTGGAGAGAGGCTCAGAGTATGATGCAGGCGGGCGACCAATACTAAAGTCTCGCCCAAGAGCTGCCAGCACGAGTACGCGCGCTCCGGAAACTAAGCGCAACGCACTGCTCAGCTCAGTTAAGAGGTCGGTAGTCAACGCGTTACCCGTCTCGGGCCGTGCAAGTCGTATAACAGCGACGTTACCATTAGGTGTGACCTGAATATGCTGAAAACCAGCAGCCGCATTTCCAGTCATAGCTGTCCTCCGCGATGGCGCACACGGACCTCGCGAAGTGAAGGCGGCGTATTTCGGCTACGAAGGGTGCGCAATTGCCCATCGATCAGGACTGCAGCAACTCCTGGAATGTCACCGCGTGCTATGGCTGAACGAGCGTCCTTGGCCACAGATCCCCATGGAGCATCGATAACGACAAGGTCAGCTGGGCGGCCTTCCTCGATGATTCCGGTTTCGAGTCGATAGGCCACGGCATTGTTCCCGGTCGCAAAGGACCAGACAAGTTCCGGGTCCAAATCGGCGAGCGAGGAGATTTCGACAACTGTTTTTAGCATGCCTAGAGGCATGACTCCAGTGCCGGTGGGAGTATCTGTGCCAATGATGACGCGATGAAGGTTCTGTGTTTCGCGCGCTCGATGGACGATACGTAATGCCGAGCGTAAATTCCCAGCCTGCACTATTTGCAGTGCCATATCAGTGTGAGTGACCAGCACTTCGATATCCTCATCGGGTAGAGAAGTGGGGCCGCCATTAACATGCCCAAGGACATGAGGGCGGAGATGCATCAGGTGCCGTGCGAGAATGGGCTGTGAGCCAGGAATACTTGCGCCGCCACAATGAGACATGACGACCATGCCGTATTGCTTGGCCCACCTCACTTGCGGTTCACCGTCCATGGGATCGGCGTAGTCGCCGAAGCCAAACTTCGCAAGGCGAATTCCTATTTCCGCCAGTTCGCGGAAGTCATCCTCAACGAGCGATGGTTCAAGGATCACGCTACCAGCATGTACCTTCATTCCGCCCGGGCGGAAGTTACGGAAGCAGAAATATGCTGCAACGGCTAGAGCCTTCACGGCATGCCTGTCATGTGGTCGCCCGGGGGCGTGAACTTCCGAGGCCGATATCACCGATGTGATACCACCATGAACGTAGCTTTCGAGAAAGTCGACGGTCTTCTGGCGAGGTGTATAGTCACCGAGAACAACATGACAATGGGAGTCAATGAGGCCAGGTGCAACTGTCATACCGTCAACGTCGATAATGATGTCAGCGGACTTAACGTGTTCGTGCAATTGGTCGGCAGGACCAATAGCAGAGATGCGACCGTCGTCCCCAATGACGATAGTGTCACTTGTTGGGTCGAGTGGGCGCGTGAGTATCCCAGTAAACAAGGTCCCGATATTTGTAACAACGGTGGTCATTGGTTGTCCCCCCGTACCGATTGGGCAGTGTGAAGAGCTGCGAGCGCCTCCTCTTTTGTCAGCCCCCCAAGCCGAGCATGTAGCCGGCCCCGATTTGCCAGGACGACGATGACGACAATCTCGTCGGGGAGGGGAGCATCTGGCACACGCACTTCCAGAGCATCATAGTGACTGCGAACCCACAGTTCGTCCTTGAAAGCAAGAGGAACATCAATAGCGGTCCCTGGCGGGCCAACCTTGCTCGTTGAAGGAATCCACGCTCTGGCCCCACCCAAACTCTCTCGAAGGGCATTCCCAAAAACGGAAGTAATGCAAGCGACGGCGTGTTCTTGCTCACCAGCAGTTCCCGCTATTGCCGCTTTCCCGTAGCTTTCTGCCGGAGAGCCAAGTGATTGCAATGCCAAAGTGCCAAGGAGGTAGCCTAGCTCCCGTGACGGTTCGATGAGTGCCGTTAGATCCTTGACCAACCCACGGCCAGCATACAGGTTTGTTATGACAGCGCAGGCTGCTACACGACGGAGTGCGCCCCCAGGATCATTAACACCGAAGATATCGCGCGTTTCGTCGATGATGGTGTATATTTTTCGGATATGAAGGCCCTGTGTGCTCACGGTCCCCTCCTTATCACTCACGAGAGAATCTCCTATTGTCTCGTACTTTCCAGTATTCGCCATAATTGTTCAGGGGTATGTGGCATGTCTAGATGTACGACGTTAAACGGTCGTAACGCATCCAGCACCGCGTTGCTGACCGCCACTGGTGCAACAATTGCACCCCCTTCTCCAATACCTTTTGCGCCAAGCGGATTAGAGGGTGATGGGAACTCGAAGAGCGCTGTTTCGAGCGTTGGTAGATGGTGTGCGTGGGGAAGCGCGTAGTCCAGGAGTGACGCAGTATGAAGGTAACCCTCGTCAGTGTAACTGGCATGCTCCCACAGGGCTTGCCCGATTCCCTGCACTATCCCACCGTGAATTTGTCCCTCAACGATCATTGGGTTAATGGCGCGACCACAATCATCGACGGCTACGTATCGGCACAGCTTGACCTGCCCCGTTGTGGCATCAACCTCGACAACTGCCACGTGGATTCCAGCAGCAAAGGTATAGTTAGGGGGATCGAAAGTTGCGTATGCTGTTAAACCAGGATTCTCTCCATGCTGGAGTACCGCGGCAGAGTAGTGCGCTGCTGCGCAGACTTCCCGAAACGAAACGCTCCGCTCTGGCATGCCGCGAACACGAAAGACGCCTTGCGAAAAATCCACGTCCTCTGGAGCACATTCAAGAAGAATAGCGGCAACACGCTTTGCCTGTTCCAGAAGACGCTGACAGGCAACGTAGACAGCGGATCCACCAATGGTGATGGACCGCGTGCCAAAAGTGCCAAATCCAAAGGGAGCAGTTGCTGTATCGCCAAATTCTACACGAAATGTCTCTACGGGGAGGCCTAGAACTGATGCTGCAATTTGTGCGAATGCCGTTTCGTGTCCTTGTCCATGACCAGCGGTGCCGACCCGTACCGTTACACTGCCAGAGGGGTCGGCCGTCACAAGTGCGCTTTCCCACAATGGTGGGGAGCCTTCTAACTTGGCGGCTGACGAAGGAGTAGCCCCACCAATTTCGACGTAGGCTGCGATTCCAATCCCGAGGAAACGACCCTGCTTTCTCGCCTCCTTTTGGACCGCGCGAAGATGTTCATACTCCGCGAGATCAAGAGCCTGGTCGAGCAGAATGTGATAGTTTCCGGAATCATATGTAAGGCCTGTTATGGTTGTGAAAGGAAATGCTTCAGAGGGTACGAAGTTGCGGCGACGAACTTCGGCTGGATCGAGATCAAGGGCTGAGGCGACCATATCAATGAGGCGCTCGATAAAGTAGATTCCTTCGGGTCGTCCTGCTCCGCGGTATGGCCCGGTAGGCACTGTGTTGGTGAAGACACCGTAACCTGTTACATCGATTGCCGGGATGGCATAGCAGCCGGTTAGTAGTGGCAGGGTACGCGCAAGGACGACACCAGCTGTGTTCGGATATAGGTAGGCTCCAAGATTTAACCACACATCACCACGTAGGCCGAGAATTTTGCCAGACGAGTCAGCTGCTATCTCAAGTTCTGCAAGTTGATCGCGGCCATGTGTAGTCGCGATGAAATGCTCGCTTCGTGTCTCGATCCATTTCACTGGAGCCCGTAACATGAGGCTGGCGAAAACGACCGCTACCTCATCGGGATACATAGGCTCCTTGCAGCCAAAAGCGCCGCCGACGTCAGGCATGATGATCCGGATAGCGTGCTCAGGCAGGCCAAGAATTTCAGCGAGAAACCAACGCGTGTGATGTGGGCGTTGGGTGGAAAACCAGCAGGTTAGGGAGCGACGACCAGCGTCGTATGTGGCGACGACGCCACGTGGTTCCATCGGATTTGGGATCAACCGATTGTTATGCATTCTCTGCCGAATGCGAATAGTTGCTTGAGAAAAAGCTGCAGCAACGTCGCCGTTCGTGAGGCGGTGAGAAAAAGCGACGTTTGTGCCCAAAGGCGGGTGTACCAGTGGAGCCTCTGGCAGCTTGGCATCTTCAAGGAGAGCTACTGATGGCAAGGGGTCGATAACAAGGCGAATTGCGTCCACCGCATCTCGCGCTCTCTCTGGCGATGTCGCGATGGCAACCGCAACTGGTTCGCCCTGATAGCGAGTGACAGCGTCGGCAAGGATCGGCGGGGTAGGTAGGGCAGCATGCGTTGTGGGTGGTCGCCGAATG
>FMSI01007205.1_pt1 | contig 12647 bp, 10 predicted proteins | sample 1504471 | NCBI WGS metagenome assembly FMSI01 (sample SAMEA4475357, study PRJEB15587) | soil metagenome | biome: Soil; feature: Field | place: India | collected 2015-03-11 | depth 0 m
GGGGGGAAATGGTGGGGAAGAGGGTCATGGGGGCTGATGGGGACGAAGTGGTTGCGGTTTGCTACATGGGGGCCAAAAGGTCCTTGGTTCGCCTATATCCAGGGGCAACGCCCATCAGCAGATGAGCCGGAAGTTATAATATTAAAGAATGTGGAAACCTTGGATGAAATCGATCTCTCTCTTGATCCAGGTTTAGTAGTGAAGTATATGGATTGGTGATGGGGAAGGCAAAGCGAGGTGGAAACCTTTCACTTAGCGAGGTATATGACATAAATAAACCGTGTCGCCCAATTGAGCCCTTATTGACGCTGACTATCATAGTTATGGCTTTGATAAGTTGGCTCTTATAATGCACCGAGATGCACTCTCTTGCCCATTATGCGAAGAAGGTATAGCGAAGAGATGGTTGGATGAAAAGATACTTTTTAGACCACAAGAGACCATACGCGGGGCGCATTGCAAATCCACTCTCCTGTTATTAGCCTCAGCCGTTAAAGACTATGCATCAGATCGCGGAGGGTTTCTCCCTGATCACCGATACTGGAAGCAGCAAATTTCTGATTAACTTAGAAGCTCCCAAATTTATCGGTGTCCAGATGCCCCTGCTCAACATAGATACTGTTATCGCATGAACCCATAGTTAAGTTGGAAAAACATGAAGGAGATTCGTGCATCTATGGAGACCATCCTTCTTTTTGAGTGCGATGCTAACGGCAAGCCAGTTGTCCACCATCATTACTTGGAATTCAGGCATTTGTGCAATGTAGCATTTGTTGATAGGCATGTTGAAGGACTAACGCTTGACGAAGTTTATTGGAAACTCTTTGGAAGGTCAAAATGATAGAAAGGATTCACACTTTGATGCTGATTGCTTCAGATCGCATCTCTCGTTACCACTTTGCTACCAATCCCTTTGCTTCGGGGGAGACGTAAATGCGCCAGCGTCCTGTTTCAAACTTTGTGGTGCTTATTTTGCCTTTTGCAAGTCGCACGGTGATGTTTGCTGCCTCTGGCACATTCTCTGAGAGGGTGAGAGAGTTTGGAGAGGAATAGGTGCGAGTGCTAGTTTGGTTGGTTAATGAACTTTGGTGACCCATCTTGGAATGCTTGAAAGTTACGCTGTTTAAGTTTCTCTTGGAAGCAGGGTTATTGGAGACATGTTGCTCACTTTTGATTCATGCAATAAAGCCTCTTGAACTACAAATGCGAAAAAGGCGGTAAAATTTTGGCGTGCTTGAATAAAAATTGGGGGTGATGCTCGTGAGTTGGAAAGCTGGCTTTGGCGAGGCGGACATTACTCCGCCTATCGGTATTTGGTTGACAGGTTTCGCTGCGCGAACTAAACCTTGTGACGACATTCATGACCCACTTCTGGCAAGGGCAATGGTTTTGGAAAACGAGATGGGTGAACGAGCGGCGATTCTCGCTCTGGATTTGATTGCCTTGACAGAAATTCAGGTAGCGGCAATTCGTCGATTGGTTCAGGAATGGACGGGAATTCCACCTCAAAACTTGCTAATCAATTGCTCTCATACTCACTCCGCACCTGCGGTCGGCGAACTTGCCCCTTCTTGCATGGGAGTTCCTGATCCTGCTTACCTTGATTTGACAATGCGAAAAGCAGCAACTGCTGTCAAGCTGGCTTGTGACAACTTGGTAGAAACGCGACTTTTCTTCGGGACTTCCGAAAGCCATATCGGAATCAACCGCCGCCAAAGAACTCCTGAAGGTCGCATCGTGATTGGGCAAAACCCAGAAGGAAATGTTGACCCACAAGTGAGCATTCTTGCTGCGAACCCTATCGGAAGCGATTTCTGGTTCATCGCCTTTTCTTACACTTGTCACGGTGTTGTGCTCGGTCATGACAACTATGCCGTCACAGGGGATTTCGTCCATTTTGCCCGTCAAGCCGTTGAAGATTTCTTCGGCGGTCATGCCTTGACAATGTTCCTTCAAGGTTGCTGCGGCGACATAAATCCGAGGGAACGGGGCAATTTTGAAATTGCTCAGAAGTTGGGATTTGAGTTAGCAACAGGTGTAGTGCAAGCAGTTTTGAGGGCAGAACCCGTTGAGAACGAGACCATTGAAGGAATTGTCGGAAGTCTCAAACTCCCACTCATGCCTCCGCCTCCTCAAAAACAACTGCGTGAGCACTACAAACAGTTTCGTGAATCTGCAAGTTTAGCAAAGCGTGAAGGTAGGTTAGGTGAGGCTCAATGGAGGTTCTGCGAAGCCAATTGGGCTAAGCAGGTCTTGAAAGCATTGCAAGAAAACTCGTTGCCAACATTTCAACCGATGAACGCACAAGTCCTGAGAATTGGAGATGTCGCCTTCGCTGCCCTTGCGAGCGAGGCATTCGTTGAAATTGGACTAAATATCAAGTCCCAATCGCCCTTCATTCGCACCGTTACCCTCGGCTACACCAACGGTTGCATCGGCTATTTGCCAACAGCAAAGGCATATGAGGAAGGTGGCTACGAAGTTGAGTTAGCGTTCAAGTTTTACGGGCGACTGCTAATGCACGGACCCGAAAGCGAAAAAATCGCCATTGATTGGCTGTTGCGCTACTTGAACAAAGTTGCAAAGTGTTGACGCTTTCCTGTCAAAATTGTTTCTTGCTGTCAAGGAGCAAAGTGACTGGACCGTCATTTACGAGTCCAACATGCATATGTGCTTGAAAAACACCCGTTTGGACGGGAACGCCTTCTTCCATAAGGAACTCACAAAATCGTTGGTAAAGTTTTTCAGCAATTTCTGGTGGTGCAGCGTCAGTGAAAGAGGGGCGCCGACCTTTGCGGCAATCGCCGTAAAGGGTGAAGTTAGAAACCACTAAAGCGCTGCCGCTAATTTCCCCAACCGAACGGTTCAATTTGCCCTCTTCGTCCTCAAAGATTCGCAAGTTGGCAATTTTGTTTGCGAGGTATCTGGCTTCTTCCTCTGTATCGCCTTGACCAACCCCAATTAGCAAGAGCAAACCGCGACCGATGCGAGCAATTTCCTGCCCGCTCACTTCAACCCAAGCCTCAGAGACCCGTTGAACTACAGCGCGCATTTCCGCACCCCCTTGACGGACATTGTCTACTGACGCCTGTATGGAAAGCAATCTGAGCATCATGCGTGTTAAACTTTGGCATGGAAATTACAGAGACGGAATGGGGTGATAACTGATGGAACGGTTGGGTGTTGGAATTATCGGAGCAGGAGGCATTGCCAGTGCCCACGCCAGCGCATGGTTGGCTTTAGGCGACAGTTGTCAATTGATTGCTTTTGCTGACCAAGATGTCCGACGAGCGCAAGAACGGACCGAGCAGTTCGGGGCTCAAATGTGGTTTTCCGACCCTTACGATTTGCTCAAAATAGAAGACATCCACATCGTCAGCATTTGCACACCCCCTTTCAACCACGCTGAACTTTCTATTGCCGCCTTAGAGGCAGGAAAACATGTTCTGGTTGAGAAACCGATGTGCTGCAGTTTGGAAGAGGCTGACAAGATGATTGAGGTAGCGGAACGGAATGAGCGATTGCTTGGAGTAGTTTTTCAGTGGCGGTTCACTACTGAGTTTGCTCGCATCAAGGCTTTGTTGGAGCAAGGGAAGTTAGGCAAACCGTTCCTTGCACTCATGATGTCCTTCTGGTGGCGCACGAATGAATACTTCCAAGTTTGGTGGCGAGGGACTTGGGAGAAAGAATGCGGCGGCTCTGTCATCAACCACGCAATTCACCACATTGACTTTTTGCTGGGATTGATGGGAGATGTCAAATGGGTCTCGGCAGGAATGGGTGTCTTCGCCCACGAGATTGAGACCGAAGACGCTGCTGTCGCTACTGTCAAATTCGCTAACGGGGCTTTGGGTGTTCTGCTCGCCAGCACAGCAACTTACCCAGAAGAGCACCGAGGCACCGTCTATGGGGAATTGGGTTCTGTTTCGGTGCCTTGGCAGTTGAACATGGTGGACTCACGCTATCAAAGCGAGTTGGAAGAATGGCTGCGTCATATCCCTCGCCCTGAACACGGAGGTCACATGGCAGTAATCAGCGATTTCCTTTCGGCTGTCCAAACGGGACGAAAACCTTTAGTTGATGGCCACGAAGGCAGGCGCTCCATTGAGTTGGCAATCGCAATTTACAAGTCAGCAATAACAGGACAGCCAGTTACCTTGCCAATTCAACCAAACGACCCCTTTTACACAAAGGCAGGATTAATGGAAGCAGCAAAAGCAGGGAAGCAAACGATTTGTTCGTGAATTGTCAACCAAGTTGTGTTAAGCGGTTGGAATCAGGGGTGAGGGATAGTGGAAAAAGACATTCTCGGTTTCAGTGGTCCGAGGACGCCGAGTGAAGACGAAGCACAAGCTTGTGCCGAACTTGCCTATCAGGTCTTCTTCACCTCTCGCTTCCCAGATTTCCTTTCAGGTGCGAGCACATGGCCTATGGTTTTGCGAGCAGGAGCACTTAAAGACACTTTCGCAATGTTTGACGGTGACAAGCCAGTTTCACTAATCCATCGTTTTGAGCGTGATGTGATAGTTCACGGTTGTAAACTCCGCATCGGTTTTATTGGCTTCGTCTGCACCCATCCAGATTACCGAAATCTTGGTCTTGCAAGCACGATCCTATCAGCGACAATGAACAGACTCCGCAAGGACGAAGTTGATTTCGTTTGCATTTCAGGGGACAGGGCGATGTATCGGCGCGCGGGGGCAAGACCTGTTGGTGGCAGAAGTGAATTTGTTGTCAACCCAGAAAATGCTGAAAGGTTGGGCAAATATGCGACCAGAGTTTCAATTCGCATCGCAACTTTGGAAGATGCGAAACTGCTTGCGACGATTTATGACATGGAGCCGGTTCGCTTTATCCGACCAATTTCGGACTACGAAATCGTTCTCAAATACCGTCATTGTGTCGGGCAACCTTGCGAATTCATTATCGCAAGTGATGGGTTCAGAGGAAACGCATATTTGCTCCTCACTTACCCACAAATGCAAGGCGATAAAATTTCCCGAACGGTTTTTGAGTATGCGGGTGAACGACATCTCGTGCTGAGGACAATTTACCTTTTGGCACAAGAAACCGAATTGAAAGTGAGAGCTGAAGGCGAAGACTTGCTTGGCAAAATGTTGGCGGAAGCCGGTGTGGAAGGGATGCCCATCCGAAAACCTGGGACAATTGTTGTCCCTGACTTTGCAGGAACGATGAGAAAACTTCTCCCATTTTTCGCATCACGACTTCCTGCCGACTTGATTCAAACCCTTGATTTTGCTTTCGGCAACGAACGGTTTGTCGCTTGGTGCGATGGCGGAATTTTGGAAATTGATGGTGAGGCAAATATGGTTTGGACGCTACTTGGAGCACCACCCAGTGAAAGGGTGTCAAGTATCCGAGTTATTGGTAGGATGATGGACCTTTACGAGCAGTGTTTGCCCATCCCTTTGCCTTCGTTAGAGATGAACATGGTTTGAAACCGAGGCTGCGGCTAATTGCTAATTGCCTACCACCTGAAGAAGCGATACGGGTCGTCCCATTCCTGAGGGGTATCCAGATACAGACCTGTCAACCATCGTCCCCTTGTTGGTGGGTCACAAGGGACAAGGCGAAAATCAGCTAACCACAATGTTCCCTTGCCATCAAACCAAATTTGCAAACGGGTATTTTTCTCCCCTGTCCCACGACCTTGCAAAAGGAAAACAAATTCCCGCCACGAATTAGTAGGCATGAAACGGCGGTATTCAAGGAGCGGTTGCCAACGGGTGGTCTCTTGAACTGCAACGAATGCTTGGCGCAATCCTTCCCCTCGCACCCAGAACGCTAACCGATACCACTGTCCTTCCCGGATTGGAACTCCATGTTGAGCGAGCATAACCGTTGCACGACGACCTTCCGGTAATTCTGGTGCCGTAATTTGGACACATCGTTTTTGCTTCTCTGGACCTGAATCCTCAAGTTTGCAAGTTGCTTTTTGGTTCTCGGTTGAGAAAACCCAACCATCGGGAACGCCGTCTGAGTCGGAATCTGTCAAGAATTGTCCATTCCTGACAACTGACAGCTGTTCGGAAGGCGTTACAGGTTTGCTAAATCTCTCAAGAAGCGACGTCGCAGCGCGAACACCTAAGTTCCCAAGCAATCGGTTCAGCATCACAGCCACACGGCGGAAAGTCTTACGAAGGTTCTGCTGCTCTGTGGTCCAGTTGAAATACCAAGGGCTAATTCCTTCTTCAAAGCCCGAGTTCTTAAACAAGTTGAGTTCTCCAAGGATTTGTGGTTGATACGAACCCTCATATAGCCTGAAATTGTCAACCCGAAGGCGAACCTCGGGCTGACCGATATGCAAGTAAGCCTGCCAAACTTCTGGATAATGTTGCTTGACTGAAAAAGTGACATGAATTTCTGTCCATTGGTTAGGCGGCAAGATAACATCTTCACCACGAACAATGCGGTCCCAAGGTGGTCCTGCCCGTTCAACTTCCAATCTCACAGTTGCCGAAGTGTCAAGGGGTTTCACGAACACAGCGAAGGTGTAAGTTTTGTCCATTTCACCTGCCGGTAACTTTTGACCAAATTGAGCCCACGGCACTGTAGCCATAACGATTTCAACGCAGCGCCGACCTTCATAAGCATCATCGTCCGTCACACGAGATTCAGGGGCATCCTTCGGTCTCTTGACAAAGTGCCATGGCAGAATTTGGCAGAAGATGATGTTATATTGCCTCATTTGTCCCAAGATACCACCTAAAGCCTCGCATCCCTCTCTCAGCAAAGGCAACTTTCTCGGATCACGGTTGTGCACATCCGCAGGGCTAATCCCGACGAAGGGTGATGACAAAGGTTGAGGTTCAAAGTATGCGTTTACGTATTCGTCTTGTATTGTGCGAATGGGAACTGGCAAGAAGGCATTTGCTTCCTGCTCGTCCATTCCCAAACACAAAAGATGCCCGCCAGATTTCAACCATTTTGCCAACTCGTTACGGGCGTTAGCGAGCCTTTCCTTCTCCCCTTTTCCTACAATCAGCACATCTTGGGGTGAGAGGGTTTGACCAGCAAAATCCAGAACTTTAAACCCAGCCCCCGACAGATACGCCTTCCCTTCAGGATCGCCAATGTAAAAAACTCGTCGCTCAGGAATTGGTGAATGTTTCGCCAGGAGAACATACTTCAAGATGTTGTGGATCAAAATTTCGGCAGCAGGTTCAATTTCAGTTCGTCCGGTGACATCCATTTGGCAGAAAAGCACCATTCCCTTACCTTCACGGTATTCCAACAAGGGACTATATTGGAGGTTGAAACCCCCATCAATGATTGGTAAGAAATCGCCCACAGCAGGTTTTTCAATCAAGACGGAAGCTACATTCCCTCGGTTTCCACATCGCCAGAGTCGTGTGACCTCAAGGCCGCACCAGTAAACAGTTGGCGCACCCGCATATCGGTCACTGAGCGTGTATTCCAAGCGAGGTGGCAAAAGTGTGGCTTCACCGTGCCAATCGCGCAAATGGTCATCTGTCAATCCAGACAGGTAAGGGTGATCGGGAACACGGCAGAAGACATTCCTCAGTCCATACTCAGCAATGCGGAAACCAAGCCTCCTCTCCAGCACTTCACCAGTTTGCTCAAAGACAATTACCCTCAACCCATCACGGACAGCCTCAAGTGATGGCGCTGAACCGTTTATGGTCAGCGCTTTCTTCCCGATGATAAGCACATCAAACTTCCGAACATCGGCTTCTGCTGGAACGAGTTGATAGGGAATTTGAATTTGGTCAAGGAGTTTGGCAGTTTCACCGTGCGGGTCAAAAAGCCCAATTTTGATTTTTCTCTTCCGAGCAATTTCAGACAACTCCCTTAAATTTGGCTTGCTCAAAATGTGGATTATGAATTGGTCAGTTTGTCGCTCCCCTTTGCTGAAACGAAATTCTGCAGAAAGGACATAGTTTCCAGTCGGAAGGTTTTGAGGCAACTGAAGCCGAATCGGTTGTCTATATTGTTGTCCCGTCGGGATTTCAACCTCGCCCTCACCTTTTGCCAAGACTTTAACGCTTTGAGCAGTCGCTATCGCTCGGTTCATATCTTGTGAGTTAAACTCCCATCGCCATTGGCAACGAACTGTCTGGCGTGAATTGTTGATCATTATAAGTTGCTTTTCAATGACCCTTCCGGGCACGAAATTGTGAGCCTTACTTGTGAACGATTTCACCGGACCTGCAATATAGGCTAACAATGGAGCATTGTTCTGATACATCGCTTCGGCTGCAGGTGTGGGTATCCAATCCGATAGTTCGTAAGCCATGTCCATGCGCCCAAAACGTTCCTCTAAAAAGTCAGGGCTATATCCCGGTCGTTGCAAGTTCTCCCAATCGGTCGGAAGTTCCACCCGTTGGTTTCTAACCAAACCAGGTCGCAATTTCCAAAAGATGTGATGTTCCCAGGGCGAAATTGCTGAAACTTCCCATGTTCTGAACGCTCGCCAGCACTCGGTCAGGTAACGGGCCAAAATTGGGTAGCGTTCGTCAAAGTCACTTGAACCCAACTGGTGAGGGTAATCCCAACGGTGCCACAATCGCCCCTCACGGAATTGCCTGGCTTCCCAACGGAGATTTCGCTTTTCCTGTTCGCTGATTTTGTAAGCCAAGTCGCCGAAAAATTGAGCGTTCCATTCAGCGAGGCAAAAATCCCAAGGGGCAACCGCACTGCCAAATTCACGTTGTCCCTTATACCAACCCCGATACATTGCCCAATCCCAAGTAAACGGTGCACCGTATTCACAAAGGAAGAGCGGTTTAGTGCCAGATTTTGACCAATGCTCAAACCAGTCACACAGTTCTTGGATTGGCACCCAATTGGGATAGAAGTTAACAGTGTGCATGCTACCTAAATTGCCTGACGCATGATGGTAAATCACCCTCGTAGGGTCTAAAGAGCGGATGATCGCCTCAGCGCGAAGCGCTAATCGTGCATTGTTAAAAGACCAATCATCTCTCGGTTCATGGATACCGTCTATCATGTTAGGGTTCATGTCCTCGCTGTAACCTGTTGCATTGTGGCTCGTAGCATACATCACAACCGATGGATGTTGACCTGCCACCCGGCCATAAAACTCTGCGTGTCTCCTATAGGTGAATTCGGCATCTGGGTTGCGCCAATCGTAATGGGCAAAGTGGGGCATACTCAGTGCCACGAGAATCCCTTCATCGTCCGCGGCTCTAAGGATTTCCTCAAAACTCAAATGAGAGCCCGGCAAGCAGTCGTAGTTGTGGGTGTAGACAAAGTTGATGCCGAAACTTTTGAGACGACGAAGGCTTTCTCTCGCACCCTCATAATTAGCCCATGCAACCCCAACTTGTGCGTTATCCAAGGGGACTGCGGAAAGGAAAATCCTTGTTCCATTCAAGTAAAAGTAGCGGCCATCAATCCAAAATTCCCGAAAGCCCCAGCGCTGTGTCCAAAACTCATCAAGGATTTTACCAGATTCGTCCAAAAGCGAAATTTCAACTGAGTATTGGTTTTGTGGTGTGTGGATGTCCCAAACCTTTTCAGGTCGCCACGAGTCCGTGAACACGAAATGACCGTCTTTGATTTCGCCACCACGAACTGGGGGTGAAGTAACTTCTCGGACAACCTTACTCCCGTCCTTGACTATCATCTTCAAACGGTAAAGTTTGTCAAGGGAAAAGTTGGTCAATTTAGCCGCAACAGTGACAGTTCCCTGGCGGAAAGAACTCTCCAAACGGATGTCCTCAATCCTCTCACCTTTAGGCAAAGCGACTAAAAAGACATCTCCGCAAAGTCCACGCCTTGCGACCCAACCTTTAACTTGACGGGCAGCAGCGGTGTCCTTGTAGGCTAAAATCACTCCCTTGAGAGGTAACGCCACAACCAAAATGCTCAGTTTGTAGGTTTTGCTGGGTTCACAAACTTCTGTCAAGTCCACAACCCCTGCGGGGAAAATTATTTCCCCAACCTTTCGCTCATTCACGAAAATTGCAGCGTAGGAGTTCACATATTCTGCTTGTAAAACGATTTGGCGGTTTGTCCAACTTGAGGGAATTGCTATCAGCCGTTGATACCAAGCAGCAGAAACCGACCTCATCTGCACATCTTTCCATTTCGGATGACGATACACGACTTGGCAATCTTTCTGCATGTAATCTGTGATTCCCGGCCAAGGGCCTGGCACTTTGAAGTAACCCCAACCATCTGTTGGCACTTGGGTTGCTTCTGGTTCTGAAGGTTGCCATTGCCATAGACCGTTGATGCAAACCTTTTCACGAGTCTCGGTGGTTTCTCGGTAAGCCTTATCAATGTCCCAAACGACCTTAACTCCCGTTGGCAAAACCCTTTCCCCAGAAGGGTTCTTTTGAGCGAAGGGAATTGACAAACTGGCAAGCAAACTAACTGCAAAAAGCGATTTCCATACCATTTGCGATCCCCCCACAAACACGCTTCACCCTCTTCACTTTGCACTGTAAGTCATCAACACGGAAGATGGCGCAGTTTCAGATGAAACCTCAATCTCATCAGCAAGTTGTTTGCCGGTCAAAGTGAAAGTTTGCCTCTTAAGTTGTTCGTCGCTGAGCTCAACTTTGTAAATGGCGGTTTCTTGAAGCCCTCGCAATCTCAGTTTCAACGATGGCTGTTGACATTTACTTCTTCGGAACGCAAGAACAACGCCGGCGTTTAAATCCACACGGTGAAATTGATACGCCATCCAAACATCGTCATCGGTGCTGTAAGGTGTCAGTGGGTAAAAATCGCCGAGGAAGAGAGGGCGAACTTGTTTGAACTCATCAACGAGTGCCTTCGCAAAGTCAACATCTATGGTTTTCCCTGCCTCCCAATTTGCCCAAGGGATGTAACGGCTGTAGATTTCATGAGATGCCTTTGGTGACCAAGGAACCCAAAGTCCAACACCATTATTCATCGCGCTTCGTAACGAGTATGCCGTTGGGAAGCCGGAGCCTGTCGCTGTCGTTGGAAGCCAAAGGCTGATTCCGTAAGTGTGACATTGTTGTCCGACTGGCTCAAAGTAATAATAATCGCTTCGCCAGAGCACAACACTTCTTGACACAGTTTCAAGGTCAATCCGTCTTCCGCCAGATGCGCAATTGTCAATGATCAGGTTCGGGTGTCTTCTCAGCAGTTCGTCCCAAAACTCATAAAGTCCTTCAATGTTCCGGATTTCGGTGATCCCTTGTCTGCCTGGCGGGTCAGCAGCGCGCCAAAAAGGGAGCGGGTCAATGTTGAAATCTTGTCTGTAAACGCTGACGCCTTCCTGCTCAATCATCGTTGAGATGTGCTCAGTCAACCACTTGCGCGCTTCTTTGTTACCTAAATTCAACAAGCCATTGGGATTATTGGGAAGGCGAAGAATCCAATCGGGGTGCTCTCGGTCAATCCAAGAGCCTTGGAAGACTCGTTCGGGTTCAAACCACAAAATTAACCCTTTGAAGCCCATTCGTTTTAATGCCTCCGATAAAGGTCGCAATCCATTGGGGAAACCGTCTTTTCGTGGGAACCAATTTCCGACACCGTTTGGCCATCTCCCTTCAAACCAACCTGCATCAAGCCAAAAATACTCAACGCCGTATCGGACAAATTCTTGTCCAAACTCAATTTGATTTTGCTCCGTCGCTTGATTTGCTTCATCTGGTGGACCACAAGATGAGCAAGAGAGAGGAAGCGTCACAGGTTGACCATCTTGCTTAGGGGAACGATGGACAAGTATAAACCTGCGGAATAGATTTTGTCCAACGAGAAAATCGTCGCTGCGCCAAAAAAAGCAGCAAAATCCGTGGTGTTCGGATTTGCTCCCCGCTGTAAAGCCTCAATCGCGTCAACTCCATGCCAGCACAAATTCTGATTCCGTCGCCTTCGTGGGTGAACGATGCTGCCCACTGTCCTGACCAACCGATTGCGACGATAACTCCGCCTTTACTAACGGCTTCAATGTTGAAGAAGGGCAAAGAAGTTGTGTTTGACGAACGACCGCCGATAGGTGCAAGTTTAATTTCTTTTTGGGGACTCAATTCCTCATGCACTGGGGCGAAATCGTTTCGTTGAGCGTTACTGCCAAGCGAACGGTGTAGGATGAAACCCTTGTCAGTTTCGCCGATGAATTTCAAGTCAAGTGCTTTGACATCTTCAAGCAACGGAGATTTTTCACCTGCCCCTTGAGGAAAATTGAACTTGAGCACCCATTCAATCACTGGGAAGTCAGAAAACAAAGTGCACTCACAATTCACTTCAAGTTTCGTTTCAGGGTCGTTCCAAGTGAAAATTTGCAAGGTGCTAACATCGTCAAGTTTACTCCCTTCATGGGTGAATTTCCATTTTGGTAGAAGTTGGGAGGAATGCCTGCCGTTGTAAGTGAACGAAAACGGTGGCACAAAACCTTGAGCGAAATTCCTCATCACCCAAACCTCAACATCAACGGGACTTGCGAGACAACAAACAAAAGGAACTACAAACACACTAGCCACCTCCGCATCTTTAACTTTAACTCACCGTTGCGGCTAAGGGTGCTTCCGCTGCATCAAGTTAGGGAACGAAGCGGAGTGTTAGCAATGTGGATGGGGGAAGCAGGTCAAGAGTTAAGAAATCATTCATTGTCGCTTTGCGACTAACTGCGAACTTGGGTGAGCGTCAACATAGCCAGTTTT
>FMSI01047441.1_pt1 | contig 12633 bp, 12 predicted proteins | sample 1504471 | NCBI WGS metagenome assembly FMSI01 (sample SAMEA4475357, study PRJEB15587) | soil metagenome | biome: Soil; feature: Field | place: India | collected 2015-03-11 | depth 0 m
ATGGTCATTGACCGCTACCGAACCATTTACGATCTAAAAAAGGCTCTCCCGCGCGAACTAACCTGGGAAGATGACATCTTTGACATTAAACTTTTCAAGCATGAACTCTTAGTACAACGATTTTACGAAGAAAAGGCTGATACTTTCAAACCTATTTCAACACTGCAGGATGAAAGTGGTAGGCAGGCAAACCGTTTTGATCAGAAATTTTATTTATTGTTAGACCGTTCACGCTCAATGGAAATCAGAATGCGCTCATTTTTTTCCAAGTGCCTTGTTGCAGAGTTCCTGCGGCGTAAACTCAGTAGCAACGCAAAGATTTTTTACAGGCCGTTTGATTCAAAACCAGGCGATCTGTTTAAGATTGAAAAAAAGGAAGACTTTCCATTCCTGATTGAACGCGTATTGCTCACCACTACTGGAGGCACCAGTACCAATTTGCAACAGGCTGTGTTTCAGGCAATAGACGACATCCACTATGATAAAGATATGCTTAATGCTGAGATACTTGTTGTTACTGATGGTATCAGCAAGATCGATAAATATTTGATGAAAGAAAAATTAGGCGACATTAAATTAAATATTTTAAAAATTGGCCGGGATCTAGCAGAACCAGATTATTTCGAAATGAAAAAGACATTTGATGCCAATAAGATCAAATTTGATCCAACTGCACTCAATATAAAAGAAATCCAGCAAAAGATGGAAAAGTCACAGGAAGGTGAGGAAGCCCTATCGCCTTTGCAGAAGCGTGCATACAGGTATATTTTGGAATACTCAGAAACAATGTTCAAAGATTTGAAAGAAATTTCTCACCGTTTCGTAGAAATACCAGATTTAGACCCATCTTCACTGTATGAACTTACTGATGAAAAATTAGATGCTATTGAAACTGCTGTTGATGATTTTTCACGGATTGATTTTGAGACCAAAACACTTGAAGAAAGAAAAAAACTCTTCAAACAGGCATACTTCCTTTCACAATACGTATCACTGTTACTGGATAACAAAAAAAATGCTACTAATCCAATACTAAAGCGATGTGCCTATAAATTGCACAAAATCACACAGGACATCTTAGCTGATCCTTCTCTATTACAGCTTGTTATGGAAACAGGAAGGTTTTCAGATAAAGAAACACTGAAACTTTCCAAAAAACAGCTCAAAGAAAAGTTGAAAGAGATGAAAATGTCACAAACACCATTATCAACAGAAGAAATACGAAAAGCTCAGATGCTGCTTACTTCCGATTTAGGTGAGGGAAATATCGGACAATTCTTAAGAGTTCTTTTTATTAAACTCCTGCAATTCATTAAAGATATATTTCTTAAACTAAAAAATATAGTTACAAAGAACAATAAATAAAAAACTAATCCCACACCAGCAAATCTCGTATAATATAACGCTTTTATAGCTTTTCCTTTCTATACCACTCAATCGTTTCGGCCCATATCTCAATATTAGTCTTTTTGGGAATCCAGTTTAATTCCTCTTTGATTTTATTACAATCAAGAACAAAATTAGACAAAATAAACTGAACATGGTCTTTGCGTAAGTAATGAATATTTAATGGCCTGAGTAGAATTGATAAAACTCTGGTAAAAAATGGTGTTATATGTTTAATCTGGCAATCTAACTGAGCTATCTCCTTAACCTTAACCACCTGTTCTAACTGTGTTGGCACATTATCAGAACCAATATTATAAATTTTTCCCTTTGCAATTTGCTTGTTTTTAATGGCAAATAAAGCAGATACCACATCATCAGGATGTACAAGCTGATAACGGGAATCACCATCACCTGCGATATATAACCGGTTAGAATCACCCATTGCCAATGCCATGTATAGGATAATTAATATCATTGCATCATCCACCCCGGGGCCAGTAATAACAGTTGGACGCACGATCGTGACCGGTAACCCTTCTTCAGAAAACTTTAAACATAACTTTTCAGCTTTGACTTTATCCTTACCGTAAGGCGTGTTTGGCTTTAATGGATCATCTTCTTTAATGGGCATGATATCAGGATTTCCATACACTTTGCCGCTAGATAAAAAAATGAAATGTTGTATATTTTTTTCCAAAGCTACCTTTAAAAGATTTTCTGTTCCGTTGACATTGACTTTTTTCATGAATCGGCGGCCATAATACGACGCAGCTTCAACATCCATTAGATGAAACACTGTATCTACATCTTCCATGGCTTCTTCAATGCTATCTTTATCTAGAAGATTACTCTGATAGAAAGTGGCAGCTTCCGGCAATTTTACATCTTTCCACATATCAATTACTTTAACCTTTTGCCCATCATGTATGAGCTTTGTTACTAGTGTACGTCCTACCAGACTGTTACAACCGGTTACCAGAATCATGCTGCCCTCCACATAATAGACTCTATGCCAATCATACTATTATAGTGTTTTTTTTAGTCAAGCGTAAAATGGTAATGTGTCCTAATCCATTATCGTAAAAAAGGAGAGAGCAAGTACTTATTTAATCAAATTCAGCTGTACATAGCAGCGTCGAGATATTAGAACTTTCATCTATATGTATCTGTTTGTTTCCGATAGTTCGCTGAATTGTAAATATGAAATCTATTTTAGGTATGTTCCAATACTGCATTATACTGTGAACACTACCAGGAGGGAGCACATTAAAAATTGAAATAAGATTGATAATATCATCATCAGTAAAATGGTTAAACTCCCTGTGAGTTACCCGGTACAGCATACTCTCAATAGCTTCAACAGTACGCAGGTACAGAATATGATTTTCAGGTATAGCATGTAGAGCCGTATTCATCAAAAACAAAACACTACGCACTTTAGCTACGAACATTTCAGCTGTTCGCATGTATAAAAACAAAATGTAAATATTATCAGGTAGAATTGAATAATCATAGTTCTGTATATCACAGGAAGATGCCATTGCAACCATAGCATCATACTCGCTATCACCTTTATACAACTTCTTCCAATTAGCAAATTTTTTTCTGAATAAAGCCAATCCAACTATAGCGCTTATGGCAATATCCGTATCGGATGATACTGCTACATCATAAAAGAAAGGAATCAACGACTCATCAGGCATTGTGAGAAGTGCAGTGGTTATACTATACTGTAACGGCTTCTGTTCGTGGAAATCATTTATACATCTATCACGGAGACTAATAAGTGAATGCCTCCATATTATCAGTACATCATCATAAATTAAATTATTTATAAACAAAAACTGTTCATAGTACTGCAATCCCTTCATAAACGCTAAATAAGTTTCAGCTTTCCTGTACAATATATCTATTATGTATCCATCATTATTATATGGGAATTCCTGAATCTCATATTTCAATTGTTCAATAAAGTGGAAAAGGTTTATGCGTATAACTATATCATAGTTAAACCATGATATAATTTTCTCTCTGCTATTATAGAATAACCGCAAGCTATCGATTTTTGATTCAGCATTATGGAATTGATCTATTATATACTCAGAGCCAAACTGTTTGTCATATACATCAGGCATTATCAGGCACTGCCCCATTTACGGTTTTTTTGTAACGTAAACCATAATGAGAAAGTGTTATGTCGTGTCCAGTATTTTTTTAATTTAATATGTTCTGAAAAGGGCTTTAAGTACACCTAAAATTGCAACATTATCTGTTGTTATGGGGCTATATTTTTCATTTGCGGGCAAAAGTTGTAATTTGCGTTCAGTTTTTTTTAATATTTTAAGCGTTGCTTCATTATCAATAAGTGCAGCTACTATTTCGCCATTATTAGCATTTGGCTGTTGCCGTATAATGGCAATATCCCCATCATATATGCCTGCACCTGTCATTGAATCGCCTTTAACTTTGAGCCCAAATAATGTGCCTTCTGGCAAAAAACCTGAAGGCATTTGTATATAGCTTTCAATGTTTTCCTGCGCTAAAATGGGAATACCTGCAGCAATTGTCCCAACCAGGGGAATGGATCGCACATCAGCATATACATCTTCTTTATCAATCAAAAGCTCTATTGCACGTGACTTACCTGCTTCACATCGCAGATATCCTTTTTTTTCTATTGCCTTTAAATGATCATACGCACCTTTTACAGTAATAGAAAACTGATCGCCTATTTCACGGACTGTGGGAGGAAAACCAGTTTTTTTGATTGTCTGTTTTATATAAGAAAATATTGCCTCTTGTTTTTTGGTTAATGGTTTTATCATGATACTACCTTTCCTTTGTACTAATATATACGAATGTATAGTTATTGTCAATTATTTTTCGCTCCAATTTTTGTTGCCATATCTATATGATAAATGCACGAGATGTATATGCAGGCAGAATATTAATTATTTAATGTGTGTTTCATTGGATATTTGCAAATAATTTTTTTCAAGCACATTTTATAATTATATATTATGAGCTATCGCCAAAAATTATAAGGGAAATTCTAAAAACTAATTTTTAAGGATGTTCCCTTGCAGGCATATAAATAAGTTAAACTTTATTATTTGATTCTAAATGGTAATGATAAAAGCAGTTTTTAGATGTACCCATAAATTGTGCATTTATTGCAAAATACTTTTTACCCATAAAATAATTGATTTACAAAAAAACATATTGCATTGCAGCGTAATTATATATAACTTAAATTTATTTTTAAACACTTAAACGGTGCCATGTTAACACTTGAAGAATCATACTCATTATTGCAGGTTTCCAAAAGTGCAAGTGATGCGGAAATAGCAAAAGCATTCAAAAAACTTGCACTACTGTACCATCCTGACAAAAACCCTCACAGAATTGAGTGGGCTAATAAAGCTATGGCAACAATAAATATTGCCTACAATACCATCATGGCCCATCGATTCAAAGACAAAACAATTGTTAATGAAAAAGTTGCCCCTCAAAAAAAAGAACCTAAATTTAAAAAAGAAGATATACTGCGCGATGACCTGCTAACACAATACTTTATACAATATCGCGAAAAAGCAAAAGATGCACTCTATCAATATTTCCAGTATAGTCTTTATAACCTTGCCCGAAGGGACACGCCCGCTAATGCTGATATTTTCAGAAAAATTGTTGCCCAGCTTCGCCGCAGCTATCACGGCATTGATAATCTGAGTGAATATACTGATGATGAAGAATTTTTACAGCACTTTACTGTTTTTAAGGAATTGCTTTTCACGTTTTATAAATCTTCTGAGTGCCTTACCATCATTGATTCGTATGCAAACATACTTGATGTGGAAGCATTCCGAATTTACCGGCAGGGTGATGATTATCTGCTACGTGCTCAGAAAGAAATATTTTATGAACGGCATAACAGAGGTTTCTTTAAAAAGGAACAGGCAATAACAGATCTTGTAAAAGCACTACAGCTTTTGCAGCTTGCATTAGCGCGTTTTCCCCAATCATCATGGGTTGTTGAATCTCAGATTAAACTTGAACATGCTCTCTGTATTGAAAAATATCTCAAATTATTTTTTGAGGAATAGAATATCGTACAAATGCATCGTACTGCGCAAAATTAAGATAGTACACAGTTACATAATAGCGCTATCATAAATAGTTTGTGAGATAGTTATGGATATCATATCTACACTGGGAATAGCAGTGGCACTGGCAATGGATGCATTTTCAGTTGCTATCGCATCTGGATTATACATCTACAAACCCTATCATAGATTCTACTTTAGAATTGCCTTTCACTTTGGCCTGTTTCAGTTTGCAATGCCAATCATTGGCTACTTTGGTGGTATTGCGATAGAACCCATTATAAAAAATTTTGATCACTGGATTGCATTTGGCCTGCTTGCATTCATTGGCATACGCATGGTGATAGCATCATTCAGTAGCGAAGCATCTTCTTTTAAAGGTGACCCGTCAAAAGGTTTTACCCTGGTCCTTTTAGCTCTTGCAACAAGCATTGATGCGCTTGCGGTGGGCTTGAGTTTTGGCGTGCTACAAAAACCCATAATTGTGCCAAGCATCATCATTGGTATAACCTGCGCATTATTCTCAACCTTAGGCGTTTTTCTTGGCCGCAAAGCAAGTGACGTTATTGGAAAACGCGCTGAACTTGTTGGAGGATGCATACTCATTATTATTGGGATACGAATTCTTGTATCTCATATACAATAATTGATTCACCTAGCACACACCTTTTTCCGATATATGTACTGCCATGATTTTATTTGGCGATAGCTCATAGTAGCAGCTTGCTGCTGAGTATTATTTTTTGTAAAATTATATTATGAAAATAAAAAAATTTTTCATCACAATAGCCCTGATGCTGACCACCGCACATACAGGTGCAGAAGATTATCAGTATCAGTACTTCCAGAAAGAAAAAGATGAGTTTGTGCCATTTTCAGATTATATTCCCAAGGTAAGAATGCACTACAAGGTTGTGCCACACTATGTTGAAGACTTCTACGAACTATATGGCATGAAACTGTACTACGATGAAAATTCACTTAGGAAAAATATTGACCGATTAAAAATAGCACTTACCTGCAAATTTCGCCACCCATCCCAGGCTTTAATCAAAATTCAGACCGAAGATGAATATTATAAATACCGCAATTTAATGTTTATGCATATCAACATGCTGATACTTCGTGACTATCTCAAAATAGCTACACGATATGATAAACAGCATATTTACTTTTATGACGTAGATTATGCAAAAGACATCCAGGAAAGCTTAAAAATTGCAGAGCAAATGTATAAAGAAGCTTTACCATACTGGTACCAGGCAAAAAAATATGCTGACATCGCCAGTAGCGTAAAAATTACAACCAATTTGGGATTTATTGAAACCCAACGTGTAAAAATAATCCGTGGTGAGGTTGATTTTGAAAAAATAATTGGCGACCACATAACCCGCATTAAAAAAAACCAAAATAGTATTGACGCATTGCTTGCCTCATACCAAAAGTAGTTGTATGGAAGTATTTGATGCTATAAAGACCCGCAGATCAATTCGACACTTTACCTCTGACGTCATACCTGACGATATTCTTACTGCTATTATTGAAGCAGGAATATGGGCTCCTTCTGGACTCAACAATCAACCGTGGCGTTTTGTTATTGTCCAATCAACGGATATGAAACACAAGTTATCCCAATGTACTTCGTATTCACGAATTATTAAAGAATCGCAGGTGTGTATTTGTGTATTTTACCACATGCCGTCGGGATATAATCGCGATAAAGATATTATGGGTATTGGTGCATGTATCCAGAACATGCTGCTTGCTGCCCATGCTAAAGGACTGGGTGCAGTATGGTTGGGGGAAATTCTAAATAAAAAACAACAGGTTAATGAAATATTATCACTGACCAATGACTACGAACTTATGGCAGTTATTGCGCTAGGCTATCCCAATGAAAAAGGACATTCCACACGTCATCCATTAGATCATTTCATCATTAAAAAGCTGTAACAATCATTAATACACAGATTGCTTGTATCATTTGTATCCAGGTAACCTGTGTGAATCTGACACGGGTGGTTGCTACAACCATTTATTAATGCTGTTAATTTTATCAATAGCATCATCAACCCATTGGTTATAAGGGTAATCGCTTATAATTTTTGAAAACAGCATTTTTGCTTCTTTTAATTGGGATATAAGATATTCTGTATTGCCAGTATATCCTGTCCCATCAGTGTAATAGTCATAGAATGCCTGTTGCAGAATATTAAAAGCCTTTTTATATATGTCATACACACTGTCTTTTATTTCATTATGTATTGTCTCACCCTTTTTATTAACCAAAACAGCATGTTGTTTCAGATAGTCATACGCAGTATTAATCAGCTGCATTTTTTGCAATGCATCATGATCATTGCTTATATCTGGATGATAGAGCATGGCCAGTGTTCTGTATGCATCTGAAAGCTCTTCTATGGTAAAATGAGGCTTTAATCCAAAGATTGTGGTATAGGCTGTAAAGAGATCCATGTATCACACACTGAATAAAAAGTGAATGATATCACCATCTTTAACTACATAATCACGCCCTTCACTTTTAAGCAATCCATGTTCTTTGATAGCATGCAACGATTTATATTTTGCTAGATCATCGTAATGAAAAACCTCAGCACGTATAAAGCCTTTTTCAAAATCACTGTGAATTATGCCACTTGCTTTCTGTGCAGTTGTTCCACGCTTAATAGTCCAGGCCTGCAATTGTGTTGTGATAGTATAGTAGGTAATAAGGTCAAGCTTAGAATATGCTGTTATGATAAGGCGCTCTAACGCTGATTTATCTACACCTAGTGCTTGCCGATACTCACGCTGCTCTTCTGCTTGCAATTCAGCTATTTCTTCTTCAATCTTTGCACTTATTGCCACAATTCCTAAACCATTCTTTTGGGCATATTCCTGTAATGTTAAATATACCTCACTTGCATTCCCCTGCTCATCCACATTTGCACATATAATCATTGGTTTGGCAGTGATAAGCCCATATTCATTGCACAGTAGCAATTCTTCTGAATCCAGTTGGCTCCTGTTTAGCATCTGCCCCTGATTAATGTGATGAAACAATCGGTTAATGACTTCCATTCTGTGAGCATTTTCTTTATCACCTGATCGTGCCTTTTTTTCAATCTTTTCTTTTGCTCTCAGCAACACCTCCATATCGGCAAGTAAGAGCTCTGTATTAATAATCTCAATATCACGAAGAGGTTGTATTTCCCCTTCAACATGGACAACATCACTATCAGTAAAACACCTCACTACATGCACTATTGCATCAACGGCCCGTATATGGCTTAAAAACATGTTGCCCAATCCCTCACCTTTGGAAGCACCTTTCACCAATCCTGCAACATCAACAAACTCAATTCTGGTGGGCACCGGGTCATGTTTTTCTAATATCTGTGCTATTGTGTACAGCCGTGGATCTGGTATGGGGACTATTCCTTTATTTGGCTCAATTGTGCAAAACGGATAATTTTCCATTGGGGCATGTGCTCCTGTTAAGGCATTGAATATGGTTGACTTCCCAACATTTGGCAATCCTATTATTCCACACGTAAATCCCATATCTGTCCCCTTTTAAAAACAAAAATTATCTGAAATATGTTGACATATCATTAAATGGTTATCGTGATGTATGCAGTACGTAAAATTCTATGGCAATGATACACGATATTTAAAAAAAATCAAACAGTATTATGATTGAAACAATTTTATTATCAATAACGCTATTATCATTTCTTTTTCTGTGTGTAGCACTTGCCAACATTAACTATAAAGAAGGCCGCTACTGTGTTCCTGTTCTTTTATGGTCAACATTACTATGTGCGATAGTTTATATATATCCATCCACTACATTCATTGCCTCACTTATAACGCTATATCCATTGGCTTTTGGACTGTTTATTAACACTATCATCAAACCATTTACCAGAGCCGATAAATACACCTATGCAATCACCCAGCTAGCTATTATTCTTTCATTATTTTTGCCTTTTCCCATTACACCTGCAATCCTGACATTTATTCACTTATACACTGCAATTACCATACATAAAACTATCTCATTTAAATATGGCACAAAACTGTTCCAGAGTATGCTTTTTATTGAATCATTTATTTTAGGCTTTGTATCTTATTTACAGAACACGCATGCCCTTACTATAACACTCACAGGTTTCACCATTATCTTCATTACGATTATGATGTACGATATTTTGAAACGCTCCCACACCGCACTGTTAAAAATGCGAACACTAGCACGGATGAATGCAAATCTAACAAAGTTAAACAGGCTTTTAAAGCAAAGAAATGACCAGTATATTGCAATGCTCAATAAAAAAGATAATGATATACAGTTACTTTCAAAATATTCAACAATGGCAGAAATAACTGCAAGCATAGCCCATGAGATAGCACAGCCGCTCACAGGCATTAAAAGTATTGCCCAGAATATGATGGATGATATAAATCTTGATGATTTTAATTATCTGGAGGCTTTATCTGAATTACAGAAAATCTGTACCATGGTAGACAAGGCAACATACATTATAGATCATATTCGAAGTTTTACAACAAACAATCATATTTATAAGCTTATAGATATTAACACTATAATAATGAATGCAGTTACACTCACACATAATCAATTGAAAAAGCATAATATTGATATAGTACTTTTATTGAATGATTCAATACCAAAAATTTATGGAAATTCAATAAGCATAGAACAAATACTGTTGAATCTTATTACTAACGCACGTGATGCAATAGTTGAGAAAATAAAGAAAGGTCACCAGGAGTATACAGGGAAAATTACAATTACAACAGATTGTTCAGATGATTATGTAACTGTAACAATAGAAGATAATGGAATCGGCATTCAGCCCGAAATACAGAAACATATATGGTCTCCCTTTTTTACCACAAAAAAATACAGCCAGAGTTTAGGGATAGGACTTTCAATCAGTAAAAAAATAATTAACGAGCATAATGGAGAAATTGTAATTGACTCTACTCCAGATGAAGGCAGTATTTTTACCATTAAATTTTCGTTATTAAAATAAATTCCCCAAAAACCAGGATATAATCTTTATTGTTATCACTTACCATAAAAGAAGGATTGGCGTTAAGATATTCACTATGTAATTTAGATATTTTTTACATTGACCTTATATAAATAATATTATACTACTATATTAATTACACTCTACATTCAATTTGAGGGGGTTGTATGCCTCGTTCAATAGTTTTAGGAGTATTTATCATTACCTTCTGCACTCTATGTATACCACTAAGTAGCAATGCCCTTGAAGTAGCAATAGACGAAATACGCACAAAACCTGTCCAGTTTATAAATTATCAAGGGCCATACAGAAAAGCAGATTCCCCAGAGAATATAGAAAATATTGGGAAAACACTAGCACGCGATGCTACCGATACCAGGACAATTCGCTTTGGGATGAAATATTCATTGATACACGCACTATCACAGGACGAACCTGAAAAATTTTCAGCTACCATATTTTCAATAGATAAAAAAGCACGGGTTGGCCATATAGATATTATCAGAAAAATACTGTCAGCGTATTTACAGGAAAAATATGGTTACCTGCCGCAACACGCTAAAGCTATCGCCCTCTTTTTAACCTATTATAATGCCATATACAGAGGCAATGTTGATTATTTTTCTTCTAAGTACAAAAGCATTGTTATGAAATATATAACCAGAAGCAATGCAGGCATTTCAACAAAATATTACGAATGGCCTGGAGCAACAAAAATGCTCATCCCTCTTACCCAGCAGCCTCAAAAGGGGAAACTTGATTCTGTTCTTGTAGATGTAATTTCTGATAAAAAAGTTGTACAAGAGATAAGAAAAGATGATAAAAATATACAGGCACGTAAAGATGTGGCAGAAATGAAGGAAACAATATTGAACAAGGAAAAGTCTGAACTTGAGAAAAGTAAAAGCGATATAGCAAAAGATACCAAAAAATTTGAAGAAGAAAAAAAATCTGTTGAAGATAAAAAAGAAAAAGTGCAAAAAACTGAAAAAGAAATCGCTTTGGTCAAAGAAGAAATAAAAAAAGAACCAGATATTGAAAAGAAAAAGGCACTTCAGAAGCAAATAGAAGAAAAAGAACAGCAACTTGAAAAGGAAAAAGAGGATATTAAGAAAAAAGAAGATGAGATAGCAAAAAGGGAATCAGAAATTGCAGATAAAAAAACTAAGATTTCTGAAAAAGAAAAAATTATAGCCGAAAAGGAAAAAGCACTGGAAAAAGAAAAAGAAGAGATAGCTGCTGATGAAAGTAAAAAAGAATCATCAAAAGAAAAAGAAATAAATAAAAAGTTAGAAAAAAAAGAAAAAGAACTTAACGAACGGGAAGATAGATTACGTTCAAAAGAAATTGATCAAAACATCTATGCCGATAAATTGTATTATCTAAAAATAAAGGAATATCTCCAGGATGGTCATTATAACAATGAAATGGTTATGATAGATCCCGCATCACGAAAAATTTTGTTTAAATCACCCGAAAAAAACATTTGCGGGAGCAGATACGATATATTTTCCGGTGGTGTGGTTGTCATTACACATAAGGGGAGCCATTCAATTGGTCACCGGCTTACATTACTTGACAGGAATACCTTAGAGCCTAAAATTTATGGTTCGGAAAATATTTTCTGGCGCAGCTTTATTATAATAAAAGATGGCTTTATCTATGCGATAGTAATTGATAATGGAAAATTTTACCTTGGCAAATTTGATACAAATCTCAAAATGGTCTCAAAGTCATCTGAGGTGGTTAACGAAAATACATTTATAAGTTTTTGGGATAATTATATATATATTAATCGTGCAGATAAAACCATTATGGTGTTAGAAAAAGAAACATTAAAACTTGTTGATACAATAAAACCATAGCTAATTTGTAAAATGAAAATTAGTTTTAGAAGTTATATTTTAACCGATTACAAGTAAGAAACTCTCCAGATTTGTTTTTATTTTTTATTAATTAAAAAGCCCCTCTTTTTCATAAGAGGGGCTTTTTATAATATGGTCAAGCCTCACGACTGATTAGTACTGGTTGGCTGAACACATTGCTGTGCTTACACCTCCAGCCTATCAACCTCGTAG
>FMSI01015551.1_pt1 | contig 12630 bp, 17 predicted proteins | sample 1504471 | NCBI WGS metagenome assembly FMSI01 (sample SAMEA4475357, study PRJEB15587) | soil metagenome | biome: Soil; feature: Field | place: India | collected 2015-03-11 | depth 0 m
CCCCTGCTATCCACATGGAAGCGCGTTTTGTGGTAATCTATAATCAATCCGAACAGATTTTGCGGGTGGGTGAACAACTACCATGAGTGAGCTTCTGCAACAGATAACCGAGCAGGCTCAGGCAGCGCGTCGGGCGGCGATGGTGCTGGCTCAGGCAAGCACTGCCGTCAAAAATCAGGCACTGAGCGCCATGGCGGATGCGCTCATTACCGACCAGGGGCAAATCCTAGAAGCCAACGCCGAAGACATCCGCCGCGCCCGCGAAAGAGGGCTTTCCGAGGCGATGGTGGAGCGACTGACGCTGAACGAGAAGCGCATCGCTGCGATGGCGGAAGGCATCCGGCAGGTCACCGCCTTACCCGACCCCGTGGGCGAGATTGTGGAAGGCTGGAAACGCCCCAACGGGCTGGAAATCCAGAAGGTGCGCGTGCCGCTGGGGGTTATCGCCATCATTTACGAGTCGCGTCCGAACGTGACCGCGGATGCCGCCGCGCTGTGCATCAAGTCCGGCAATGCCGTTATCCTGCGCGGAGGCTCGGAGGCGTTTGGCTCCAACGGGGCAATCACCGCCAGTCTGGTGCGAGCGATAGAAAGTGCGGGGCTTCCCGCGGAGTGTGTGCAGATGGTTCAGACCACTGACCGCGAGGCAGCAACCCATCTGATGCGCCTGAACGGACTGGTGGACTGCATTATCCCGCGAGGCGGCGCTGGCTTGATTCAGACGGTCATGCAGACCGCCACCGTGCCCGTCATTGAAACGGGCGTGGGCAACTGCCATACCTATGTACATGAAGATGCCGACCTGCAGATGGCGTCGGAGGTGGCGTTCAATGCGAAGGTTCAGCGCTGCTCGGTCTGCAATGCGATGGAGACCCTGCTGGTGCACTCTGCTGTAGCCGAAGCGTTCCTGCCGGCGTTCGCACAGAGGCTGAAAGAGGCGGGGGTCGAAATACGCGGCTGCGAGCGCACGCGCCAGCTGGTGCCCTGGGCGGTTCCCGCCACCGAGGACGACTGGTACACCGAATACCTTGCGCTGATACTGGCGGTAAAGGTAGTGGACAGTCTGGACGAGGCGATAGCCCACATCAATCACTACGGTAGTCGCCACTCGGAAGCTATCATCACGCGCAGCCTGGAAGCGGCGCGACGGTTCACCCGCGAGGTAGACGCTGCCTGTGTATACGTCAACGCCTCCACCCGCTTCACCGACGGCTTTGAGTTCGGCTTCGGGGCAGAAATCGGCATCAGCACACAGAAACTGCACGCACGCGGTCCAATGGGCTTGCGCGAACTCACCACCACCAAATACGTGGTGTACGGCGACGGGCAGGTGCGAACATAACCATGCGCACGGGAATTATGGGGGGCACGTTCGACCCCATTCACTACGCTCACCTGTTCGTCGCGGAGGAGGCACGCCAGCGGTTTGAACTGGAACAGGTGGTCTTCATCCCCTGCGGGATACCGCCTCACAAAAAGAGCTACACCGTGTCTTCGGCGGAGCATCGCTTCGCCATGACCCTGCTGGCGACGGCAAGCAACCCTTCCTTTCGCGTCTCTCGCATTGAGATCGAACGCGGTGGAGTGTCCTACACGGTGGACACGCTGGAGCAATGGCGCAGTCTGTATCCCCACCAGGAGCTGTTCCTGATTATGGGAGCGGATTCGCTGGCGTACATGACCTCATGGAAACAGCCCGAGCGCATCTGCCAGCTGGCGCACATCATTGCTGCGTCGCGCCCGGGATTCGACCTTGCCAGCCTGCACCTGCCCGAGTCGATGTGTCGTCGGGTTTACGTCATGGAGATGCCCATGCTGGATATTTCGGCGACCGACATTCGCAACCGCGTGCGCCGTGGAATGTCCATCCGATACCTCACCCCGGACGAGGTGGTACAGTACATCCTGAAGCATCAGATCTACCGTAACGAACCGCTGGAGGAACCCAATGAGTTTTGAGCCGTCTGGCACGCGCCTGTGGCTGAGCCGGGTGTTGTGGGCGTTGCTGTCACTTGGAGTGATTGCAGGAGCGGGTATTGCGGGAGCTCTGCTGGGCTACAACCAGAAAGCAGTCAGACCTATCACGGTACAGGAGCTGGTATCGCCGGCGTTTGAAGGGATGGACCGTGTGAGAATCCTTGCGCTTGGTGTGGACCAGGCATCCGGCAACACCGATACCATCATCGTGGCAACAGTGGATTTCAAGAACAGGGCAGTTTATGCGCTGTCCATTCCGCGCGATACACGGGTAGATATACCGGGGCACGGGACCTTTAAGATCAACGCCGCGTATGCCTGGGGCGGGCTGAACACCGCCAAACAGGTGACGGAAAACCTGCTGGGGATAACGATTGACCGGGTGGTGCTGGTGCGTCTGGAGGGCTTCAGACGCATTGTAGACCTGCTGGGCGGGGTGGAGGTGGACATTGAAAAGGACATGCATTATGTGGACCGCAAACAGCGGTTATACATCCACCTGAAAAAAGGCTATCGCCTGCTGGATGGCGAAAAAGCGATGCAGTATGTGCGTTTCAGGCACGACCCACTGGGCGACCTGGGGCGCATCCAGCGGCAGCAGAAGTTCCTGAAGGCACTGGCGGCGAAGATGTTTCAGTGGCAGGAAATAGACAAGCTGCCCGAGCTGACGCGGCAGATTATGGAGCAGATTGAGACCGACATGACCACCCGGGAGGTCCTGCATCTGGCGCGGTTCGGCAAGGACCTGCCGCCGGAGCGCATCTTCAGCGGGGTGCTTCCGGGCGCACCTCAAAATATTGACGGTATCAGCTACTACATACCTGACGAGATGCGTGCGGCTCACGCACTGGACGAACTGGAACAGAACGCCCTGACCCAAACCACTCCAGAAGGAGGGACAGAGACGCCTTGACAGCAGAAGAGAAGATGGACATCATCCTGCGCGCCGCCGACGAGGTAAAGGCGGAAGACATCACCCAGATTGACCTGCGCGGCAAGACCATTCTGGCAGATTACTTCCTGCTGATGAACGGTCGCTCCAGCATTCAGGTGCGCGCAATTGTGGACAAGATTATCGAGTTCATGGAACAGGCAGGACAGTACGAGGTTCGGCTGGAAGGGTATGTACGGGGAGAGTGGGTGCTGCTGGACTATGGAGACGTGGTGGTGCACGTGATGCAGCCCGAGGTGCGTGAGTTCTACGGGCTGGAGCAGTTCTGGCGCAACGCGCCACTGCTGGACAAGCAGGGGTGAGCAAAAATGCCGGTCGGCGAGGACGATGAGCTCCGTCGCGAGCAGATAGAGAAGCTGCTGCGCGAGGCGTACATTTACCAGATGCGCAACGAGCTTCTGCAAGCCGAGCAACGTTGTCGGCAGGTGCTGGAACTGGACGCCAGCAACGCGGAAGCGCTGGAGCTGCTGGGCGACATTCAGGAACGCACCGGGCGATTGGAGGAAGCGGTGCAATCCTACCGTCAGGCGCGCGATCTCTCTCCGGTGGATTCGCCGCGCTACGCCTCCGCCGAGCGAAAATATGCCGCCGCCGTGCTCAAGCAGCAGGGCATCTCCGCATCCGACCTGCCCCCGGAGCCTGCCAGCCCTCTGATGGCAATCGCCGCATCGCTGGTTTTCCCTGGGCTGGCGCAATGGCTGATGAACGATCGCACCAAAGGCGGCGTGCTGATGGGTATCTGGCTGATTCTGCTGTTGCTGATGGCATTCTCTCCGTGGGGGGTGCAGAACATCGAACGCGGAGGCTGGGCTTTTCTGTCCCTTGCTGCGGTGATGGCGTCGGTATACATCGTGGCTCTGGTAGACGCCTATCAGGTGTCCAGACGCGGCGGAGTGCGCCGCAAGCCCAAATCAGGCTGGGAGGTATAATCATGACGTGAACCGCCTGGAGGTGAGCAAAATGAAAGGCAAAACTCTGAAAAATAGTGCGGTGATTAGCCTTGATGAGGGCTGGTCGCCATTGTTGGTTGAATATATCTCCCAGCAACTGGACGACATCATTCGTCAGGAAGGGCTCTCAGAAAGGGTGGATAAAACGAACCTGCTGGATACGATAATGAGGCTTACCCCGCCTGACTCGTTGAATATCCCAGAGGAGGAGCTGCAAAGAAGGTTACGCGCGGTGGTCCTCTGGGAGGCGGCATTCGGCATGTTGAACGAGATGACGCCTGAAGAGATTAAACAATTTGATGAAGCCGTAAAGAGGAGGAGCCTTTTTGAATGATATATGTGCTCGATACAAACATCATTTCAGCTATCCTCAAAGGAAACAAGCTGGTGAGGGATAAAGTCCAGCAAGCCATCATGCAGGGAAACGAAATCGGTATCAATGCTATTAGCTACTACGAGATTAAGCGCGGACTTCTGACAAACAATGCCACCAGACAGATGCAAACATTTGAAAGACTTTGCGAAGGTTCTCGGATACTGCTCATGGGGAGCAAGGACGTTTTCGATACGGCAGCTGGCATTTACGCAGAATTGAAAAGGGCAGGCAAACTTATCAAAGACGCAGATATTCTGATAGCGTCCATTGTGCTATCTGGAGATTTTACCCTTGTCTCGGACGATAGCGATTTCCAGAGGGTCGCGGGTCTAAAAGTGGAGAACTGGCTGCAAGGTTAGCGAGGATGGAGCCGCTGACACAGGATACCTGAGTATCAAGCATTCTAGGAGGAAAGTTACATGGCAAGAGTAGTGGTGGTCGGCAGTGCGAACATGGACATGGTGGTACGCGCTCCGCGTATCCCGCGTCCGGGCGAGACGGTTGTGGGTTCGCAATTCGTCATGGTGCCCGGTGGGAAGGGCGCGAATCAGGCGGTAGCAGCGGCGCGACTGGGCGCACACGTTACATTCGTGGCGCGAGTGGGCAATGACCTGTTTGGTGACCATAATCTGGAGGGCTACCAGCAGGAGGGGATTGACTGTCGGTTCATCGTGCGCGATGAGGAGTCTCCCTCCGGGGTAGCATTAATCGCTGTGGATGCGCAGGGACAAAACGCCATCGTGGTCGCTCCGGGCGCGAATATGCGTCTGACACCCGAAGACGTGGAACGAGCCGAGGAAGCCATCGCGAAGGCAGATGTGGTGCTGGCGCAGCTGGAAGTTCCCATACCGACCGTCATCCGCACTGCTGAGCTGGCACGCAAGCACGGCAAGCGTATGATACTCAACCCCGCTCCTGCGCCTGCCCAGCCCCTGCCAGCAGAGCTGCTGCGTCATGTGGACATTCTGACACCCAACGAATCGGAAGCACAGAGCCTGTGCAAGGCTCCCGACTATTCCTCGCCGGAGGCGATGGGGCAGGCTCTGCGTGCGCTCGGCGTGCCGGTGGTCATCATCACGCTGGGGGGGGAAGGAGTTCTGGTGCAGGACGAATCGGGGATGCGGCGGATGCCTGCCTATCCGGTGAAGGCGATAGACACCACCGCTGCAGGCGATGCCTTTGCTGGTGCGCTGGCGGTTGCTCTTGCCGAAGGGAAAGGAGTGGACCAGGCGGTGCAGTTCGCCCAGCGTGTAGCAGGGCTTTCGGTCACCCGCCTGGGGGCGCAGCCCTCTCTGCCCTATCGCGCGGAGGTGGAGACGTTCGCGGGCTGAGGCGCAGACAGCATCGCTCGACGATACGCGCAGAGGTCCGCCAGGGGACACTGGTCACAGCGGGGGCGCTGTGCCTTGCAGATTGTCCTGCCATGCCGAATCAGGTGCACGTGAAAAGCGTAGATGTCCTCCTCCGGCACGATGTTCTGCAGAAGGTCATGCGCCTTCGCCTCCCCTACTCTGCGCTCAAAAAACCCCAGCCGCCATGAGACGCGGAACACATGGGTGTCCACCGGGATGACCGGTCTGCCCAGCGAGAAACAGAGCACAATCGCAGCCGTTTTGGGACCGACTCCGGGCAGACTCAGCAGGTAGCGACGGGCGGATTCGGTATCCATTTGGTAAAGGAAATCCAGGTCAATCTTGCCTCCGTTATGTTCGGCGATGGCGCGCAGCACCGCCTGAATGCGCGGGGCTTTACTGCTGGCAAGCCCTCCCGGGCGGATGGCTTCCTCCACCTCGCCCACAGGAGCATCCATCACCGCCTGCCACGACGGAAACCGCTCACGCAACTGCAGATATGCCCGGTGCGAGTTTGTATCCGAGGTGTGTTGCGACAGGATGCAGGCAATCAGCTCCTCCAGAGGAGGCATGCGCTGGCTCCACACCGGGCGACCATGCAACGCATCCAGTCGTCTGACCACCTCTCGCGCCAGTTCAGGAGGGGACAACATGCCTGCAGACTAACCTCGCATCTGCGCCACTTCGTCCACGTTCACCGTGTGAAGCATCCGGTAGATGGACAGCACCACCGCCATTCCCACTGCGACTTCTGCCGCTGCTACCGTGATGGTCACCAGCACGAACACCACGCCTTCCAACGAGTGCGGGTGCAGATAGCGCCAGAAGGCGACAAAGTTCAGGTTCGCCGCGTTCATCACGATTTCAATGGACATCAGCACCGCGATGGCATTCCGGCGAGAAATCAGTCCATACAGCCCGATAGCAAACAGCACCGCGCTGAGCAGGACAAAGAAATGAAGGGGCACGCTGGCGATATTCATCGCACTTCCTCCTCCAGTTCCACTTTGGGGCTTCGCGCGAGGAAGATAGCGCCCAGCATCGCACTGAGCAGGAGCACCGAGGTCAGCTCAAAGGGCAACACATACTCATTCAGGAGCATCTTGCCCAGCTCGCGGGTGATGGCTTCGGCGTTCACCGCCTGGGGCGAAAGGGTTAGTGTTCCCAGGTTCCTGTATATGGCGCCTATCAGGTACACCATCATGCCTGCGCTGACGGCGCTGGCGGCGATTGCCAGGCGGTTTGTCTGCCGAACGTTGGGGTTCATGACGTCGCGCGTGAGCATCAGCGCGAACAGCACCACCACCATCACCGCACCGGCATATAGCAGTAACTGCAGGGCGAACAGAAACTCCAGAGAGAGGATAAGGTAGAAGCCGCCAATCCCCAGAAAGAAGGGCAACAGCCAGAAGCCTGCATGGATGAGGTTGCGCACCGCCACTACCATCAGTGCAGAGATTACCGTCATCACAGTCAACGCTGTCAGCAAGGCGAGTTCCAGAGCACTCATTCGGCATGTCCTCCTGCAGGATGTGTCGCGGCGGGCTTGGCTTTCTCCTCCTCCGCCATCAGTCGCTGTATTGTTTCAATGTTCTTACGCACCGCCTCTTCGCCGCCCTGCGCAAGATCAGTGATACGGAACAGACAGGCATCCCGTCGTTCGCTGGCAAGCTCGTACACGGGTCCCATATAGATGGCGTCAAACGGGCAGGCTTCCACGCACAGGTTGCAGAACATGCACCGCCCCAGGTCCATGGTGAACTCACTAACACTGGCGTTCGTGCCCTTGCCCAGCTTCACCATCGAAATCACGTCGGTCGGGCAAGCCTGGGCACACAGCGTACAGCCCACGCAGTTCAGGCGCTGTTTCTCCTCGTTCCACTTCAGGTAGAAAAGCCCACGATAGCGCGGCGGAACCGGACGCTTCTGATATGGATAGCGCACGGTGACTTTGGGGCGCCACAGGTTGCGCCAGGTCACCAGCATCCCGAAAAACAGCGTTGCCAGCCCGTCGATGAAGTAGGTCAACGGATTATACCTATGGTCTGCAGATGTGTTTTTCATCGGTTACTTCACCCCCAACGCGATGGCAAAAAGCAGGTTCACCAGGCTGACCGGCACCAGCAGTTGCCACGCGAAACGCAGTATCTGGTCAATGCGCAAGCGCGGCGGCGTCCACCTCACCCACATGAAGACGAAAATCATCACGAACACCTTCAGGAACGTCCAGACAATCGGCGGCAGAATGGGTCCATCCCATCCACCGAAGAACAGCGCCGCGGCAAAGGCGGTGATAAAGAAGTTGTTGGCGAACTCTGAAGCAAAGAAGAAAGCGAAGCGCATCCCAGAATATTCGGTATTGAAGCCGCTGACCAGCTCGGACTCCGCCTCGGGCAGGTCAAAGGGCGTGCGGTTGATTTCCGCCAGCGCACAGATGAAGTAAATCAGCGCCGCAATCATGATGGGCGGATGCCAGATGTTCCAACCGTGCTTTACCTGGTACTCCACAATCTCGGTAAGGCTGAGCGAGCCGGTGTAGAACACCACCGCCAGCACGGAGAGCACCATCGGGATTTCGTAGGAAAGCAGTTGCGCTACCGCACGCAATCCACCCAGCAGGGAATACTTGTTGTTCGACGACCAGCCAGCCATCAGGATGCTGACCACGTTGAACAGCGAGACCCCAATCACGAACAGCACCGCCACGTTCATCTCCAGCGCCACCCAGCCGGGCGCAAACGGCAGCACCATGAACGACAGCACCGTGGAGATGAACGCGATATAGGGCGCGATGTAGAAGAACCGCTTGTCCGCTCCATCGGGAACGATATCCTCTTTCAACAGCAGTTTCAGGGCGTCTGCCACCGTTTGCAACGTGCCATGCGGACCCACGTGCAGAGGTCCCAGGCGACTCTGGATAAAGCCGGCTACCTTGCGCTCTATCCATATCACCGCCAGCGGAATCATCAGCGTAAAGCTCGCCAGCACCACCGCTTTGACGAACGTCCACAGCAGGGGGTGCTGTTCAAAGAACTGTATCACCGCAGCTATCACCGGTCTATCTCCCCCAGTACCACATCGATACTACCCAGAATGGCAACAAGGTCAGCGACCTTCGCCCCTTCCAGCAGGCAAGGCAGCACACTCAGGTTCACGAAAGAGGGCGCCCGGATGTGCACACGCACCGGGTTCGGACTGCCATCGCTGACCATCATAAAGCTCAGCTCCCCGCGCGGGCTTTCCACACGCGAATAGGCTATGCCCGCCGGCGGCTTGAATATCTTGGGAAGCTTGGTCTGCACCGGACCATCGGGCATATCGCGAAGCACCTGTTCGATAATGCGCAGGCTTTGATGCATCTCTTCCATTCGCACAAGGTAGCGTGCCCACACATCGCCCCTGTCAAACACCGGCACGTCGAACTCCACGCGGTCGTACACTTCGTAGGGGTCTACCTTGCGGATGTCGTATGCCACACCGGAGGCGCGAAGCACCGGACCGCTTGTGCCGTATGCCAGCGCCAGATCTTTGGGAAGGACTCCGATGTTCTGCGTACGCGAGCGGAAGATGCGGTTGCGCGTCAGCAGCTGGTCGTACTCCTTGAGGCGCTGACGAAACACCTTCACGAACGCCAGCACCTTCTCGGCGAAGCCGTCGGGAAGGTCGTCAGGTACGCCACCCACGCGAATCCAGTTATAGGTCAGGCGCGCGCCGGTGCATTCCTCCAGCAGGTCCAGCACCAGTTCGCGCTCGCGGAAGGCATACAGGAACATGGTAGTAGCGCCCAGGTCCGTGCCGAAGGTTCCCAGAAACACCAGATGGCTGGCGATACGCTGGAGCTCCATCAGCAGAACGCGGATGTATTTGGCGCGTTCGGGAACCTCCACCCCACCCAGCCGCTCGATGCACTGGCAGATGCCCAGATTATTGGACAGCGCGGCGAGGTAGTCCAGCCGGTCGGTGAAGGGGATGTTGTGGCGATAGGGGCGGCGTTCCATCATCTTTTCCAGCCCGCGATGCAGATAACCGATGACCGGTTCACACTGCAAAATCTGCTCGCCATCCAGCGTTAAGATGAGCCGCAGCACCCCATGCGTGGAAGGATGCTGGGGTCCTACATTGATGACCATCCCCTGCGACAGTATTTCCACCGTGCTGAGTGTGGACTGTTTTTCTGGCGATACAGGCATACTCATCTCAGTTCACCGGTTGCGGTCCGTGCAATGGGTCTCCACTCGGTTCTGCCACATAGTCTTTGCGGAAGGGGAAGCCTTCCCAGTCATCGGGCAGAAGAATGCGCTTGAGGTTCGGATGTCCCTCAAAGATAACACCGTACATATCGTACATCTCGCGCTCGTGCCAGTCGACGCCCGGATAGAGGGTTGCCAGCGAGGCGATTCGCGGCTCCTCACGCGGGATGGAGGTCAGCACGATCACGTTGTGATTGTGCACCGACGACCACAAGCGCAGGTACACGCCGAACTCCGTGCCGGTATCCCACACGGTCAGGTCGGCAGGGTAATCCATCTGCCACAGAGGGTCGTCGTGCAGATACTGGGCAATCTCTCGCCAGTGAGAAGGCGTTACCGTCAGGCGTACCTCGTTGGCACGAACCTGCGTCCACTCGGTTACCGCCTCACCAAATCGCTGAAGGAGATGCTCTATCGCTTCGTTCATCCGCTCGCTCCCGTTTCGGGGATGATGATGGGTTCACGCACAGGTTTGGGCAAGCCGTTTTTCTCGGCGAGGTGTTCGCGGCGAATACGCTCCTGCAGTTTCAGGATACCCAGTATCAGATTCTCTGGTCGAGGCGGACAGCCGTATACGTACACATCCACCGGCACGAACTGGTCGACGCCCTTCACGATGGTGATGGAGTCGCGATAGGGTCCACCCGCGCTGGCGCATCCGCCCATGGCAATCACGTATTTGGGTTCGGGCATCTGCTCGTAAAGTCGCTTGATAAAGGGTGCCATCTTCACCGACACCCAGCCCGCCACAATCATCACATCTGCCTGGCGCGGCGTGGCGCGGAAAAACATGCCGAAGCGGTCAAGGTCATAACGCGAGGCAGCGGTCGCCATCATCTCAATGGCACAGCACGACAGCCCGAAGGTCAGCGACCACATGGAGGACTTCCGCGCCCATGCCATGATGTCCGCCATTTTGGCAACCAAGATGGTGCCGCCCGGAACCTTAATCAGTCCCTTCTCCAGCCGTTCTTTTACTCCCATAGTTGGTTCTCCCGCCTGGCAGGGCAACAGCTATGGCCATGACAGTTCAATGTTGATTGTTACATACTTAGTGGTAAGAAATCAAGATCTTAACTCGAAAACCATATTCTCCCTGCTACGCAGCACGGGGATATATCCATGCTTCGACAGCAGTTCTGGCAACTCTGGAGATAGTGTAATCTCCGCACAGATGTACTTCGGGAACAAGGAGCGGGGCGAATCGGCAAAGAATCGCTGTAGAACGGGCGTTTCATATCCCTCAATGTCCACTTTCAAGACATCGATTGACGAAATCCCAGCATCTTGTAGCACAATATCCGATAACTTTTTCACTGGCACGTCAACTGTGTATCCTTCTCGGTGGCGACGCACAAAACTGGCGCTGCCCAGGTTATGATGGTTTCCTACCGAGAGAGAGAATATCCCTTCTCTTTCCGCAGCTCCCACGTTTATTGCCTTGACATTCGGGAAGCGATTCATGTGAATATTTTGCAAGAGCCGTTCGTAAACAACGGGATTTGCTTCTACTGCAACCACTGTGCTGCTCGGAAAGCGATAAGCAAACAGCATAGACCAAAAGCCGATGTATGCTCCGATATCAACCAGCACTCCGTTGGGCGGAAATCGTCGCAAGAGAAACGTAATCTCTCTTCGGTCATAAAGATGCGGGGCAAACCACAGATTACCATCCACGGTTTCTGAGGGAACAAGAAACATCCGAACTCCCAGCACATCCACGACTCCAGCGCCGAGGCGCAATCGGCAGTGCAGCGGTTTTAATACCCGATTGGGTATCGCTCGCACGTACGGGATATCTGGGACGCATCGCCCAATCCATCTCAAAGCATGGGCTAAGATGCTAAGTCGCTGTAGGTCATCATGCTGCTTTGCCATTGGTGCTTGCCTTTCTTACCACCAAACAGTCACGCCAATATGCAGCAGTGCCAGCAGGCAGAGCCAGCAACAAGGCCCACTTGTGTGGCACCTCACGCCATAACTGTGCCAGAGGGTATCGAGCATGTAGCGTGAACCGCACCAAGTTCACATAGCTCCTGAGCAAGAACAGAGGAACCGGTCGACCATAGGGGAACTGAACAAGTTCTAAATAATATATACGCGCCGCCATCGGGTTTTGCACACGAAGCTGAAGGCTCCTCGCACTTAAGCCGTCAGATTGATACTCTTTATATGCCCATATCTCATTAACAAAACGGCTCTTGTACTGCCGAGCCATACGGTTCCAAACGATTCCTTCGGGCACAAAGCGCCCTAGATGTTCCGGAAAGGGGAATTGCCGGTACACGTCGACCCGGTTTGCCCCGAATTTGTCCCCCGTCACACCATAAATAGCTCTTATGGAAACAGCATCGGCGTCTAGTACAGATACGGGGAAAGGTTCTCCTACCGCTTTTCCGGATGGATAAGCATATAGCCCTACTACACCGACGAACTGCGGTCGTATTTGCTCTGGGATAGACAACCATGTCTCTCGGATGCGCTCAAGGCTATTTGGAGCCAACCAGTCGTCAGAGTCGACAATGACCATCAACACGCCCCGCGCCTGTTCTACTCCGCGATTGATTGCCACATGTTTGCCCGAGTTCGGTTGGTAACAGTAGGATATCGGGAAGTGCGCTTCTTTCATCCACCCTTTCACCAGTTCGCCTGTACTATCGGTAGAGCCATCATCGACGATAATCCACTCAAAATCACGCACGGTCTGCCCGAGCAGACTTTCGTACACACGAGGCAATAGATGGGCTCGGTTATAGGTAGGCGTGAATACAGT
>FMSI01053586.1_pt1 | contig 12629 bp, 14 predicted proteins | sample 1504471 | NCBI WGS metagenome assembly FMSI01 (sample SAMEA4475357, study PRJEB15587) | soil metagenome | biome: Soil; feature: Field | place: India | collected 2015-03-11 | depth 0 m
ACTTATGTCAGTTAGAGATTTTATCACTTCTTCAACAATTTCTTGGGGTATTCCAAATATATTAACAATATCATCCTCAACGATCTCTTTTGACATCACAAACGATCTTACATCATCCAAATCGAAGTCGCTATTTTCCATCAACAACCCATAAAACCTCAGCGATTCAAAAAATAGATCTGCCAATCTTCTTCTCTGATCCGAATAAAAGTTATTCTGCTCTATGAATTTATCAAAAAGATACCTCGCAGGTTCATCCTTTATTTTCAAAGCCAATTCTCTAACTATCTTGTAATAATCGTTATTATTCATACTGGAAAGCGTTTTCTATATGAGTTATTTTGCCATCATCAATGGATATCACATCGTAGCGATAAATGTATTTATCGGGATGGGATGCGATGAAATATTGAGAAGTTTTAATTATTTTATCCATTTTACTTTTGGAAATAGCCTCAAACCCTTTCCCAAATTTAGGAGAATTACGATATTTCACCTCTACAAAAACAACCAACTCCCCTTTATTTGCAATAATATCGATCTCGCCAAATCTTGATCTAAATTTTTTGTGCAAAATTTTAAACCCTTTATTCAAAAGATACTGACAGGCTAAATCCTCTCCAGCATCCCCTTCCTTTCTACTCATAGGATACCCTTTAAAAAAGAAATCCTGTGTAAAGGTGTTGTACCATACTGCTTTATCGCTTTAATATGCTTTGCCGTACCATAACCTTTATTTTCATACCAATCGTATTGAGGAAATAGATAGTGCATCTTTTTCATTAGATCATCTCTATAGACCTTTGCCAAGATAGATGCTGCTGCAATCTGTATAAATTTATCTTCACCCTTGATATGAGATTCAAAAACCACCGGAAGATTCTTAAGATTGACAGCATCGATTACAATTTTATCGTATTCTGCATCGATTTTAGAAATGGCTATATGCATCGCCTGCTTTGTTGCATTTAAAATGTTAATTTTATCTATAATCGAAGGGCAAACTACCCCAATTCCAAACCCTACTGCATTATCCTTGATCAGTTCGGCAAGATATGCTCTCTTTTTTTCAGGGATCTTCTTAGAATCGATCACCCTTTCGTCGTAAAAACCATCTTTAAGAATAACAGCGGCGGCAACTACCGGTCCAGCAAAACAACCTCTACCAACCTCATCTACACCCAATATCCGCAAACTACCTACCCAATTTCTCTAAGGTTTTCTCAGTAATCCAGTCGGCAAGTTCTCGCAATCCCTCACCTGTATAACATGATGTCTTGAAGAAAGTAAGGGAACTATTTACCCCTTTAGCATAATTAATACACTTTTCAACATCGAAATTTAGATAAGGAACCAAATCTATCTTATTGAGCACAAAAGCATTCGATACCCTCATCATTGATGGATATTTTGCAGGTTTATCTTCACCTTCTGTGGTACTTACTACAACGATTTTTATGTCCTCACCCAAATCAAAGGATGACGGACAAACCAAATTACCCACATTCTCAATGATTAAAAGGTCCAATTTATCAAGATCAAGGCTTGAAACCACACTCTCTACCCAAGCCGCCTCTAAATGACACGCCCCATTGGTGGTGATCTGGTGTGCATCTACGCCTGTTTTTCTTATCCTTTCAGCATCATTCTCCGTTTGTAGATCCCCTTCTATGACAAAGATATTAAACTTATCTTTCAATTCGGGTAGTATTTTCTCAAGGATAGAAGTTTTTCCACTACCGGGTGAAGATACAAAGTTTATTACAAACACCTTTTTTTCATCAAAAAGTCTCCTTAAATTATCGGCAATTTTCTGATTTTTCGAAAGTATCCCCTCTTTTACATCAACCTTTTGAGACATTACTCCACCTCGATATCTTTAATTGATAACTCTTCCCCTTCTAATATTTCAACATTGTAAGAACCGCATTTTTTGCATGTAAAATAGTATTCATTGTACACAGACTCAAACCCGCAGTCTACACATCTACCTTTAATATCTATCAATTCTATATTCAATACCGAATCCTCCGCAATAGTCCCCTCTTTTAAGACATCAAATGCCGTTGTAAGAGAATTGGTCTCTATGGCGGATAGTTTACCGATCAGCAGATTGACAGATCTTATTTTTGAAGCATTATTTTTAGTAGCAGTTTCGATAACGATATCAAGAATACTCTGGGCTATGCTCGCCTCGTGCATTTTATCCTCTAAAGATTCTCATTATATCGTTGTAAAAGGCAAATACCATAAGGGCTATGAGAAAACTCATCCCCACACGGATAGCGATCATCTTTGCCCTCTCACTCAACGGTCTTCTTATGATCCCCTCTATGGCATAGATCAAAAGGTGTCCTCCATCCAAAACAGGAATCGGTAAAAGATTTAAAATCGCCAAGTTGATACTTATGAGAGCCACAAAGGTAAGTAGCGGCACAAACCCAAACTGAGCCGCATCCTTAGTCATCTGAAATATCATGATAGGACCACCAATATTATCCGCAGGCACAACCTTTTGAAACATCTTCACAATGCCCAATATCGTAAGATATACTATTTCATAGCATTTCTCATTTGCCTTCACAAAAGACTCGATCGGTCCAAAAGATTGATGAAATGTCTCCCCAGAGGGCTTTATCCCCAATAATCCCACATTTATCTCTTCACCAAAAAGGTTTTTAGACTTTGAAGAAATAGGGGTTATACTCTTCTCGATTAGCTGCTCTCCTCTTTTTATCTGAATGCTCAGTGGCTTATTTGCACTATTTTTGATGATCTTTGCCATTTCGTCCCAACTGTGTATATCGGTACCATTGATCCTTACCACCACATCGCCTTTCTGCAAACCGGCCATTGAAGCTGGCATATCGGGCTGAATCTCACCAATCACTGGCTTAAGCGTCGGAATACCTACAACAAATACAACCCAGAATAACAAGATTGCAAAAAGATAGTTGAAAAGCGGTCCAGCAAACACAATGAGGGATTTTTGGTATAACTTCTTATTGCTAAACGATTTCTCTTTGAGATCTTCTTGAACTACCTCATCGGGATGTTCCCCATACATCTTTACATACCCACCCAAAGGGATTGCTGAAATGAGGTACTCTGTTTCCCCATATTTTTTGCTAAAAAGTTTAGGGCCAAACCCTATGGAAAATTTCTCTACATACACCCCAAAAAGCTTCGCAAACAGAAAGTGTCCCAACTCATGTATAAAGATTAGTATACCAAATGCTAAGATTGCTATTACTGCTGACATCAAAACCTCTTAATTCTTAATTTTTCATCTTACCGATGATCTTTTTTGCCGTTTCTCTTGATAAAATATCCAATTCAAAGATTTCGTCAATCTCCATAATATCCTTTTCTGAAAACTGTGAAAGTGTCTCTTCGATGACATTGTATATCTGATGAAAACTTATTATGTCCTTCAAGAATGAATCCACAGCCACCTCATTTGCAGCATTCATTACGATCATGAGACTATTCTTATCCCTATTTAATACATCTATGGCAAGTTCCAGGCATCTGTATTTTCTAAAATCTACCTCGAGGAATGTGAGTTGTTGGATCTCTCTGAAGTCGAGGGGTTTTACTCCCGATTCTATCCTATTTGGGTAATCGAGAGCAAAAGATATCGGCGTACGCATATCGGGATAACCTAATTGTGCAATGTAAGAACCATCTATAAATGATACAAGGGAGTGTATTATACTTTGGGGATGAATTATAACGGACAACTTATCAGGAGTAAGGTCAAAAAGGTATCTCGCTTCAATGAGTTCCAACCCTTTATTCATCATCGTAGCAGAATCTATGGTGATCTTTGCCCCCATATTCCAATTTGGGTGCCGTAATGCCTCCTCTTTTCTCACAAGCTCTATAGAATCGTAAGGTCTATTCCTGAAAGGTCCCCCAGATGCTGTAAGGATTACTTTATCAACCTTACTCTTATCCTGCCCCATGAGACATTGGAAGATCGCAGAATGCTCACTGTCAACTGGTATTATCATCGAATTATTTTTCAAAGCAGTCTCTTTAATTATAGGTCCCGCGGCTACGATCGACTCCTTGTTGGCTAAAGCGATCATCACCCCTTTTTTAGCCGCCGTGTAGGTGGGCAATACACCAGCAAAACCTGTAGCCGCTATTAAAATGATATCTATCGGTTCATTTTCTATTACCCTTATCAACTCATTGGTACCACTGAGATATTTCGTTTTATTTGAATTATAATCTACCTTTTCCGCTGTACTGATGGCATATTCAGGATTAAATTCTTCGGATTGCTTTATCAAAAGATCAGTATTCGCATTGCAGGTAAGAAATGAGACCTTGAATCTACCCTTGTGTCTTCTAATTACATCAAGTGCCTGTGTTCCTATGGATCCGGTGGACCCAACGATACCGATCCTTTTCATAATCCCAATGAACTTACAAAAAAGTATAAAACAGGTGCACCAAAGAGCAGGGCATCGACCCTGTCAAGCATTCCGCCATGACCGGGGAAGATATTGCCGGAATCCTTTACACCAGCCTTCCTCTTAAACATCGACTCGGTGAGGTCACCAATCACACCTGCAAATATGACAAGGATCGATGATACCAATGTATAAAAAATACCAATGTTCAAGAATATATTCGAATAGATTAATCCTCCAATTACTCCACCTATTATCCCAGCAACGAGCCCTTCTATACTCTTTTTTGGGCTGATTATCTCATAAAGCCTGTGTTTTCCAAACCTTATACCGAAAAAGTAGGCAAAGGTATCACTCAAAAAGATGATCACGAAAAGGTAGAATATATAATGATAGTTGATATTCCTAAGAAGCATTATAAAGGAAAAGAAAAAAGGTACATAGAAAACATTTAAGAATGTTATCCCCACCGTCGTAAAAGTGGACTCCAAAGGTTGATTGCCAAGTAGTTTTATACACAGCGACATAAAAGAAACCACAAACACTGTGAGGAGAAACAGTTTGAAATCATTTAAATAAAACCCATAAGGGATGAGAAACGCCCCAATAATCGTGGGTATCTTTAGGTATTTAGCCCCTGCTGCTTCAATAAGTTTGGAAAATTCATAGGTAGCAATCTGCACAAAGATCAGCAGCAAAACAAAGAACCAAAAATGATTCAACTTTATGATAGCCAATATAAGAGGAGGAATAAGTATCGCCGCTGTAATAATCCTTTTTATCTTCTCATTGCCCAAAAATCTGTTCATCGGTCTTACCAAACCTTCTGATCCTTTTGTTGTAATCCTCTATGGCATCATCGAAATCCTTTTCGCTGAAATCTGGCCACAAAACCTTTGTAAAGTAAAGCTCGCTGTAGGCTATTCTCCACAGCATAAAATTACTTATCCTCACCTCACCGCTCGTCCTGATCAATAGATCTATATCAGGGATATCGGGATTGAAAAGGTATCTATGGAAAAGATTTGGAAGGTTATCTTCGTCGATTTTGCCAGATGCAAAATCCTTTGCCAAAGAAACCGCCGCCCTTACTATTTCATCCCTACCACCATAATTCAATGCCAAGTTGAGTGTCATTCTATTGTTTGTTTTAGAAGAATTTATCAGTTCTATCAACTTATTCCTCGTTGTTTCCCTCAACTTTGAGATATCCCCCGATACCTTAAAACAGATCCCCTTCTCGAGTATGGTTTTCATCTCACTATCGATATACTCATCGAGGAGGTTCATTAGTGTGGAAACCTCTTCGGCAGGACGGAGCCAATTTTCAGTGGAAAAGGCAAAAAGGGAAAGGTACTTCACCCCCACATTTGCCGCATGTTCAACGATCTTTTTAACGGTTTTTACCCCCTCCCTATGCCCCATAACCCTCGGTAGAAGGCGTTTTTTAGCCCACCTACCGTTGCCATCCATGATTATACCAACATGGAGAGGGATCTTTTTAGATTTTGATCCCATCAGATCTCCATGATCTCTTTTTCTTTCTTCTCCGTTACATCGTCTATCTTCTTTATATACTCATCGGTGAGTTTCTGTATCTGTTCAGACCCTTTTTTATTGTCATCCTCAGAGATCTGCTTATCCTTCTCCATCTTTTTTAATTTCTCTATTGCATCCCTTCTCTCGTTTCTGATCGCCACTTTAGCCTCTTCAGACATCTTTTTCACAAGTTTTACGATCTCCTTTCTCCTCTCCTCTGTTAGAGGTGGGATCGGTACCCTTATCACTCTGCCATCGTTGGATGGTGTAAGCCCCAAGTTGCTGGAAAGGATAGCCTTCTCGATAGGCTTTATCATACTCGGTTCCCAGGGTTGTATGATTATCATTCTGGGTTCTGCATTGAGAGCCGCCACCTGACTGAGAGGTGTAGGTGTGCCGTAGTAGTCAACCTTGATATTATCAAAAAGCGATACGGAAGCTCTACCGGTCCTTACAGACTTTAGTTCAGATTTGTAATGTTCTAATGTCTTTTCCATCTTCTCTTTTGTTTTGTTAAACACATCGTTGATCATATCTTATCCCTCCACTATCGTTCCTATTTTTTCACCACAAACGATTCTCTTGAGATTACCTTCTCCATAAAGGTCAAACACTATTATCGGTATTTTATTATCCATACACATAGATATTGCAGTGGAATCCATCACTTTAAGATTTCTGTTTAAAACATCCAAATATGTGACAGAGTCAAACTTCACCGCATTGGCATCCTTCTTTGGATCAGCAGTGTACACACCATCGACCTTGGTCGCCTTCAAGACCACCTCTGCATTGATCTCCGATGCCCTAAGAGTGGCAGTAGTATCTGTGGTAAAATATGGATTACCGGTACCTGCTCCAAAGATCACCACCCTACCCTTCTCTAAGTGCCGCATAGCCCTTCTTCTTATGTAGGGCTCAGCCACCTGCCTCATCTCTATCGCAGTTTGCACACGGGTGGGTACACCGATATTTTCGAGGGCATTCTGCAGGGCAAGGGAGTTGATCACTGTGGCAAGCATCCCCATGTAGTCGGCGGATACCCTATCCATATCCTTTGCAGATTCTGAAACACCCCTAAAGATGTTTCCACCACCTACAACGATCCCGATACTAACACCCATGTCGTATACATCCTTGATCTCCTTTGCAATAAACTTCACCACATCCCCATCGATACCATAGTTTTGCTCCCCCATAAGGGCTTCACCGCTCAACTTCAAAAGTATCCTCTTATACTTGAGGTTCATTGGTTATTCTCCTTTTTTTCTCTATTTCCTGATATTTGATGTTCGAAGATGTAAATTTTCTTCGTTAGAGGTAATCTAACTTTCGATTCGTACTTAACAGTAATTTTTAAATACTTCTCAAAATCTTCAATAGTTATATTATCTGGGACAATATCTATCGAAATATCCTCTGCCTCTTTTAAAAGGAACTCCCTCACCTTTTCAGTAGAAAAAGAAACCTCGTTTGTGATGATCTTTTTTGCAGCAGCTTCGTAGATTTTAAATTTAACAAAAGGGATAGCAAAGAGTATTGCAGTGTATAAGATGTATCCCGCTATGAATAATTTTAAAGCAAGTTTAACTATCCCCATAACATATACCTATCTTATTCTTTTATTATTTTCAATAGTCTATTAAACCTAAACTCAAACTTCTCCCCAAAACTCCACGACCAATAGATGATCAAAGCCTCACCCTTGATCGATTTCTCCGGTACAAACCCCCAGAATCTACTATCGAAGCTCGCATCCCTGTTGTCCCCCATGACAAAATAATACCCTTTTGGTACTGTGATCTCCTCAAAGTTGTCTCTGGGATTTACATATTCTGGGAAAACCATTTCAGATTCGTATCTCACATAGGGTTCATTTAGAGGTTGCCCATTCAAAAAGACTTTTTTGTTGACCATCTTTATTCTATCACCTGGAACAGCGATTACCCTTTTTATGAAATCCTTTTCAGGCTCCAGTGGGTATTCAAAAACTATAATATCCCCCCTTTTCGGCTTGGAAAAGATATAAGCAACTTTATTAACGAGGAGATGATCCCCGATCAAAAGTGTATTTAGCATCGAACCAGATGGTATCTTGTAAGCCTGAATAAAGAACGCCCTGATTATCATCGCTACAACAAATGCCACAACTATCGAATCAATCGTATCTTTTATCTTGTTCTTTTTCTTTACCTGTTCTATCTGTTCGTTCTGCTCATTCTGTTCCATTTAGCACCATTCTCCTTTTTAGTCCTCATTGATCTTCAGTACTGCAAGAAAAGCCTCCTGAGGTATCTCCACTTTACCCACCATCTTCATCCGCTTTTTACCCTCTTTCTGTTTCTCCAAAAGCTTCCTCTTTCTCGTAATATCACCACCATAACACTTGGCAGTTACATTCTTTCTGAAAGCTTTTACAGTGGATCGGGCTATAACCTTATTCCCCAAAGCAGCCTGGATAGCGATCTCAAACATCTGGCGGGGTATTACCTCTTTCATCTTCTCCACGAGATCTCTACCCTTGTAGTAAGCCTGATCCCTGTGAACTATGATACTCAAAGCATCCACAGGTTCACCATTTATCAAGATATCCAATTTCACCATGTCAGATTCTCTATAGCCAGCATGTTCGTAATCGAAGGATGCATACCCTTTTGTGATCGACTTAAGCTTATCATAAAAATCTAACACGATCTCACAAAGCGGTACTTCATACTCAAGGATAACCCTTGTGGATGACATGTAGTGCATATTCTTCTGAAAACCCCTTCGGGATTGCAAAAGCTGGATTACATTCCCCACATATTCATTTGGCACTATGATCGTAGCCTTTATGATCGGCTCTTCTATGTAAGATATCTCACCAGGATTTGGGAATTTTACAGGGTTGTCCACTTCGATTACATCGCCGTTTGTCTTGTAAACCTTGTATATAACCATCGGAGCAGTTGTGATAAGGTTTAGATCAAACTCCCTTTCCAACCTCTCCTGTATGATCTCCATATGCAAAAGCCCTAAAAATCCGCATCTAAAACCAAACCCCAAAGCCGCAGAGTTTTCAGGTTCATATGTAAAGGAACTATCGTTCAAGGAAAGTTTTTCCAAAGCATCCCTTAGATCATCGAAATCCTTGGTATCTACAGGGTAAAATCCGCAGAATACCACAGGTTTTACATGCTTAAATCCGGGAAAAGGCTCTTTAGTTTTATTTTTTGGGTTTGTGAGGGTATCACCGATCCTCACATCCTTTAATTCTTTAATGCCGGAAATCACAAACCCCACTTCACCGGCAGATAAAGACTCCACATTTTTGGCAAGGGGTGTAAATACCCCCACCTTGTCCACCTGATACTCCTTATCGTTGGACATAAAGCAGAATGTATCCCCTACCTTTAACTCCCCATCGATCATTCTTATCAGTATGATGACCCCTTGATATGAATCATACCACGAATCAAACACCATCGCCTTAAGGGGCTTTTCCACCTCACCTTTTGGATGTGGAATATATTTTACAACGGACTCTAAGATCTCCTTTATCCCTATCCCCTCTTTCGCACTTGCAGGAACGGCATGGGAGGCATCGATCCCGATGACATCCTCTATCTCCTTTTTCACCCTCTCCACATCGGCACTTGGTAGATCTATCTTATTGATAACAGGGATAAGCTCCAAATTCTGCTCGATCGCCATGTATACATTTGCTATCGTCTGAGCTTCCACCCCCTGAGATGCATCCACCACGAGCAACGCACCTTCACAGGCCGCAAGGCTACGGGAAACCTCATAGGTAAAATCCACATGACCAGGGGTGTCAATAAGGTTTAATTGGTATGTATTACCGTCATCTGCAGTGTAATAAAGCCTTACCGTTTGGGCTTTGATCGTTATCCCCCTCTCCCTTTCAATATCCATAGAATCAAGTAGTTGATCCTTCATCAATCGCTTGTCAATTGCTCCGGTATACTCTATCAATCTATCCGCTAAAGTAGATTTTCCGTGATCTATATGGGCAATTATACTAAAGTTTCTTATAAATTTTTTATCCATCTACTACAACCTTCCCACCGAAGTATAGTTAAATCCAAGCGACTTCATCTTGGCTGGGTCATATATATTTCTCAAGTCTGCTAAATTTTTCTGTTTCATCATGGAGCCTATCTTCTCCATATCAAGCTTTCTAAACTGGTTCCATTCGGTAACGATCACAAGACAATCGGCATCCTTCACCGTTTCATACTCACCCTTGCAATAGCATACCTTATCCCCAAAATACTCCTTTGCATTGTTCATAGCCTCAGGGTCAAAGACATGCACTTCGGCACCCATCTTCAAAAGTTCGTTTATAATGGTAATAGATGGAGACTCCCTCATATCGTCGGTATTCGGTTTAAAAGCAAGCCCTAAAACGGCAAACCTGAGTCCTTTAAGTACATTCTCACCCTTTTCCAACTTCATTAGTCTTAAAATCTTATCCACCATCCTGAGCTTCTGCTCTTCGTTTACCTTTATTACGGTATCCACTATCTGAAAATTATACCCCTTAGACCTTGCAATATATGACAGCGCCCTTGTATCCTTTGGAAAGCATGAACCACCATAACCGGGTCCCGGATGAAGAAATTTTGGACCTATCCTACCATCCATACCCATAGCCTTTGCCACCTTATGGACATCGGCACCCACATATTCGCATAGATTTGCCACCTCGTTTATAAATGTCACCTTCAGTGCCAAAAAGGCATTGGAAGCATACTTTATCATCTCTGCTGTCTCAATGTTTGTAATCACAAATGGTGCCTCGTTGAGGTAATGGGCACTGTACACATCCTTCATTATCGCTATCGCCTCTTCACTTTCAGCACCGATAACTATTCTATCTGGCCTTAAAAAGTCATTTACCGCAGCACCTTCCCTTAAAAATTCGGGATTGCTCACCACATCGAAGCGAACATGTTCTCCAGCGATAGACTTAATAATCCCCTTTACCCTCTGCCCCGTCCCAACGGGAACGGTACTTTTATTTACAATCACTTTATATCCATTGAGATTCGTTGCGATATCCTTTGCCGCCTGATCCACATAACGCAGATCTGCACTACCATCCTCTCCGGAAGGTGTCCCCACCGCAATGAATATAACTAAATTATTCTTTACCGCCTCAGCAGTGTTTGTTGTAAAAAAGAGTCTCCCCTCTTTGACATTTTTTGCAACTATATCTTCAAGACCAGGCTCGTATATCGGTATCTCACCCCTTTTAAGTCTCTCTATCTTTTTCTCGTCTATATCCACACATGTCACAAACATCCCAAACTCAGCCAAACAGGCACCCGTTACTAATCCCACATAACCTGTCCCGATAACGGCAATCCTCATCATTCACCTCTTAAAAATTATTAAACCTTATATTATTACATTCAATTTTCCAAATAATCAAGTTTTTTCTATATAGTAGCAAAAAGTACTTGACTTCTTTTACACACTTTAATATATTACTCGTTCACAATTGAATAAGTATGTAGCAGGTGATAAGGATACCATATGTTTGCTGCGCTAAATGAAAAGCTCCAGGGAGTATTTCGTAAACTCCGCGGAGAGGTAAAACTTACTGAAGAGAATATCAAAGAAGCCATAAAGCAGGTGAGAATAGCTCTGCTCGAGGCTGATGTCAACTATAAAGTTGTAAAAAAATTCATCGAAAATGTCCAAGCAAAAGCCATCGGCGAAATAGTATTAAAATCGTTAACCCCAGATCAAGTTTTTATAAAACTCGTCCACGATGAATTGGTATCGATCTTAGGATCCCATACTTCCAAAATAAATTTAAAACCAAACCCACCTACCATTATTATGCTTGTAGGTTTACAGGGTTCTGGTAAAACCACCACAGCAGGAAAGCTTACAAAGTATTTCCAAAAAGAGGGTAGAGATGTCCTTCTCGTGGCAGATGATATCTATAGACCAGCCGCTATTGATCAGTTGATCGTTCTCGCAAATCAATTAAAGGCAGACATCTACTTCGACAAAGAAAACAAGAATGCCACAGATATAGCAATAAAAGCGATAGAGCAGGCAAAGAGATCTGCTAAAGATATCGTCATCATAGATACCGCTGGGCGACTTCATATCGATGAAGAGCTTATGAGGGAGCTCAAGTCTATTAAATCTGCCGTTAACCCCGACGAAATCCTCTTCGTAGCTGATGCAATGATAGGTCAGGACGCAGTAAATGTGGCAAAACAGTTCAACGAAGCCTTAGGAGTCACAGGTGTCATCTTTACAAAGTTGGATGGTGATGCAAGAGGTGGTGCCGCCCTTTCAGTGATGGAAGTGACCGGTGTACCGATAAAATTTGTCGGCGTAGGTGAAAAGTTAGATGCCTTTGAGATTTTCCATCCGGATCGTATGGCTTCCCGTATTCTCGGTATGGGGGATGTTGTTACCCTTGTGGAGATGGCTCAAGAGGCTATAGACGCTGATGAAGCCAAGCAGATGGCAACAAAGGTTGGCAAGACCGGACTCGATTTCAACGACCTTTTGCAACAGTTCAGAATGATCAAAAAGATGGGCTCCCTCGAATCCATCATGAAGCTTATTCCCGGTTTTTCTGCTATGCCCGATCTAAATATAGATGATAAGCAGTTTAAAAGGATCGAAGCAATAATC
>FMSI01111466.1_pt1 | contig 12616 bp, 13 predicted proteins | sample 1504471 | NCBI WGS metagenome assembly FMSI01 (sample SAMEA4475357, study PRJEB15587) | soil metagenome | biome: Soil; feature: Field | place: India | collected 2015-03-11 | depth 0 m
GGACCCCGTTCGAGCAGATAGACCTTGATCCCGCAGTTGGCCAGATCGAGGGCGGCCTGAACACCGGCGATCCCTCCACCCACGACTAAGGCCGCACCGACGATCCCTCCCATGCTCTCCTCCTTAACCCCCCAGCGGGATGGAAGAACGGTTTCATCCCAGGAACGATGGGAATGGCAGGGGGTTCATAACCTCAAGGCATCGAGGTATTTTGCGATCCGATCCTCCGCACCGATCGGAATGAAATGGACCCCCTGACACAGGTCCTTGAGGCCCCTAACGAGATCGCTCACGATCTCGATGCTCGCCTTCTCTTTGTCCGGTGACCTGGCCAGTTTCTCAATGATATGGTTGGGCACCATTCCGGGTTTGACATGCTTGTTCAGAAAGAGCCCCATCTCTGCCGATCGGACGAGAATGATTTCTGCAATCACGGGAACCCGGATCGGCTGTACCCGTTTCATGAACTGGTCAAAGGAGTCGAGATCAAAAACAGGCGTTGTAAGGAAATACTGGGTGCCCAGGCCGACAAGCTCTTCCATCTCTCTGATCTCAAGATCTGGAACCTTCCTGCCCCAGCTCGCATCGATCCCCGAGCCGATGCAGAATCTCGGTTTGATGGGAAGCTCCCTCCCTGAAATGTCGTGGCCCTCCTGAAGGTTCTCCACCACGGAGAAGAGCTTTCCCGAATCGACATGGAAGAACATGATCTCCTGGAGGCTATCTCCGGTGATCCGGTAATCTTCGGTAAACGTGAGAATGTTCTCGATGCCCGCTTCAGAGGCCCTGATCAGATAATCCTGGATATCGATCCGGCTCTTCTCTCTGCAGGTCGTCTGAAGGATGGGTTCGAACTTCTGTTCTTTTAAGGCCCTGCAGGTTCCCATGGTATCGGTGACCAGCCCTTCGATCTTCAGCTCCGGGATGGTCAAGGCATCGATCCTTCCCTTGATCCTTTCGATATGTTGAAGCAGGTCCTGCACGCCTGTTCCGATGGGAGGCTGCACCTCAGAGGTGACGACAAATCGTTTGCTCTTTAAACTCTCCTTTAATTTCATCGGATTCTCCTTGGGCGCATCATTTCTTCAAACCTAATAATTTGGCGACCTCATACTTCAGTTGCTCCAGGGGAAGGGGTTTGGAGAAACAGGCATCGGCTCCATACTCCTTCATCTGCTTGAAGGCCTCGTCATCGAGATAGGCAGAGAGGACAATGATTTTGATATCTTTCGTTTCAGGGTTCGATTTGATCTTCTGACAGACCTCATAGCCATTGATATCGGGCATCATGATGTCGAGGATCAGAAGGTCGGGTTTGAAGTGACTCACCTGAAGGCCTGCCTCAAAGCCATCGGAGGCCGAAATCATTTCATACCCGAACTCGTCTTCTTCGAGGGCTTGGACGATGGTCTCGACGATGATTTTATCATCATCAACCACGAGGATCTTCTTCCTCTCCTCCCTTTTCGGCTCTTCTGGCAACGGCATTCCTCTCTCCCTGAGAAATTGATCCAGGACCTCCTTCTTGATCCGTCGATGTCCACCCACTGTCTTGTATGCCTTCAGATGTCCGGCCTCTATCCAGTTAATGATCGTCTTTGGAGAGACCTTACAGTATTTGCTTGCTTGAGAAACAGTCAAAATTTCCATAATTTTCTCCTTTTACAATTTTTATAGTTCTTACAAATATTATAATTTTTACTGTTTGTCAAGAAAAATTTTTTGGGATGGTCTAAGTCATTAAAAATCTTAGTAAAAATTTTTACTTGCCCCTATCAAATTTATGGGATAATATGTTGGAGGTAAATTTTGGAAAAATGATCTTACATATGAAAAAAACCTGTGTAATAATTCCTGCTTATAATGCCTCTGCAACGATCGGGCAAGTCCTTGAAAAGGTGATGTCCACTGGTCTCGATGTCTTCGTCGTGGATGATGGGTCCACGGATCAAACCAGTGAGATCGCCTGTAGATTTAATGCTTCTCTTTTGGGTCACCCCCGAAATCTCGGGAAAGGGGCTGCGCTCAAGACTGGATTTCAAGCGATCCTTCAGAAAGATTACGATCTGGTTGTCACGCTCGATGCCGATGGCCAGCATGATCCCCTTCAGATCCAAGACCTCCTGAATGTCTTTCACAGGGTCGAGCCCGATCTCCTTATTGCCTCGCGAGCCGGAGAATTCCATCGAATGACCTTCCTCCGTCGCTTCTGGAATCGACTAGGGGCGAAGGCTGTCTCCAGACTCTGCCATGCCGACATCACGGATAGCCAGTCCGGATTCCGGGTGATACGGACCCAGCTCTTGCGAGAGATATCTTTGACAACAACCGGGTTCGAGATGGAGCTGGAGCTACTGATCAAAGCTTGCAAAAAGGGGTTCCGTGTGTTATCCATTCCCATAAAGGTGTCAAAGGTGGATGGCACCCACTCCAGTCACTTCAGGCCCGTGACCGACACCTGGCTCGTCTGCAAAGTCTTTCTCCAAAGTCTTTTCTGGTGACGCCAATGGACCTCTATCGAAGGGCGAAATTTTATTCCCTCACAAAGTTTACCACGACCGCCCTTTCCCTCTTGGCCAGTGCCTCGAAGGAAAACTTGATCCGCCTCAGTTTTCTCGCTGAAAAGATCCCCCAGAAAGAATCCTATCGAGAAAAGATCCGATGGATCCGTACGCTCTTCCAGGCAGATCATCCTGCCCTCACGATTGCAAGAAGGCTCCTCAATGAAACCCATCCCCATCATCGGAAGAAGATCATCACGAACTTCATCATCCAGCAACTCTTGGTAGGCACCAACCGGAGAAAGGCCTTTGAAGAAGAGAGAGGCTTCAAACCCCCCAATGCGATGCTCATCAGCCCCACGATGCGATGCAACCTCAACTGCTTCGGTTGCTATTCGGGGTCCTATCCGATCGAAGAAGAACTTCCAATCGAGGTGATCGATCGTCTGATCGGGGAATGCAAGGAGATGGGTATTTACCTGATCATCATGACGGGGGGAGAACCGTTTTTAAGAAGAGACCTCTTCGATCTCTTTGAAAAGCATGGAGACTGTATCTTTCAGGTCTACACCAACGGTTCCCTCATCGATGAGGCCATGGTCAGGCGGTTCGTTGAGCTGGGCAATGTGGTTCCGGCCATCAGCCTCGAGGGCTTCCGGGAGGAGACGGATGCAAGGAGGGGAAAGGGAAGATTTGACCAGGTCGTCCAGGTGATGAACCTGCTCAAGAGAGCAGGGATCTTCTTCGCCGTTTCGACCACCCAGACGATCCATAATACCGAGACGATCGGAAGCGAGGACTTCATCGACTTTCTTGTGGAGAGGGGGTGCATCTTCCTCTGGAACTTCCACTATATCCCGATCGGGCGCCATGCCGACCTGAGCTTGATGGCGACCCCGGAGCAGAGGATCTGGATCCAGGAACGATTTGCCTATTTCAGGGCCACGAAACCTCTCCTCATGGTCGATTTCTGGAATGACGGTTGCCTCACAGAGGGATGCATCGCAGGAGGCCGAAAATACTTCCATGTCAATGCCCGTGGCGACCTCGAGCCCTGTGTCTTCTGTCACTTTGCCTATGACAACATCAAGGAGAAATCCCTCATCGAAGCCCTTAACTCTCCCCTCTTTCAGGAGATCCGATCCCGACAACCCTTCTCGGACAACCTCTTGCTCAACTGTCCCCTGATCGACCATCCTGAACAGGGAAGAGACCTCGCCCTGGGGTTTGCGAAATATTTCACCCATAAGGGCGCAGAGGAGTTCTTCACAGACCTAGCCCCCGCCATCGAGGCCTACGCCCGTTCCTACCGGCCTTTGGCCAAAGCGGCGTGGGAAGAGAAGGTTCGGAAGCAGACGGCAACCTCTCTCTCGAAGGAAAAAAGGACCGCAGGTCGACATGGATGAAAGTTACCTTTCCCCATCTGGGGACCATGCATATCTTCTGCAAGGCCATTGCCGAGACCGCAGGTATTCCCCACGTCGTCCCCCCTGAAACGAGCCGCAAGACCCTCACCCTGGGCGTTCAGAACTCTAACGAATGTATCTGTCTCCCCTTCAAGGTCATCCTCGGAAATTTCATCGAGGCCCTTCATATGGGGGCGGACACGATCGTCATGGTGGGGAGCGGTCCGCCCTGTCGACTGGGGCTCTACGACCTCGTCCATAAGGTCATCCTCGAGGACATGGGGCTTCACTTCCGTTGGCTGACGATCCCCCCCCGGCTCACCTGGCAGGCCCTCTGGAAGAACTATGAAGAGACCAAGGAATTAAAAAAGGAGTTGACCTGGAAGAACATCCTTCTCTTCCCACACGGACTCCGGATGGGATGGAAGAAGATGATGGCCTGTGAGGAGCTCGAGCGGTTGGCCCTGAAGATCAGGCCGAGAGAGGTCCATCGAGGAGAGACCCAGAGAAGATTGAAGCAGGCCCTCTCGGACGTGGATGAGGCCAGAACCCTCCGGAGCCTCGATCAGGCTCTCAGGAGAGGAAAATCCTTGCTCCTTCAGACCGAACAGGATCCTTCCCGCCCTCCCTTTAAGGTCGCCGTGGTAGGAGAACTTTACACGGTAATGGATCCCCACATTAATCGGGGTGTTGAACAGAAATTGGGCGAATTGGGAGCAGAGGTGACCCGGACCTCCTGGTTTTCGACCCATATCTTGAGAAGTCTGAAGAGGCATCGGGAGGATCCCTCCTCGGAGAGAGTCCGCTTTCTCGAGGCATCGAAGGCCTACCTCGGGTATGACGTCGGAGCCGAATGCAATGTCTCCATCGGAGAGGCGATCGTGAGATCGCAGGAGGGATATGATGGGATTGTCCATCTCATGCCCTTTGCCTGCATGCCCGAAACGACGGCCTCTGGGATTCTGACCCAGGTGGGAAAGGACCGGGGGATCCCCATTCTCACCCTGATCCTTGATGAGCAGGAGATCGAAGGCCGAATCCAGACCCTCTTGGAGGCGTTTATGGAGATGTTACAATGGAAGAGAAAGGTCGGATAGGCATTCCCAGGGCCCTCATGTTCTATCGGTACTTTCCCCTCTGGCAGGCCTTCTTCGAGGCGTTAGGATGGAGAGTGGTTGTCTCGGAGGGGTTGGGCAGGAGGGGGAAACTTCACTATGTGGAGGATAGCTGCCTCCCCATGAAACTCCTCGTCACTCACTCCCTCAACCTGGGGCAGAAGGGAGTGGATCACCTCTTTCTCCCGAGATTCGTAAGCCTTCACCGATCTTACATCATGTGTCCTAAATTCAGGGCAGCCCCGGATGTCGTCCGGTTGGCCCTCAACGGATCGGCCTCGATCCTTGACGAAACGATCGACCTCCGCACGAAAGCACATACCCTGACTCGTTCCTTTTTTAAAATCGGAAAGCAACTGGGCGCCTCTGTGAAGGAGAGCCGAAAGGCCTTAAAGAAGGCCGAAACCCTCTTGATCGAATTCCAAAGGGGGTGGGAGCGGCGGATCAATAGTTTGAGTTTAAAAGAGATCTTCGATCTTGAAAGGCCCACGCCGACGGAGGTCGCTCAACGACCTTTCCGGGTCGCTTTCGTCGGCCATCCCTATAACCTCTTCGATCCGGATATCAATAAAGATCTCCTTGACTATGCCAAAGACCTTGGGATGTGGGTGGTCACCTCGGACGGACTTTCCGAGAAGGAGATCGAGTCTCAGGTCTCCGGACTGTCGAAGGAGATCTACTGGTCTTTGGGTAGGGAAATCGTTGGCGCCCTCTTCCATTTCCTCTCAAAGGAGATCGATGGGGTCATCTTTCTGACTTCGTTCAAGTGCGGCATCGATGCCCTTCTTCAGGAGTTCATCCGGCGAAGGTTGAGGAGGAGGGAAGAACCCTCCCCTCCTGTTCTCTTTCTCTCCCTCGATGAACATTCCGGAAGAGAGGGCTTGACCTCAAGGCTGGAGGCCTTCCGCGATGTGTTGGAAGAGAGAAAGAAGGACCAATGAAGGTCCTTCGGGAATCGATGTTCTAAAGGACCAGTGGGGCGAGAGAGATTCAAAATGTATTTAGGGATCGACGTGGGTTCGATCACGACGAAGATGGTTCTACTCGATGAGAAGGGAGATATTCTGGCCAGCATCTACCTCCGGAACAACGGCCGTCCCATCGAGGCCCTTCAACAGGGTCTGGAGGACCTCTCCACCCAGTTGGCCAGGACCGTCTCCATTGACGGCGTGGCCACCACGGGCAGCGCCAGACATCTGGCTGCCTATCTCGTGGGAGCCGATCTGGTGAAGAACGAGATCACAGCCCATTCGGTGGCCGTGCTCGACCTCTATCCAGAAGCCAAAACGATCTTCGAAATCGGAGGCCAGGATGCCAAGGTCATTCTCCTGAGAGGGGGCGTGGTGGTCGATTTTGCGATGAACACCGTCTGTGCCGCCGGGACCGGTTCGTTCCTGGACCAGCAGGCTGGCCGGCTGGGGCTCACGATCGAAGAATTCGGGGCCCTGGCCCTCCGCGCCAGACACCCCGTCCGGATCGCCGGACGGTGCACGGTCTTTGCAGAGACTGACATGATCCATAAACAGCAGATCGGCCATTCGATCGAGGATATCGTGGCAGGCCTCTGTGAATCCCTGGTGAATAATTATCTCAACAATGTCTGCCGGGGGAAAGAACTTCTCCCTCCCTTCATCTTCCAGGGAGGGGTCGCGGCCAATTCAGGGATCCGGAAGGCCCTCGAGAAGGAGCTGGAGGCCCCCTTGCTTGTGCCGGAGCATTATGGCCTGATGGGTGCCATCGGCGCCGCCAAACTGGTGAAACAGGCCAAGCCTCCTCGCTCTCAATTCAAGGGGTTTGAACTGGTTCAAAGGTCCTGCACCACCCGGGGCTTCGAGTGCAACGAATGTGGAAACCAATGCGAGGTGATCGAACTGGTGGTCGACGAGCAGGTGATGGCCTGTTGGGGAGATCTCTGCGAGAGATATCGTCGGGGTAAGTCACTAAGCCCATCATTTTAGTCAGAGGGCCGAGGGAATGAAGATCTTGCTCATCACCCCCCCACCCACCGGGACCCTGAAAGCGACTGGCGTGCTCTTTCCTCCCCTCGGGATTCTTTATATCGCAGGATACCTGGAGCGGGAAGGGTATCGAGTCGAGGTGAGGGACCTGGCGGTGAAGAGGTGCCGCAAGGACCTCGACTTTAGATCTTTCGATCTGGTCGGCATCTCCACCGATACCACCCGCCACCGACAGGCCCTCCAGCTGGCAATGAAGGCGAAACAGCAGGGATGTACCGTGGTGATGGGAGGTCCCCATCCCGGCTATGTGGATGCGGAGATCCTCTCAACCCGGAAGGTGGACTTCATCGTCCACGGTGAGGGCGAACTCACCTTCGCTGAACTGGTCTCGACCCTGGTGAAAGGAGATGGGATGATCCATTCGGTCCGGGGGATCAGCTTCCTTCAAAATGGTCAGCTGGTCAGGACCCCCCGACGTCCCTTTCTCGATGACCTGGACCAGCTCCCCCTTCCGGCCAGACACCTCATTGACATGAACGATTATCGAAGAACCAGGCTGGGAGATCGGGCCATCACGCCCCTGATCACCAGCCGCGGTTGTCCCTATCGGTGCGCCTTCTGTGCCTCTTCCCATTTCTGGGGGACGAAGGTCCGGATGAGGAGCGTGAACGCCATCCTCGACGAGTTAGAAGAGATCTACCACCGTTATCAATTCAACGCTGTCGCCTTCTTGGACGATACCTTCAACCTCTTTCCCGGCAGGGTTATCGAGCTCTGCCGGGGGATCCGGGAGAGAAACCTCGACCTCTGGTGGTGGTGTCTCTCCAGGCCTGACCTCCTCCTCCGAAACGAAGAGATGGTCAAAGAGATGGTCCGGGCAGGGGCGAAGTCGATCTTCATCGGCGTCGAGTCCCCCCGTCAGGAGACACTCCAGGCGTTGAACAAGGGAATCAAGGTAGAGGAGACGATCGAGACGGTCGAGATGCTCAAACGGAATGGCCTCGAGATCCATGCCTCCTACATCCTGGGCGGGCTGGATGATACGGTCGAGTCGATTCGTGAGACGATCCAATTTGCCAAACAACTCGACACCAATGTGGCCCAATTCTCCATTCTCACCCCTTATCCCGGCACAGCGATCTATGAACAGGTGAAGGATCGTCTCATCAAGTGGAGGGCTCCATGGTCTTTCTTCGATATGCAACATCTCGTCTTCAAGCACAATCACCTCTCCTTCCTCCGGATGGAGTGGTATCTCTTTAAGGCCCATCTCCTCTACTACACGCGATCCCGAAAGGCCCTCCGGGAGATCTGGGATCATATCAAGAAGCACCGTCTGGGGATCCGGACGATCCTTCAATTTTTGAGAGACTACTTCGGGGGCTGAATGGAGAGACGGGATTCTCGGCCTCCCCATCGATATATCTATCTCCTTCTCTTCCAGTTCTTCTCGACCCTCATCCCGAGGTCGGTCCAGAAATTCTTTACGGTCGTGGTGGGCGACCTCTTCTATCTTCTCATGCCCGAGAAGAGAAGGGCTGTCCGGATGAACATCGAGGGGGTGGGCCAGGGGAGATGGTCGGCGAAGAAAGTGGAGGTCCTGACCCGCAAGACCTTTCAGAACTACGGTCAATACCTGCTCGATTATATGGTGATGCATCGCCTCACTCCCTCGAATAAAGACCGATGGATCGAGGAGGAGGTGGGCGTGCCCCATATGATCGAAGCCCTCAAACGAGGGAAGGGCGCCATCTGCGTCACCCCCCATCTTGGAAACTGGGAGATGGGAGGGCTCCTCTTCTCCTTCAGAGGAGGGAGGCTCAACGTGCTCACCTTAGACGAGAGTGATCTCAACACAAAATCCTACCGTGAAGAGATGAGGCGGAGGGCCGGGATCAAGAATATCTATATCGATCCGAAGGATGACTCCCCCATGGCCGCCATCGATGCGGTCAGGGCCCTCAAACGGAACGAGATCGTGGCGATGCTGGGGGATCGGGCCGAGACACAGAAGACGATGACCTTCGATTTCTTCGGAAGAAAAACCCCTTTCCCGATCGGGGTAGCCATCCTCTCGATGGCTACCGGCGCCCCCGTCTTGCCGGCCTTTGTAGTGCTTGAGAAGAGCCGAAAGTACAGGGGTATCATCGAACCTCCGATCTTCTTCGATGCCCATGGGAGAGAGGACCGGGAGGGGGTGATCCGGAGGGGGATGGAGACCTTGATCAAAAAGTTTGAGGCCTATATCGAAAAATACCCGGATCAATGGTATAATTTTTATTCTTATTGGGAAGAAAAATCCTCTGACTCATCGATGGGAGAAAAGATAGATGGTTGAAGTCACGCACGAATTGATCGAAAGACTTAAAGAATTGATCATCACGAGATTGAAGCTTTCAGATCTGACCCCCGAGATGATCGACCCGGATGCCCCCCTGTTTGGCGAGGGGCTCGGCCTCGATTCGATCGATGCCCTTGAGCTTGTCCTGGGCCTGGAGAAAGAATTTGGAGTGGTCATCCCAGATGCCGAGGTGGGAAGAAAGGTCTTCCAGTCCGTCCGAACGATGGCCCAATATGTGGTGGAGCAACAAGGGACGACCTGATGGGAAAGACAGCCTTCTGCTTCCCCGGCCAGCTTCAGGAGAGACCCTCTTTCGGTGAAGACCACCCCCTCTGGAGGGATCCCCATTTCGAAGGGTGGCTGAAGAGGGCTTCCCAGCATACCCGCTTCGATCTCCTCGACTTCTCCTTCAAGAACGAGGAGGCGGGAGTGAATCTCAGGTTACAGGTTGCCACCTACCTACTCTCGATGATCCATTACGATCGTCTCCGGTCCGAAGGATGGGCCCCCGATATATTCGCGGAGCATAGCATGGGAATCTATGCGGCCCTGGCCGCCTCAGAGGCGATCACCTTTGAGGAGGGACTGTGGATCACCGAGTCGATCGGCCGGATCCTCGAAAGAGAGGCCCTCGCTTCAAGGGGGGCGATGGCGAGCATCATAGGACTGACCTTCGAGGAGGTGGAACAGCTCAACCGTGACCTCGACGGGTGGGGTCTCTCCATTGCCAATTATAACGGGTCGAGGCACTTCGTCCTCTCCGGAAAAGAGGAGGGGATCGACAAGGCCATCGCCCTTGCCCTCTCGAGGAATGCCCTTTCCGCCAGCCGATTGACCTTCAGCATCGGACTCCATGCCCCTCCCCTCTCCTCTTTAACAGGGGAGATCCAACGTCTGTTGAAGGATATCGATATCCAGAGCCCCAAAGTCCCCATCCTCAATCACTGGACGGTCGAACCATTAAAGCGGGAGGAGATCAAGGACTTCCTCAGTGAAGAGATCGCCCGACCCGTCTACTGGGAGAGGTGTGTGAGGCGCCTGATTGAGCAGGGCGTGACCCGGTTTGTCGAAGTCGGTCAGGAGGCCACACTGACGAAATTGATCCGATGGATCGACCGAGGGGTGGAAGCCCTCTCGGCTAAAGATCTGGACAAAAAGGTAGAGCGAGATGAAGTATCATGAAACCCACCTCCAGGTCCGGTTCTACGAAGTGGACGCTTACGGGGTCGTCTGGCATGGACACTACCCGGGCTGGTTCGAAGTGGGACGAAACGACCTGACCGGAAAGTTTGAGCTGGGACCCCTCCAGCTCAAAGAGAGGAACCTGTTGGCCCCTGTGGTGGAACTCCACTGCAAGTATAAATCCCCTGTCCTCTTCGGAGAATCGCTCCTGATCCTGACCACCCTGGAGAGGACGGAGGTGGCCAAATTGATCTTCCACTACCAGATCCTCTCACAGGCCCAGCGGAGGGTTTTGGCCACGGGCTCCACCACCCATGTTCTGACCGACCTTCAGGGGACCCTGCTCTACCGTGTCCCTCCGGACATCCTCCAGAAGATCGAGGCGATGAGGCAGTATCTGGAGGTGTGAGTGAAGGTCCTTCTCATCGACCCTCCCCATCGACTCTTCCCAGGGCTTCGGATGTGGACACCCTCCTTTGGGTTACTTCAACTGGCCGCCTATCTCGAAAAGGAGGGCTTCGACGTTCAGATCATCGACGCCACCACCCTGAGGAATCCCTGGAAGGATCTATCCTCCTTAGTGACGGCCTCTAAGGCTGAGGTGATCGGTGTCACCTGCTCCGCCACCTGCCTCTCTCCTGAGGCGTTCCAGACCATCCACCTCTGCCGAAGGCTGATGCCCCATTCGAAGATCGTTGCAGGAGGAAGCCACTTCACCCTGATGGCAGAACCGATCCTCCAAGAGGTAAAGGATCTTGATTACATCGTCCTCGGCGAAGGGGAGATCGCCCTCTCTCAACTCTTGAGGAATCTCTCGAACGGAGAAGGTCTCCAGAAGGTGAAGGGCATCGCCTATCGTGAGAACGGAGAAGTCCTCCTGAACGGAAGGCAGCCGATCATCCCGAATCTGGATTCCCTTCCCTTGCCTGCCTACCACCTCATCGATCTGGAACGGGAGGCCTACTACTGGCACGGCATGGGAAGAAGGGCCTTTGGCCTTTCGACCAGCCGGGGCTGCGGAGATCGCTGTGCCTACTGTTCGGAGACGAGGTTCTGGGAAGGGATCTGGAGGGGGCGCAGCGGAAAGAAGGTCGTCGAAGAGATCGCCCACCTCTATCACCGTTACGGCAAGAACCTCTTCGTCTTCAACGAAAACACCTTCAACTGGAGCCGGCGAAGGATGGAGGAGTTTCTCGAGGAACTCGGAAGGTCGGGGCTGCGGATCCATTTCTGGTTCCAATCTCGGGTCAGGGATATTCTCAGGGATGAAGACCTCATCCCGGAGATGAAGCGCCTCGGCCTCTACGAGGTGATGCTCGGGATCGAGAGTATCGACACGGCAGTGCTGGATCGATATGAGAAACAACAGACCCGGGATATGGCCCAGAAGGCCATCGATATCCTCAGGAAGAATGATATCATGGTGATGGCCAACGTCATGTTCGGGGACTGGGACGATTCAGAGGAGACGTTAAAAGAGATCTATCAGTTCGTGAAGAAACAGAGCGACTTTCTCGTGCTCACCCTGACCACCCCTCTACCCGGGACGAGATATTTTGAGGAGGCGGAGCGACTGGGAAGGATCCGGGAGAGGGATTTCGGTAAGTATGATTTCATGCATCCCATCATGGATACAAAATTTTTATCAGCCGAAGAGGTCCAGAGGCTTCACCAGGCCTATCTGAGGAGGTATTACACCCAGCCGAGAATCCTCCTGGGGGCCTTCTTCAGTTCGAACCCTTTCAAACGGATGGCCTACCGGCTCATCCTCCGGTATGTCTGGGAGAATGCCACAAACCGGCCCTGGAAACAGCCCAACTGGGAAGAGGGGAACGGTTCGGAGTCCTGAGAGATGAATCTAAAATCGAAAAAGGTCCTCCTCATCTTTCCCCGGGAGAAGGGCGTCAAATATTCGAACGACACCCTCTATCCGTTTCCTATGTTGGGCCTCACCCTCCTGGCCGCCCAGTTCCCCAAAGCCTACGAGATTAAAATCATCAACGAGGCGATCGAGGCGATCGATTTCGATTCAGAGGTCGATCTCGTGGGCATCACCTCGCTGACCTGTACAGCCAGAAGGGCCTACGAGGTGGCGGACCGGTTCCGGAAAAGA
>FMSI01010604.1_pt1 | contig 12602 bp, 12 predicted proteins | sample 1504471 | NCBI WGS metagenome assembly FMSI01 (sample SAMEA4475357, study PRJEB15587) | soil metagenome | biome: Soil; feature: Field | place: India | collected 2015-03-11 | depth 0 m
AAAGCTGCAGAACCTTCTTTATATTTAACAGGACACTCTTGAGGAAAGAAGACCTCAATTAGAAGGTATTATGACAACATAACTTCCATCCTTCCTTTCATCCCGACTTTTTTATCATAATTTGTATATCTATTCATAAATTTGATAAACTTTTTGTTAACATGTTTTTAATTAATTCATTAGAAAGAAAACTTTACCAACTTATAATCTGCCGACTTGAAGGAGATAAAATTAATGATAATGCATATTGTGATAGGATATTTAGGCTATTAGAAAAGGGAATTGGCGGATTTATAATATTTGGTGGCATTAAAGATCATATCAAGCCATTTATTGATAAACTCCAATCTTCTTCAAAAACCCCTCTTTTTATAGCTTCCGATATAGAACGTGGCGTAGGACAACAGATTAAAGGGGCTACAGATTTCCCTTGTGCAATGGCTATTGCCTCAGCCATTGATAGAAATAACCCTTCTGATATATCCATTCTTGAGGAAATGATCAGGGCTATTTCCCTTGAGGCAATAGATATAGGTATTAATATGCCTCTCATACCGGTCTTAGATATAAACACAAATCCTGATAATCCAATAATATGCACTAGGGCATTTTCAGATGACCCCCTAACAGTCTCTTTCTTTGGATCTAAATACATAGAAATTATGGAAGATTTAGGGCTAATAACCTGTGCTAAACACTTTCCTGGACATGGTGGCACATCTGTAGATTCCCACATTTCATTGCCTGTCATTAATAAATCAAAAAAAGATTTAATGGAAATGGAGATGGTGCCATATATTAATGCAATAAAAACTGGCATCAGCAGCATAATGGTAGGTCATTTAAGCATCCCCGCCTTAGACAAAAGGCCTGCAACGGTCTCAAAAAAGATAATCACTGGGCTTTTAAAAAGGGAGTTAGAATTTAAAGGTTTAATACTCACTGATGCCTTAAATATGGATGCCATTAGGGATTACGAAAACTTATATTCAGAGTGCCTAAAAGCTGGAGCTCACATACTTTTACACCCGGAAGATCCTGATACAACAGTCAAAGAGCTGAATAAAGCACTTGAATTAGGGATGATTAATGAGACAATTATCGATGAAACAATTGAGAAAATCCTAAAAATAAAGGTTAGAATAGGAGATATAAAAATTCATAAATGCGATTATTCAAAAAATTATGCACTATCTTCAGAAATATCAAAAATGTCTATTACCGCTGTTAAAAAAGGGGATGCCCTTTTGCCTATTTCAGATTTTAATAATGTAAGGTTAGTTTTTGCGGGTGACACTAATTTATATCAATCGTCGTTATTAAATGAATACTTTAAGTCTAATAATTTAAGTCCTTCATCTAAAACAGTTTTTATAGCAATATTTACCAAAATCTCAGCGAGGGAGAAGGCATTTACAATAAGTGAGGAGGAAATAGAAAAAATACAAAAATTGATTAAAAATTCAGGCTATTCTATTGTAGTATCTTTTGGAAATCCCTATATTTTAAAGTTTTTTAAAGAGTCTGATATTCTTATTTCAGCCTATGACTCATCAGAAGTGGCACAGATGGCTGTAATAGGGTGCTTAAAAGGAGAGATTCCTTTCAAGGGAAAATCCCCCATAAAGATCCCATAATGAAAACCAATATCAATCAATATCTTCAGGTCTTCAATAATAGGAGGATAACAGTAATAACTATACTTGGGTTCTCATCAGGACTGCCATTAGCCTTAACAGGAGGAACCTTGCAGGCATGGATGGCAACTACAGGTATTGATATACGAACAATTGGAATATTTGCACTCATTGGAATTCCCTATACACTAAAATTTTTGTGGTCACCTATAATGGATAGGTTTGTTCCACCAGTGCTTGGAAGAAGAAGGGGATGGATAGTGCTTACCCAAATTGTTCTTATGATAGGCATATCTGCTATGGCTTTTGTTTCACCTCAGAATAACCCATACATATTAGGCATGTTAGCTCTAATTGTTGCATTCACCTCAGCTTCACAGGATATTGTAATTGATGCATATAGGACAGATGTTCTCAGAGAAAAAGAGAGGGGTCCAGGGGCTGCCGTATTCGTTATGGGCTATCGTATCGCAATGCTTGTGTCTGGTGCACTTGCCCTAATTCTTTCTGACCAAATAGGATGGAAAAATACTTATCTTTTAATGGCCTCATTGATGATAATTGGAATCCTTACCACATTCTTTAGTCCTGAGCCTGAGGGGAACAAAACCCCGCCAATAAGCCTACAAGAAGCAATATGGGGTCCACTAAAAGATTATTTTTCAAGAAATGCTGCCATTTCACTATTGTTTTTGATTATTCTGTATAAACTCGGGGATGCCTATGCAGGCACATTGACTACAGCTTTTTTAATAAGGGGTGTAGGCTTTTCACCTACAGAGGTAGGAGCAATTAATAAGGGGCTTGGGCTTATCTCTTTAATTATAGGGGCAATATTCGGAGGAGCTTTAATGGTAAGATTAGGGTTATTTCGCTCACTCTTTGCATTTGGAATACTTCAGGCAGTATCAAACCTCACATTTGTATTTCTTGCATGGATTGGAAAAAATTATGAACTATTCATCTTTGCGGTTGCCTTTGAAAATCTTAGCGGAGGCATGGGAACAGCTGCTTTTGTATCCCTTCTTATGACAATATGCAACCAACGATATAGTGCTACACAATATGCCCTTTTGTCTTCCTTAGCATCCCTCGGAAGAATTTTTATAGCTCCTACATCTGGGTTTCTCGTTGAATCAATAGGCTGGGCAAGCTTCTTCTTTATCACTATGCTTGTTGCAACACCAGGCTTATGGATACTGTGGTCAATGAAAGATACAATATCCAACCTAAAAAGGAACTAAAAGTTTTACCTTGGCCTTAGGATTATAATACCAGCCTTATTTTGTAAATAATCCTCAAGATCCTCATCTATAACTGATCCCTTAACTGATGAGGCATGTCTTATATAGGTACTACCTCTTTTTTTTATGATAATGCCAACATGGGATACATCAAGTCCAATAGTTTCTGAATAAATACCAATGTAATCCCCTGTTTTTAATTTTTCCTTTATTAAGGGGACAAATAAGGAAGGTATATATTTGATATTACGGTTTTTTGGATTGATTCCCTCTATAAAAAAATTCTTATCCTCCTTTAAATTCAATGTTTTTAATATATTTTTTGAATACTTGTCTCCAATGTTTTCTGTAACATCTTCAATGAAATCAGAATTGTTCTCTATCCAGTCAGTAAAAAAATGATTTCTCCTTTCAAATTTGATTTCCCCATTTTTATATCTAACCCTCTTTAAGTTTTCTTTGAAATCATTAAAGGATATAGAAAGACTCATTGCCTCAACGTATTCGATAAAGGTAAAACAATCCATCTCTCTTAGATTTATAACAAAGACCTCTTGCTCATCTATGCCACCTATCAACGTTGATCTCTTATATGGAATACCCAAAAATTGATCTGAGATAAAGCCTATCCTGTTAGCCCTGTCAAGAATTTTAGATGATAAGGAGAGTATAAAAATTACCTTTTCCTCAGTGCATTTCTCAGTTATTATTATCTCTTTACTACTCATAACTGATATAATATCAAATCATGAATATAATAGATATACACACACATGGCATTAAAGGATATGATACAAAAACCACGGATCTGAATCACATATTGAAAATAGCAGAAATACAGGGATCACAGGGTGTTACAAATATAGTTCTTACAATTTATTCCGGCACAATAAAGGTAATGAGAGAAAATATGTTGTTAGTTAAAAAAGCCATGGAAATACAGAATACAGAATCAGATAGGAAATCTGCCCGTATCATTGGTGTTCACTTAGAAGGACCCTTTCTTAATCCATCCAAATGTGGTGCCTTAAACGCAATGACTTTTTTAGAGCCATCAGAATATAGTTTTAAAGAGCTCATAGAGGGGTTTGAAGATATTGTGAAAATAATAACAATTGCTCCTGAATTAAATGGAGCTATTGATTTGATAAAAATTATAACTAACTATGGCATTATTGCAAGCATGGGGCATTCGGATGCCACTTATAAAGAGGCTGAAAGGGGTTTTAATGCAGGTGCTAAAGGAATTACTCACATTTTTAATGCTATGAGGGGTATTCACCATAGGGAGCCAGGTATTGCAGGCTTTGGTCTTTTAAATAAAGACATTTATATTGAGGTTATTGCTGATCCATTCCATCTCCATCCAGAGATACTCGCTCTAATCTTCAGGATAAAGGATCATGAGAGAATTATACTAATATCAGATACTGTTAAAGAAACAAATATTTTTCTTAGAGGGTATAAAAATAAGTATGAAGAAAGCAGATTTGCTCAATCCTTTGGCGTAACAGATACCCATGGTAAACTTTTAGGAGGATGCATGACAATAGTTGAATCGTCAAAAAGGTTAATTGATGAAGGATATAGAGAAGAAATAGTAATGAAGACTATTTCTGAAAATCCAGAAAGATATTTATCAAGGTAATGTTATCTTACCTAATATTACGCCATGTCTAGAACCAGTGATATGGGGGATATTTCCCTCTCTTAATCTTAAGGTCTGATAACCTAATATTGCAAAACTGAGAGCCTCCTTTGCCTCTATCGGAATACCATAGTCTGAAATCTTACTTATTTGAATTTTTCTTTTTTTAAAAAGGTCCCCTATAATTTCTATAAGAAATCTATTTTTTACTCCTCCCCCCGTTAATATTATCTCATCAATCCTAAATTGCCTTAACGAATTATAAATATTTATAGCTGTAAAGTAGGTAAAGGTCCTTATAATATCCGCTGAAGAGAGATTAGGATACCTATTAAAGATGTCCCTTACCATATCAACCCCGAACATCTCTCTACCGGTAGATTTCGGATAGCCTAATTTTAAGTATGGATGGGAAAGGAGTTCCTTTAACAGGTGATCATTAATTTCCCCTGATCTTGCAATTGCCCCGTCTTTATCGTAGGACCTTTTATTATTAGTATAAATCTTTACCGCCTCATCTATTAGGGAATTTCCGGGACCTATATCAAAGGCAATTAACTCCTCTAACCTTTTTCTTAAAATAGTAACATTAGAGATACCTCCAATGTTTAAGATTGCCCTATGCCTCCCTTTTCTACCAAACAGTAGGTAATCTGCCAGAGGTACAAGGGGTGCACCGTGTCCACCTGCAGCCATATCACGGGTCCTAAAGTCAGATATTGTTAGAATTCCTGTTATTTCTGCTATTACTGACGGTTCACCTATCTGAAGTGTTGAACCTTTTTTATTATTATTTTTAGGTGGTATATGATAAATAGTCTGTCCATGTGAGGCAATGGCATCTACTTTATTTTTATCTATTCCTGTTTTTTTCAGTAATAATAAGGCTGCCTTTCCAAAAACCTCTCCTAACTTGAAGTTTAGCCTACATATGTGTCCTGTATCTCCTTTAAAGGCACACGATATCTCCTCTCTTAATCTTTTTGGGTACGGAATATGTTGATGACCTATAATCTGAACATGAATTGTCTCCTCTTTAGACCTTGTTTTTTCTTTATCAGAATTAATCTTTACTAATGCGGTATCCACACCATCGTGGGAAGTGCCCGACATTATTCCTATTATTAGGGCCTTTCTTTTGTTACCAAAGGTAATTGTCTTCCTATTTAGCAAGGGCACTTCTTAAGGAACCCCCTGAATCTTTCAATATTCCTATTGCATCTTCATAATCTATCTTCTTCAAATACATCAATATAGCTGTTTTAGCATTACCCTTTGCTTTATAAAGATATTCTTCCGCCTCTTCGTCACTGCATCCAGTGATATCCTTTATAATTCTTAAAGCCCTTTGTGTAAGTTTTTTATTAGATGGAACAACATCAACCATATATCCTTTATATACCTTTCCAAGTTTTATCATAGTGGTAGTGGAGATCATATTGAGGACAATTTTTGTTGCTGTTGCAGCCTTAAGCCTTGTAGAGCCCGCTACTATTTCTGGCCCAACTATTATATTAATTATTCCATCAAGAAAATCATAATTTATATCATTACACGTAAGTAGCCAGCATTTTGCTCCCTTGATAATCTTTGCCTCCTTTAATGCGGAAATCACATAAGGGGTTTTTCCGCTTGCCGAAATTCCTAAAATCATATCCTTGGATTTAACATCTGAGACATCAGTTTTTCCAGCATCCTCATCATCCTCAGCGCCTTCTATTGCCTTTGTTAATGCCCTTTCACCTCCAGCTATGATAGCCTTAACTGTATCATCAGAGACATTAAAGGTTGGTGGCATCTCTGAGGCATCAAGTACCCCAAGCCTACCACTTGTTCCAGCCCCTATGTAAATAAGCCTGCCTCCTGATCTTATAGTACTTATAGCCACGTCAACCGCCTTGCTTATTGGATCAATAGCATTACTTACGGCATCTAATACCTTTCTGTCTTCCTGATTCATTATCTTTAAAATCTCTTTGATAGAAAGGGCATCAATATCCTTGGAAAATTCATTTAGACTCTCTGTAAGCATGACAATATGATAACATTTTTGCTAATATCTTCTGATATGTTTCTTCAACAATTAATAAATGGGCTTACATTAGGTGCTGTTTATGCATTAATAGCCATTGGCTACACAATGGTATACGGGATATTAGGCTTGATAAACTTCGCACATGGTGAAATATATATGATAGGTGCATACCTGTCAATTATATTTTTAGCCCTTTTTACCGTTATAGGATTGACAGATTATAACCTTATCCTTTCTTTACTAATGACCGCTATACTCTCAATAATATTCTGTTCTGCCTACGGCTTTACCATAGAAAAGATAGCCTATAAACCGCTAAGAAAGGCACCAAGATTAAGTCCCCTTATAAGTGCGATTGGAATATCAATATTCTTACAAAATTATGTAATGCTTACCCAAGGAGCTACTGATAAGGTCTTTCCATATAAGTTTGGTGAAAAGGGGTTCCTTTTTTTAGATGTTCATATTACCTATATTCAAACAATTATCATAGTGATTTGCACATTTTTAATGCTTTCCCTTCATCTATTCATAAAAAAGACCCGATTGGGAAAGGCTATGAGGGCAACATCTCAGGATAAGATAATGGCTTCCCTTGTTGGCATCAACATTGATAGTATAATCTCCGTTACCTTTATTATTGGTGCAGGTCTGGCTGCAGTTGCTGGAATGATAGTAGCATCTTATTATGGACTAATTAATTATTATATTGGTTATATTGCAGGTATAAAGGCTTTTACAGCAGCTGTCCTTGGAGGCATTGGAAATATGCCAGGTGCAATGCTCGGAGGGATAGTATTAGGACTTGTTGAAAGCTTTGGGGCAGCTTACATATCAAGCGAGTATAAAGATGTATATGCCTTTATATTATTAATAATAGTCTTACTGATAAAACCATCAGGCATCATGGGGAAGGCTTCAGAAGAAAAGGTATGAAGGATCTCTTTTTTGCCATCTTTACTGCTATTTTATCCATGCCATTTGTTGGGCCAACAATCTCTGGTATTATATTTGGGATCCTCTTTATCCTTTTAAGATTAGCCTATTTTCTTAAAAAATCAAAAATTAGATTTAAAACTAAAGAAATTTCTTTAACAATCCCCCAAAAATTAAAGAAAAATTTAACCCTTATATCAATATTATTATTACCTGTCCTTCCTTTCATCCTTACGGACTACTATATTGACGTACTAATAATGACTGGAATATATATAATTCTAGCCCTTGGATTAAATGTAATTGTAGGATTTGCTGGACTTCTTAATCTTGGATATGCTGCCTTTTATGCAATTGGTGCATATACATATGCTATTTTAAATACAAAAATGGGACTGGGGTTTTGGACCGTACTTCCTTTGTCATGTGCACTAACTGCGTTAGCAGGTCTCTTATTAGCCATACCTGCACTCAGATTAAGAGGGGATTACCTTGCCATTGCGACATTGGGTTTTGGGGAGATGACCCGCATTGTTCTTAATAATTGGGATAGTCTCACAAATGGACCAAATGGTATAGGTGGAATAGCGCCCCCTACCCTTTTCTCTCTACCACTTGGAAATCTCACAAGTTTCTATTATCTCTTACTATTTATGGTTTTGTTAACAATAATAATCATTAAAAGGGTTCAAAATTCAAGGATTGGAAGGGCATGGTTTGCAATTAGGGAGGATGAGATTGCTGCATCTACAATTGGAATTGATGTGTCAAGATATAAGCTTTATGCCTTTGTTTTTGGGACATTCTGGGCTGGCATTGCAGGATCACTCTTTGCAGGAAAGATGCAATTTGTTTCTCCAGAGAGTTTTACCTTCATGGAATCTATCTTAATATTAAGTATGATTATCCTTGGAGGAATAGGCAATATTTATGGCGTAGTAATTGGTGCAATTCTGCTTATATTAATTCCAGAAATACTCAGAGAGGCTCAACTATATAGGATGCTACTTCTTGGCATAGGTCTTGTTTTACTTATGATATTTAAACCAAAGGGGCTTTTCGGTTCAAAAGATGTACATACTGTTAGTTAATAACCTTTATAAACATTTTGGCGGAATTAAGGCCATAGAGGATGTGAGTTTTAAGGTAAAACACAATGAGATATTTAGCATTATTGGCCCTAATGGCGCTGGTAAAACAACTCTCTTTAATTGTCTGACTGGATTAACAAGGATTACAAAGGGCAGTATCCTTTTCATGGACATAGATATTTCTAATCTCTCACCACACGAGATAGCTAACTTGGGTATTTCTAGGACATTCCAGAATATCAGATTGTTTAACGATATGACCTCAATTGAAAATGTAATGGTAGCTCAACATACAAAAATGGGTTATAGTTTCCTTTCAGCTATCACTCATAGGATAGGTTTCAGGGAAAAAGAAGGATTAATAAAAGAGAAGGCGTTAAAATACCTTGAACTGGTTGGTTTAAGGGATTATGCTAATATACTTGCTAAAAACCTTCCCTATGGGCTTCAGAGAAGACTGGAGATAGCAAGGGCGCTTGCTACAGAGCCGAGTATTATTCTCTTAGATGAACCTACAGCAGGGATGAACCCTGTAGAGACATCAGAAATAATGGAATTAATAAAAAAGATCCAGGCAATAGGTAAGACGATTATACTAATAGAACATGATATGAGACTTGTAATGGGCGTATCAGATAGAATAGTGGTGCTTGATCATGGTGTAAAGATTGCTGAGGGCTTGCCAAATGAAATTAAGAATGATCCTCTTGTTATAGAGGCTTATCTTGGTAAGGAGTTACAACATTAATTGTGCTTAAATTAATATCAATACATTCATCTTATGGCAATATAGAGGCCTTAAAAGGGATTGATTTAGATATAAACAAAGGAGAGATTGTCGCTCTTATCGGGAGCAATGGCGCAGGAAAGACCACTACACTTATGACAATCTCAGGTATAATAAGGCCTGACAGTGGAGATATTATTTTTGAAGGTGAATCAATAAAGGATAAGGCCCCACACGATATCGTTAAAATGGGTATATGTCAGGTACCTGAAGGCAGAAGAATCTTTCCCAAATTAACTGTATTAGAAAACCTTGAAATGGGAGCATATACTGTAAATATTAAATCAAAAATATCTAAATTTAGAGATAATCTGGAAAAGATATTCCATCTCTTTCCCATACTTAAGGAGAGGGCAAATCAGTTAGGTGGCACCTTAAGCGGTGGAGAACAGCAGATGCTAGCTATAGCTAGAGCACTTATGTCCAATCCCAAGCTTTTGCTACTTGATGAACCTTCTCTTGGTTTAGCACCAATTATGGTTAATAGGATATTTAAAATCCTTAAAGAGATAAATAAACTTAATGTTACTATATTACTTGTTGAGCAGAATGCAAAGGCAGCTCTTATGCTTTCAAACAGGGGTTATGTAATGGAAGGGGGGAAAATTACAGTATCTGGAAAAAGTAATGATTTATTGAATAATAAAGATGTTAAAAAGGCCTATCTTGGAGAATAACTATCCAGGATTGGATGTATAAATTTCATCAAACACCTTGTTAAGCTCAATAAAGGCGCTTAAGACGTCTGGATCAAAATGTTCTGGCATGGTCCTACCATCGCCCTCTGTAATTATTCTAAAGACCTCTTCATGGCTTAATGGAGATTTATAAGGTCTCTTACTTCTTAAAGCATCATATTGATCACAAAGCATCACTATTCTTGCCTCAATTGGAATATCTTTACCTTTTATGCCGTTTGGATAACCTGTTCCATCCCATCTTTCATGATGATTTAACGCAATAGAAGATGCTAATTGCATCAATTCATAATCGCTATTGTGGAACATTTTTTCTCCAATTACTGTATGGGTTTTTATAACATTAAATTCCTCTTCTGTAAGCTTACCAGGCTTTAGGAGTATACTGTCTGGAATGCCAATCTTGCCTATATCATGCATAGCGCTTGATATTGTCAATGCTTCTACGAAATCAGAGGGCATATCCAATGCCTCTGCCACTTTGTTTGAGTACATGCCAATCCTTGAGATATGAGCGCCCGTAGTAGCATCCCTATGTTCTGCGACCACTGATAATCTATAAATTACCTCTTTACTCATCTGTTTTACTGATTTAAGGGCTTCTTGCAACTCTTTTGTCCTGATTTTTACTGTTTCTTCAAGTTTATTCTTATATCTCTTTTCTTCAAGAACAAGTTGATTAAACCTTATTGCCTTTTCAATGCTATGTATAATGAGATCAGGTGTAAATGGTTTATTTATAAAGTCATGAACCCCTTTTTTTATAGCCTCAATAGCCATTTCAAGATCTGCATAGGCAGTCATGAGTATTACAGGTATGTTGTTTTTTTGGTTATTAATCCTTTCAAGAAGTTCCAGACCACTAATCTCAGGCATTCTAATATCAGATAAAACAACATTAATATATCCATTATTGTTAATCAATGACAATGCCTCATTAGCACTTTTGCAAGAATATACTTTGTATCCTTTTGAACTTAAGAGAAATGTAATAAATTCTAATACTGAATCGTCATCATCTACAACAAGAATAGCATTATCTTTCTCGTAAGTCATCTGTCCTCTCCTAAACTTTACTTAAATACTTACCTCAGGTAAAAGTATTTGAAAGGTAGCACCTCTATCATTTTCGCTTAAACAATTAATATATCCATTATGTTTTTTTATTATCCAGTAGGCAACAGAAAGACCTAAACCCATGCCATTACCTGTAGTAAAAAAAGGTTCAAATATCTTTTCTTTGATTTTATCATCTATTCCACATCCTGTATCCTTAACAGTTATTGATACAAAATTATTTTTATCCTTATTATCTATTCGTCCTGTCTTAATAGTAAAAATTCCACCATCTGGCATTGCATCTCTTGAATTAAATGCTAATATAGTCAATACCCTTTCTATCTGAAATCTATCAACTGATGCATTCAATTCATAATTGCAAAGATCAAGCACTATGCTTATCTTTTGTCCTAATATCTCAGATGCTGAAATTCCAAAATTTTTAACAATACTATTAATATTTAATTGACTTGGTCTAATATCAATATCATTACTAAATGACTTGAGGGCCTCTATCTGTTTTGAAGCCCTTTGCGATGCCTCAAGGATCTGATGTATATATATAAGAGAGGAATAATCTTTTTTTTCAATTTTATGTTTTAAAATCTCTCCACATCCTACTATAGTTGTTAGGATATTATTAAAACTGTGGGCAATACCATTTGAAAACTGTCTAATTATATCTTTCTCAAGGTTATTCATTGAGATAGTCCAGCTATCATTCTCATCAAACAAATTTAATTAAGTCTTCAAAAATTTCCATAAACCACCCTTCATAAAATCTTTTATATCAAAAAAGATGCCAAATAAAACTAATTGTTTTAATTAGATTTTTATGATTAGTAAATATGGAATATTTCTACTTATAAGGAAAAAATAGAAAAAATTTAGGAGATATTATATTCTTTTATCTTTTTTAGGAGTGTTTTATAGTCTATTTGTAAAATAGAGGCAGCCTTTGATTTATTGCCACCTGTAAGGTCTAATACCTGTTTAATTATTATCTTTTCTGCGTCTTTTAATGTTAACGCGTGTTGTTCTTTAAATGGCGACTCAAAAACCTCACTTTTGTCATTTGTATCTATTGTAATAAAGTTTATATGCTCTGTTTTAATATACCCATCATCTGAAAGAAGAACAGCCCTTCTTATAACATTCTTTAACTCTCTTATATTACCGGGCCAGCTATATCCCATAAGAACATTATATACATCATCAGATATCTCCTTGATAGGCTTGCTAAGTTCCTCACAGGTATCCCTATAAAATTTCTGTGCAAGGAATGGAATATCCTCTTTTCTTTCTCTCAAAGGTGGTATGGTAATCATAAATTCGCCAAGACGGAAGAAAAGATCCTCTCTAAATTTGCCATCCTTTACTGCCTTTTTTATATCTGTGTTAGTAGCTCCAATGATACGGACATCTATCTCAGTAGGCTGTGTACTTCCCAATGAATAAAGCCTTTTT
>FMSI01008297.1_pt1 | contig 12600 bp, 14 predicted proteins | sample 1504471 | NCBI WGS metagenome assembly FMSI01 (sample SAMEA4475357, study PRJEB15587) | soil metagenome | biome: Soil; feature: Field | place: India | collected 2015-03-11 | depth 0 m
GGTTACAGAGCGGGAGCCCTTGTTCAGCTTATTGGCGAGGAATTTTTCACGCTTCTTGAGGCATTAGTTAAGGAAGGAGTTACCCTTAAGCCCCATGATCGCGTTTACGTGGGAAAGGAAGCTCGAGAAGAAATCACCTATATTATCGGGCGGATAGGCTATGAAGATTTGACAGCTGCCGCCAAGATGGAGCTTCCACTAGTAATAAGCCGCATAGTTCTTAACCGAGAAAAATGGTTTGTCAACTTCTTTAATACTGCGCAAGCTATAACACCAAGGATGCACGCCCTCGAGCTGATTCCGGGCATAGGTAAAAAATACATGTGGCAGGTTATTAATGAACGGGAAAAGAAGCCCTTTGAAAGTTTTGAGGACTTGCAGAAGCGAACCGAGGTACCCAACCCTGTAAAGCTGCTCACTAAGAGAATTTTAGAGGAGTTGGCTGGCGAAAGCAAATATCGACTGTTCACGAGGGCGCATTGAAAACTGGCTGGTTAAAGCTTTCATGAGTTTGTTGGAAGAAACAAAGTTTATACTGCGAAAGCACCGAATTTTTCCGAAGAAAAGTTTGGGACAACACTTTATGGTTGAACCTTTAATTTTTCAACTTTTAGCTGAACGGGCTTCGCTTACCCGCAATGATGTTGTGCTGGACATCGGCGCTGGCTTCGGATTTTTAACCCGTTTCCTCGCTGAAAGATGTGAGAAGGTTTTAGCTGTTGAAATAGATTCAAGATTTGCAAAGATTTTGCGGAGCCATCTCAAAGATTTGCCCAATGTGGAAGTTATCGAGGGCGACGTGTTAAAATCGCATATACCCAAGTTCAATAAGGTTGTTTCTATACCTCCATACAACATTTCTTCCGCTCTGTTCAAGTGGCTTTTTAATAAAGATTTTACTCTTGCAGTTTTGATTCTTCAAAAGGAGTTTGCAAATCGACTTATGGCACCTATTGGAAGTGAAGATTATGGGTGGCTATCGGTTCTCTCATATTACCATTTTGAGATCGAAATCTTCGATGATGTACCCAAACAGATGTTTTATCCTCAACCTGAAGTTGACTCTGTAATTGTGCGTTTAAACCCGAGAAGTTCGCCGCCTTTTTCTGTTAAAAATTATGCCTTTTTTATGAAGCTTGTGCAAACGCTTTTTACTCAGCGCAATAGAAAGGTTAGAAACGCTTTTCAGCCCTTCATAAAGAAGCGTTATACCGCCTTAGGAGACACTTTTAAGGTTGCTCATTCTTTTCCATTTCATGATAGACGCGTCAGAGAGTTAGCGCCTGAAGATTTCGGTGAATTAGCAAATGTCCTATACGGTTAAAACAGTGTTTTTCGGCGATCATTTTTTTAACGTTTGGAGCGATGTCTACGAACCCGCCGAAGACTCCTTCTTTTTCGCTGAAAACCTAAGGATGAAAGATGGCGAAAAGGTTCTTGACATGGGCACCGGATGTGGAATTCTAGGCATAGTCACCGCAGAAAAGGCTTCAAAGGTTTTGGCTGTGGACATAAATCCCCACGCAATGCGCTGTGCAAAGGAGAATGCTAAACTGAACGGCGTGGCGGAAAAAATGTTTTTTGTTCAAGGAGACCTTTTCACATCCATAAGAACCGAAGAAAAATTTGATCTAATTCTCTTCAATGCGCCTTATCTGCCTTCTGAACCCTGCGAAGGCGAGACATGGTTTGAACGGGCATGGGCTGGCGGAACGAACGGCAGAGCAATCATAGACCGCTTCATCCATGAGGTCCCTAGGCGCTTGGAAAAGGGCGGTCGTGTTCTGCTTTTGCAGTCCACCCTTGCAGACATCAATAAAACTCTTAAAATTTTGGAGGCTGAAGGTCTAAAAACAAGGATTGCCGCGAAGCTTGACGTTCCCCTTTTTGAAACATTAGTGCTTATTGAGGCAAAGCTTTAATTGTTACTGATAGGATGGCATTTAAGGTTTAGTTTTTCTTCTGTTGTTTTTCTAGATATTTCTCCACTTTTGCAGCCATTTCCCGTTTTTTAGACTCCTCTAGAAAAGAAGCATAGAAGGAGTTTTTTGCAAGTTCGCATAGTTGCTTTGCCTTTAAGTTGAAGGCTTTTTGAACCGTTAAGTAGTTATCGTTGATGTAGCCTCTGAAGTATGCTGGGTCATCAGAGTTTACCGTTACAATTAGCCCTTTTTCCATCATCTTTTTCAGAGGATGGTCTTTCATACTTTTTACGACGCCCAACTTTAGGTTTGAAATTGGACACATTGTGAGGGGAATCTTACTTCTGGCTAATTCTCTGACAAGGTCTTCATCATTGATGGCGCTGTTTCCATGGTCTATGCGGGAAACTTTTAACAAGCGAATTGCCTCCCAAATGTATTCTGCGGGGCCTTCTTCACCTGCATGGGCAACTGTTAGAAATCCTTCGTCAAGTGCTTTTTCAAAGACTTTCTGAAATTTTGATGGAGTATTTCCAAATTCGGCGGAGTCAAGTCCCACTGCTGTAATCCATTCTTTGTAGGATAGAGCCTCTTCTAAAGTTTTGAAGGCTGACTCTACATCTAGATCTCTTAGAAAGCACAGGATAAGTCTTGTGGATATTCCAAGGGTTTGTTCCGCATTGCGGAGCGCCTTTCTAATACCGGTTATTACGCTTTCAAATTTTATTCTTCTCCTTGTATGAGCTTGAGGGTCAAAAAATATTTCAGTGTGCAAAATGTTTTGGGAATGTGCCTTTTCAAGGTAGGCCCATGTTAATTCGTAAAAGTCTTCTTCGTTTTGCAAAACTTTTGTTCCTTGGTAGTAAACGTTTAAGAAGGCTTTAAGGTTTTTGAAGTTGTATGCTTCCCTAGTCTCTTCAATTGTCTCATACTTGATTTTAACCCTATTCCTTTTAGCCATATGGAGCATCATTTCAGGTTCAAGGGTGCCTTCGATATGGAGATGAAGTTCCGCCTTCAGAAGGCTGTTAATGAATGCTTCCATTTCATTAGGAATATTGAAAGAAGGTATTAATTCATTTTGTTTTTCTTCTTTGATGATGGGTGCTTGCTTGACAAAAACTGATTGAAAAAGTATATAACTTGAAGGCCTTACTATTGCTAGAAAACACTGGCAGGAGCAGGTTGGAATGTGCATAATCGGGAAAGATAAGTTGAAAGAACTGATAAATGATTATAGGTGCATATACCCCTATGACTATAACTTGCTTGACGGAGATGGCTATATCCTAACCGTAAAAGACGAAACAACATTGCATTACTTGGAGCATAAAAACCTTATATCTTATGAGGTGATTTTCACCCCGCCAAACTATGTTGCCCACCTCACTGCCAAAAGCAAGTATGGAAGAATGGGATTATCCTTCTTAAACGCAGCAAAAGTCCACAGCGGCTTCGTTGGGAGGCTCGCTTTAGAAATTGTAAATTTAAGCAATGACCGCTGCCCCATAACAATTAAACGCGGAGACCCCTTCATGCATATAGAATTCATAACAAGAGAAGGCGAACCATCGCCGTACATGGGTGAATACCAGTTTCAGTATCTCACCGATGAGGAAGTGCAAATGTATATTCCAATCTTAAAAAAGGTTTTCTCGAACTACGATGAACTTGCAAAAGTATGGTTCAGAAATAAGCGGGCGCCTCCATGAAAAAGTATCCAGTATTTTTCAAACTGAAATTATGAAGTTCGCATAATTGCGAAGTTTGGCTTTTTCAACAAATGTTTAAATAATTTGTTTATAGGATATTTGAAAGGGATGTTTGATGCGTGCACGCAACTATCGAGCGGTTAAAGGACAACCATACACCAGGAAGGAGTTTGTTAAGGGTTTCCCCCAACCGAAAATTACAAAATTCACCATGGGAGATCCCAATGCCAAGTTTGAGTATGAAGCTAGGCTTATAGCCCTAGAAAAAGCCCAAATTCGGCATAACGCTCTAGAAGCAGCAAGAGTTGCAACAAACCGTCTTTTGATGGAAAAACTTTCAAATAATTATCTTTTACAAGTTCATCCATACCCTCATGTTATCCTTAGGGAAAACAAAATGATTTTCGGGGCTCACGCTGACCGCCTTCAAGATGGGATGCGAAGAGCTTTTGGAAAACCTATTGGAACAGCGGCACGTATACTGCCAAACCAAACAATAATCACTGTTAAAGTAAACGCAGAGGGCGTTGAAGTGGCTAAAGAGGCTTTGAAGAGGGGAAGCGCAAAACTTCCAGTGCCCTGCAGAATAATTATCGAGAAAGCGCAGGTGGAAGAGGCGAAAACACCATGACGAAAATGAAAGAGGAATTAGTAATCTGGTTTGAAAACTTAAGAAAAACCGATGTTCCTCTTGTGGGAGGTAAAAACGCTAACCTGGGCGAAATGTTGAATGCGGGGATTCCTGTTCCCCACGGTTTTGCCATAACCGCATACGCTTATAAGAAATTCATTGAAGAAACAGGTATAGCTGAAAAAATTTACAAGAGTATTGAGGAAACCGTTACAGATCCAAGCGACCCAAAACAGTATGAAGAAGCCTCCAAAAAAATTCGCGCATTAATAGAATCCACGCCAGCACCTAGGGATGTGGAAAAAGCCATAAAGTCAGCGTATCGGGAGCTTTGTCAAAAATTAGACCTAGATGAAGTTTTTGTTGCTGTCAGGTCAAGTGCCACTGCAGAAGACCTGCCAGACGCATCTTTTGCTGGACAACAGGAAACCTACTTAAATGTTAAGGGGGAAGAGGAGCTTATTGAAAAAACTGTGAAATGCTGGTCAAGTCTCTTCAATCCCCGCGCCATATTTTACCGCACTCAAAAGGGCTTCGCCCATGAAAAAGTCCTCATAAGCGTTGGAGTTCAAAAGATGGTTAATGCTAAAGCTGCGGGTGTCATGTTCAGCATTAACCCAGTCACAGGCGATCTTGATCAAATAGTTATTGAAGGTAACTTTGGCTTAGGCGAGGCTGTAGTTTCAGGCGCAGTTACCCCTGACGGGTTTATTGTGGATAAGAGAACCATGAAAATAGTTGAGAGACGTATGGCTGTCAAGAAAGTGCAGTATGCCCGCGATCCTGAAACCGGCAAAACGGTTCACTTGGAGGTTTCTGTTGAGCGGCAGAATCAGCCCTGCCTAAGCGATGAGGAGGTTCTCAAACTTGCGGAATTGGCCAAAAGAATAGAGGAACATTACGGGAAGCCTCAAGACATTGAGTGGGCTATCGACAGCGACTTGCCCTTTCCCGAGAATGTTTTCATACTACAGTCTAGACCTGAAACAGTTTGGAGCATGAAAGCCGCGGAAACTGTTGAAAAGAAGGCTGAGGCTGGTTTGGCGAGGCCAGCTGAAGAGTTAAAAGTTGTTGTCAAGGGTATGGCTGCTGGCAGGAGAGGGATAGGCGCTGGCGTGGCGAAGGTTGTTTTAAACCCTGAAGAAGCCGCGAAAATCATGCAAAAAGGCGATATCCTTGTCGCTGAAATGACAAACCCCGACTATGTGCCTTTCATGAAGCTTGCGGGCGCCATTGTGACAGACAAGGGCGGGGTAACTTGCCACGCAGCCATCGTAAGCCGCGAGCTTGGCATTCCATGTGTTGTTGGCACAGAAAACGCTACAAAACTTATGGTTAGCGGCAAGGAGTACACCGTGGACGCAAAAAGTGGCGTTGTTTACGAAGGTGTTATACGCGCAGTGGCAGGTCCGTTGGAGCTACCCTCTGAAGCCCGAATTCCAGCAACATTTGCAGGAGGCATATTCCAACCGGTTCCAGTAACCGCCACAAAAATTTACATGAACCTTGGGGTTCCGGAAAAAATAGAAGAGTACAAGGATTTGCCCTTTGAAGGAATAGGGCTAATGCGCATCGAGTTCATTCTAGCAAGCTACATAGGAGAGCATCCCCTTTATCTTGTGGAAACCGGGCAAGGACAAAAGTTTGTGGACAAACTTGCCGATGGCATAGCAACGGTTGCTAGGGCTATACAGCCTCGTCCGGTGGTTGTGCGCTTCAGCGATTTCAAGACAAACGAGTACCGCGAGTTGAAAGGCGGCGAGAAATACGAAATTGTGGAAGCTAACCCCATGCTGGGTTGGCGAGGCTGCAGCCGCTACATAAGCTCATGGTATGAGAAAGCCTTCCGTCTTGAATGCCAAGCAATTAAAAAGTGCCGTGAAGGGTGGGGACTGAAAAACGTTTGGGTTATGCTTCCAGTGGTGCGCACCGTTTGGGAAGCCAAAAAATGTTTGGAAATAATGAAGGAAGAAGGCCTGGAAAGGACGAAGGATTTCCAAGTTTGGTTCATGGCTGAAACGCCTTCCATAGCCATACTTGCAGATGAATTCTCAAAACTCTGCGACGGGTTTTCCATAGGCTCCAACGACATGACTCAAGGCATACTCATGATTGACAGAGACTCAGAACGCCTCGGCCAGATGGGATACTTTGACGAGAGGGATCCTGCAGTAAAGAGGATAATCGCCCATCTAATAAGGGTGGCTCATGAAAACGGATGCACCGTTTCCATATGTGGCGAGGGTCCATCCAACCTTCCAGACTTCGCAGAGTTTCTTGTGAGGGCGGGGATAGATAGCATTTCCGTCAATGCTGACGCCGTTGTAGCCACAAAGAAGCTTGTTGCAAGTATAGAACAAAAGATAATCCTTGAAAAGCTTGCCGAGCAGCATGAAAGAGCTCTAGGGCGTCCCCTCCGAAGACCAAAAGGAGACTGGGAGTGGGCGCCCCAATGGGATGAAACCCTAAAATAGCAAGTCCCTCCTTTCAAACTTTAACTTATGCTTTTTATCGTTCCTTTTTTGGTGTTCGATTTTGAAACCCTTTGATTTTGAGGAAGAGAGAGTAAAAAAAGAGATAGCAAAACTCGGAGCTAAACGCGTATTAATTCAACTTCCTCAAGGACTGAAAAACGAAAGTTTAAGGCTTGCAAAAATTGTTGAAAAAACAGGAGCCTTGCCCATAGTTTCCGCAGACCCATGTTATGGCGCATGCGACCTAGCAACGGCTGAAGCTGAAAGTTTAGGCGCTGACTTGGTGGTTCATTATGGACATTCAAAACTTTTAAAGTACGAGAAAGTGCCCACAATTTATGTTGAGGCAAGAGCCACCTTAAACGTTTACGAGGCTGTTGAGAAGGCGTTGCCTCTTATGGAGAAGTGGCATAAGCTAGGTTTAGCTACGATAGTTCAGCATGTGCAAACCATTGACGAGGCCAAAGAGATTTTGGTTCACGCTGGCAAAACGGTCATGGTTGGTAATGCAGGCCGCATGAATTATCCTGGGCAAGTTATAGGATGCGACTATAGCAACGCGAAGTCCATAGCCAATGATGTTGAAGCCTTCCTCTTCATTGGTGGCGGACGTTTCCACGCCTTAGGCCTAGCCCTTTCAACGTCAAAGCCAACAATAGTTGCAGATCCATATGAAAATAGGGCTCATACGGTTGATGAGGAGGCCCGGCAACTCCTTAAAAAAAGGTGGGCGAGCATCCAAGAAGCTGAAATGGCAAAAACCTTCGCAGTTCTCGTAGGTCTAAAGCTTGGACAAAAGCATGTGGATGAAGCTTTAAGCATTAGGGAAAAGCTTGAAAATAATGGGAAAGACGCATATATTTTCATTGTTAGGGAGCTAACCCCGGAGGTTCTTATGGAGTTTCCAGTTGTTGACGCATATGTAAACACTGCATGCCCGCGAATATCTCTTGATGATGCTTCTAGATTTCGTAAACCAGTGCTTACATTAAATGAGGCGCGAGTGGTTGTCGGTGAGCTTTCTTGGGAAGAACTTTGCAGGAAAGGGTTGTTCTTGGACTAGCCGTTGGCAGCGATATATTATGTAATGAAAAGGTTTATTGAGGCGCGTAGCGTTTAGCTTTCCAATAGTGCATTAACGATGCTAAATCTTTGAGGTGCTGTGAGTGAGTTTGCAGAATTCGAAGCGGAACAGCGGCAAGTTCGTGTTGCCTGGCGAACAATTAGGCGTTATTGAAGAGTTTATTCCTGATGCTGGGACATATGTTAAGGACGGAGTAATATATTCGAGGGTTGTTGGGCGTGCGCTTGTCGACTTTCTTAATAAACGTGTTTCAGTTTTCCCAATGGTTCATGGAGCCAGAGCTCCAAAAGTTGGAAGTTTGGTTGTGGGGCAGGCTTCAAATGTTCAGCCTCAAACAGCCACTGTGCGAATTTTCAAGGTCGGCAAGAAAATTCTTTCGGGTTTCTTTACGGGTTTTCTTCACGTTTCAGATGTGCACTTAAGGTTTGTTGACTCTATGTTTGATGTTTGTAAACCCGGCGATGTTTTGAGGGCAAAGGTTATAAGTGAAAAGAATAGGGTTTACCACCTATCCACTAAGGATAAAGGCTTAGGGGTTGTCTACGCTTTCTGTTCCAGCTGCGGCTACATGTTGGAGCAGAGGGGTCGAAGTTTGCAGTGTTTAAGGTGTGGTAAAATTGAAAAGCGTAAAACCGCCATAGAATATGGGAAGGGAATAATCTAAAAGGTGATGCCTCAAATGAAAATTAAAGTTTTAAATAAAAATGAAACCGAAATTAAAATAGAAGTTGAAGGCGCTGGGCACACTCTCTGCAACTTGGTGCAGAAGAGGCTCCTAGAAGACGAAAACGTGGATTTAGCCGGCTATGACATCTCACACCCGCTGGCGTCAAACCCCATAATATACGTGCGGACAAAGGGCGGAGTAAAACCCGAAGAAGCCCTGCTTAAGGCTTTGGAGAAAGCTCGAAAGATGGAAAAAGAGTTTGAAGAAGAACTTAAAAAAGCCCTTAAAACGTAGCCCTATCCGTTATTATAATGAGTAGTTTAGTGAACCCCTCAATGGGGTTTTCTGCCCTCTGCAGTATCGCCACACACTCTTCCAATGTTATGCGCCTATGAAGCCAAGCATAAACAATTAAGGCTTCCGCAGCGTCGGCTAACATGTGGCGTGAAACCCTTGACGGCATATGCGCTCTTAAACCGGCTTTTTTGAAAGCTTCAGCAAGCACGCTGCCCTTGACCTTGGCTCCAGAAGGTTGCCCTTTTCTCTCCGATATAGCTAAGGAATATGCAAGGTTTATGTAAGCGTCGCCTAAAGCTGCCAGCTTATGATCCGTGAGCACTTTGGCTAGGTTTTTGTAGACTTTTGTGAAGGAAAACGTTTTACAGTTGTTTTTCAAGTTTTAGTCTCCTCTGTCTATGGCTGAATAGTTGCCTGTTTATATTTAAGTGCCGCTTTATTTTATGCGTATTCGGTTTGGCGGTGTAATGTGATGGCTGAAGATAAAGGCGGTTCACCTACGAGGTTTTCTGAAGAGACTTTGCGAGAATATCTTTCAGGCTTGTATGGCTGTAGCGTGGATATTTGTGGTGTTTGGAGGCTTGGATGCGAAAAAGCTGAGGGTTTTAAAGACTTGAAAGGTTTCGGTTACGGCGTTCCCTTCATTATTGAGTTCCGTGTTAAAGGCGAAATTAAACGTGTTGTGTTGGAGACCATGCGTCCTGAAGGTTTTGGGCATGATTTTCCCTCCGACCGAGCTCAGATTCTGCTTTGGCAACATTCAGCCTTTAACAAACTTCCCAAACATGTACGTTCATTAGACGTCGGCGCCTTCACTGCCAACGGCAAAAGTTTAAAATCCCTGAGAGATTGCGGTGAATTCTTCATTTTAACCGAGTATGTTGACGGCAAACTTTACCATTTAGACCTAGACCGCATTAAGGACACAGGCGAGATAAGCGGTCTAGATGAGAAGCAATGTTTGGCGCTTTCCGACTACCTTGTTAAAATTCATCGTTTGAAGCGGGAGGCGCCGTGGCTTTATGTTCGTAGAGCCCGCGAGCTTGTGGGACATGGCGAATGTATCATGGGCTTGTTAGACAGTTACCCGCCTGGACTGGATTTTGTTAAGGAGCAAAATTTAATCGACATTGAAAAGGACTGTGTTGTTTGGCGTTGGCGCCTTAAACGTAAAGCCCATAGACTTAGCCAAGTTCACGGCGATTTTCACCCGTGGAACATAATGTTTCATGAAGATGTAAACTTCACGGTTTTAGATAGAAGCAGAGGCGAGTGGGGAGAACCTGCCGACGATGTTACAGCCATGACCATTAACTACCTTTTTTATTCTCTGCAGAAGTACGGCGAACTTGCTGGAGTTTTCGAGCGGCTGTATAGGCTTTTCTGGGAAAACTATTTGCAGAGGACTGGAGACTGGGAAATCCTCGAAGTTGTTCAACCCTTCTATGCTTGGCGGGGTTTGGTTGTAGCTTCACCTATATGGTATCCTAACTTAAGCCGCGATGTACGCATAAAGCTTCTAAACTTTGTGAAAAACGTTCTGCATAGTGAAAAGTTTGATTTGGATGCTGTAAACGCATACATCCAATCTGTTTAAACGTGCAAGTTTTTAAAAGATAAATACTCTTGGTGGGGCAAAATTAGGGTTTGTGTGGTGTTCTTTCTTGAGCGAGGATTCCGCAGCTGATTTGAAGAAAAGGCTTAGGCAGATGGGTTATTCTGATAAGGCTGCTGAGGAAATTTTGAAATGGTATGGCGTTAATGTTTTGCAGGCGGATGAGCTTCGTGAAAGGAATTTATGTTCTAGTAATTTCCGTCAGCGAAAACGTAACCATTAAAGTCGGCGCTTTTGGAAAAGTTGCCTTAAAGAAAGGCTTATATGCTTATGTGGGTTCAGCCCAAAACAACCTTGATAAGCGTTTAATGCGGCACTTTAAAAGAGCAAAGCGGAAGTTTTGGCACATTGACTATCTACTTGCTGATGCACACGCAAGCGTTTTAAAGGCTTTCTATAAAGAGGCTGAAAAACCTGAAGAGTGCGTAGTGGCAAGCAAGTTTGGTGAAAGAGGCTTTGCAGTTAAAATGTTCGGTTGTTCCGACTGCCGCTGTTTAAGCCACCTTTTCATGTTTAAAGACTACAACTTGCTGGAAACTCTGTGCTTAAAATGCGGCTTCAAGCCTTTCTCACCTTGCCAAGGAGTCGCTGCATTCAGAGACATCTGAAGCCTGGAGGATTTCGCGTTTTTTAATTATTTCTTTAAAGTCCACGTAGTCACCGCCCACAATTTTCAATTTTGCCTCAACTTTTTTGTCTTTAACTTCTATTACGTTGTAGGAGTTTAGGAAGAAGCCCCTAAGTTTTTCGCATGAGACGCTTCCAGCGTGAACCACTTGTATATCTTCCATCTTCCATCTCCATGGTCTGTGGCGGTGGCCGCATAGAACTAAGTCTACTTTAGATTTCACGAGGCTTCTGAGGACGTCGCCTGCATCCACTATGGTGATTTGGTCTGCGCCTGTGTCTGGAACTGGGATTATATGGTGGTGAATTGCCACAATCTTAACTCTGTCCTTATAGTTTTCAAGGGTGTTTTCCAGCCATAGGTTTTGTCTGTGGCCCACTTCGCCGTCGTCTCTGTCTGGACGGGCACTGCTCAGCACTATTATTACGGCGTCGCCTACTTCTGTGACTTGGTTGAAGGGGAAAAACTGTTTGAAAAGCAGATAGCCCGTAGCACGGTAATCATGGTTTCCACTGATGTATATGGCGTTTTTGGCTTTCAACCTCTTGAACTCTTCTGCTGCCATTTTGAATTCGGAAAGAATGCCGTTCTCTGTTATGTCACCAGTTATCAAAACAGCATCAGGAGAAAAGGCGTTAATTTCTTCCACTGCAGCGCGAAATTTCCCATCATTAAACATGGGCCCACAGTGAACATCTGAAATTTGAACGATCAACATGGCTGATCCCTTCCAAACCCAAAGCAAGGCAACAATTAATAAACATTATGCGGAGTAGAGTTTTAAAGGCTACCGCACTAAAACACTTTCGGAAGAGAACCTAAAATGCACCAAGGCTGGTGTGTCTGGGTTACTGGCTTGCCTGGCAGCGGCAAATCCGTGGTTTCAAAAGCCCTAATTAGGCTTCTGGAACAAAAAGGCATACGCGCTCAACTCTTGTCTTCTGACGCTCTGCGGAAGGTTTTGACGCCTAAACCCACTTATACTCTTGAAGAACGCGACATAGTTTACTCTACCCTTGTTTACATTGCAGAACTTTTAACAAGAAACGGTGTAAACGTTGTTATTGACGCAACTGGCAATCTGAGGCGTTACAGAGAAAACGCGCGATGGCACATACCCAAATTCATAGAAGCCTATCTTGAATGTCCTCTAGAAGTCTGTATGCAACGCGAATCCAAGCGGAGAAAAACCCACCACGCACCAAAACAAATATACACAAGAGCCTTGGAAGGAAAAGCGCCCACAGTGCCCGGTGTAGGACAACCCTACGAGCCTCCTACAAACCCAGAAATAACCATAGACGCAACAAAGCATACGCCAGAACAGGCAGCTGAAAAAATTTTAGAAACTCTGACCAAAAAGTGGCATAAAGAAACTAGAGAATAGAATACTATGGGCTATTTTTCAATCAAAACTATAGAGAGAGGGTATTAATTTTAAAGAATCCCCCTAAATATATTAACATAATTTTTCTGGTCAAATGTTCCTCGTTCTATAGCCTGTTATGGAAACATGTCCTTTTTCCTGTGTGGCAAGCGTTTCCTTTCTGTTCCACGAGAAAAAGCAGCG
>FMSI01098232.1_pt1 | contig 12598 bp, 13 predicted proteins | sample 1504471 | NCBI WGS metagenome assembly FMSI01 (sample SAMEA4475357, study PRJEB15587) | soil metagenome | biome: Soil; feature: Field | place: India | collected 2015-03-11 | depth 0 m
TATCAGCACATTCGTTTCGCCGCTTCTAAGCTTGTCGAGGGCTTCCTCTGGACTGTCTTTGGTAAGGGGATCATTTTTGGCGTAATACTTGGGTTAGTCTTTGCAGATTTTTACGAGAAGTTGCCCGGCAAGAGCTCTTTGATGAAAGGCGCAATCTTTGGGGTAGTACTCTGGATTATCTTCGGAATAATTGCGTGGGCCACAGGCGGCAAGTTCGCCCCCTTAGGAGATCCGTTGTTTCTTTTTCCAACCTTCTTAGTAGGAGGCCTAATGATAGCAATACTGTTTGGCTCTTTGCTTGGATTCTTTTGGGATAAATTCGCACCAAAAGTAGTAAATCTAAACCAGAACTAAATGGCGAATGCTCAATATCGCCTCATAACCATACAAGAGGTGCAAAGATGGGTCGTGAAAAAGAAGTTCTGCTTGTTCTAGCGGCGCTAACAGTTCTTCATGTGATTGAAAATCTTTGGTTTGTCCCTTGGTCTCCGTTGATGGTAATATTTGGCATTCTTGCTATTTTGATTCCTCTCAAATATAGGAAACGCGAGGAACTTGGGTTGAAGCGGCCAGAGCGACGGAAGGATTTCTTGAAATACACTGCACTTGGCGTTGCCGTTTCTTTAGCTTTTAGCGTGGCGATGCAAAGGGTTTATCCTCTAGCAATGGATGGTCTTGGCTTGAAGGGGAATATTCAGTACGACTATTGGGTAGCTATGGATGTCTGGATTGAAAACATTATGCAGAAATTTGGTGCAGATTTTGGCTTTGCATGGTTGGGGCTTTTCATGCTTGTTTGGGCGCCAATTGGTGAAGAACTTCTGTATAGAGGTTATGCCTTCAATTCGCTCCTAGAGAAAAGGTCATTCGTCATCGCAAGCACCACATCGACGTTGTATTTCGCAGTGAGGCACTTCGCGCACCTTACTCCGTCTTTGTCGACATTCCCTATCGCCTCAGGACTACTCTGGGGAATTCTTGTGATTCCGCCTGCATATGTATGGTGCTATGTGCTTCAAAAAACCCGATCACTCTACTCTACCATGTTAATCCACTTTCTAGTGAATCTAATTCCCAGCATCCTTTACTCAATCCAAGCTCTACCGACATGAGTATTTTTCAGGAGTAGTGCCAAAACGGGCCAAAAAATAAGATTAGAGTAAATCAAGGGTTCAAACTATGCTCTGACTAGGGGTTATGGTAGCCCGGAGAGATTCGAACTCCCATTTTTCTTTCGCTGTCTATCATGGGGAATTTAAATGGGGATTTAGATCTAACCGGGCCCGCCAAAACTCAGATTTCAATCAACGGGTTTTTAGCTAAAATTTTGATTGAATATTCATAAACCTTTATTGCATCATTACTTTACTGTAGCGAGGGAAAATTTTGGAAAATCCTTTACTCTCCCTTGAGATTGGTCGTTTCTTCTTTTTGCTTGGTAAAAAACTTGGCGGCTTGTTTGTTGTAGCAGAGGCTGGGCGTGGTGTTCTTCAGCAGACTTTAGATCTTTGCGCTAAAAATAACGCGATATTGAAGCATCTAAGCTTGTCGGTGGCGAGAAGCACAGAAGAGGATAAGATTTTCTTAATTTTATTAGACATAACGGACTGTAATGTTCTATTGGAAACGACTTTCAGAGAAAATTGAAAGTATTAAGGCTGTAAAAGGCGTAAAGGCGATCCGGCAACGAGCGGAAGGCTTCATTGCCGCAGGCTATCTGACAACAGTTTTAGGCATAAAAATGAAAGTTGAAGAAACGAGATGCGCGGCAAAAGGCGACCTAAATTGCACCTTTGAAGCTAAACCAGAAAATTAGACTATATGCTTCCTCTTGAACGTGAAATCAACTATTTTATAGGCTATATTTTAATATAAATGAATTTTTAGTCAATAATTTTGAAATAAAGCATAAAAAACTGATAAAATTTTAATCGAACTCCAAGAGAAGCTGCTGAAATTTTAAAATTGAAGAATAACAACAGTTGTGGGCATGTAGAAATTGATAAATGTTTAGAATTCTAGTTTAAGAAAGGTTAGGTGAAATTGTTGACCATTTCAAGGGAGCAGTTGGCTAAGATTATGGATTCTACGCTTGTTAAGGCTACTGCTACAAAAAGCGATGTGGAAAAGTTATGTAAAGAAGCAATTAAATATGGCTTTAGATGCGTTGTTGTTAATCCCACATATGTGAAGCTTGCCTCATTCATGCTTGAAAAATCTAATGTCAAGGTTTGCTCCACTGTAGGCTTTCCCTTTGGTGTTGCACTGCCCGAGATAAAGGCTCTGGAGGCTGTTAAGGCTATTGAAGATGGCGCAAGGGAGTTAGACATGGTTATCAACTTGGGCGCTTTAAAATCTGGAGACTATGAACTTGTTAAAAGGGATATAACCGCGGTGGCTGATGTCAAACGATTGTCTAAGGATTTGATTGTTAAAGTGATTATTGAAACATCCCAGCTGACAACCCGGGAAAAGATAACCGCATGCAAGCTTGCCAAAGAAGCTGGCGCAGACTTTGTTAAAACTTCAACTGGTTTGTTTGGCAAAGGCGCTACTGTTGAAGATGTAAAGCTGATACGTCAAGTGGTTGGAGAAAGTATGGGTGTTAAAGCGTCAGGGGGCATAAGAACATATGCTGATGCAGTAGCCATGATTGAGGCTGGCGCCAACAGAATTGGAACAAGCACGGCAGCTGCGATAATTGAGGGCGCTCCTTGAACCCTACATTTTCTCAGGAGCAACTATGCCTATGAGATTTAAGGCGTTTCTCAAAACTATTCTAACCGCGTCCACTAAAGCAAGCCTTGCATCGCTGAGTTCCCGCGGTTCAGATTTTATTACTGGAAAGGCATTGTAAAAAGTGTTGAATTTATCTGCTAAGGCGTTGGCGAAGTCGGCTATAAGATTCGGCTTAAGCATTTCAGTTGCTTCGCTGAAAACTTCTGGGAAGTCAGCTAAAGCCAAAACAAGCTTATGCTCAAGTTTCTCCTTCAATAAATCGTATAATGGTTTCTCCGGCTTTCTTGACGCTTTGCGCAGTATGCTGCAGGCTCTGGCATGCGAATACTGAACGTATGGGGCACTGTTCTTCTCAAAGTTAAGCACTCTGTCCCAGTTAAACTCCACGGGTTTGGATGGGTCAACTTCTACAAGGGCATAGCGGACCGCGCCTATGCCGACGAACTCTGTAACTTTTAGCTTTTCTTCTTCTGGCAGTTGGGGTGAACGCTTTGAAACTTCTTCGTAAGCTCTTCTAACCGCTTCATCCATGACCTCGTCTAAGGTTATGTAGCGTCCCCTTCGACTTGACATTTTATAGCCTGGCAAAGTTACTAGGTTGTAGGCGAAATGGGTGAGATTGTCTGCGTGTTGGCTGTATCCCAAAGCGTAAAGGGCTATTCTAAGCTGCGTTTGCGCTAAAGACTGTTCCATTCCTATAACGTTAATGCACCTATCAGCTTTTTCAAACTTCCACAAGGTATAGGCTATGTCCCTTGTCGTATAGAGAGTTGTACCATCAGCCCGCATAAGTGTTAAAGATGGAACCACATAATCCTTCCTTAATCCAAGCTTTTCCCAAAGGTTCAAGGTTTCAACAACTTTTCCGGCGTCAAATTCGAGAACGCCGCCAAGAACAAAAACATACGGCGTCTGCTTTAGTCTTTGAAGAACTTCTGTAACTAGCCCGCTCCACACGAAATCGCTTTCCCAATCCCATGAATCGTAAGAGACTCCTGCACGGCTGAGCGTTTCCTTAAACCCTTCCAAGCATAATTCGCTAACTTTTCTTATGAGTTGCTTTGCCCTTTCATTCCCAATCTCATATGCCCTGTTTAACTCATTCACACTTCTCTCAGGATTTTCATCTTCACTTATCTTTTCAAGAAGCCTATCAAAAAGCTCTGGATATTTTTCCCTAAGCTCAAAAGCCACAGACATCCAATCATCTAATTCCCTGTTAATCTTTGCAATTTCATCCTTTGCGGAAACAGCCTTGGCAATCTCAAGCTCTTTTTTAAGCCTGTTTATTTCAACAATACAGCTTGTTATCGTGTAGATTTTTCCAATAAAATGGTCTGGTTTTTCTGATGGTTTTGGTCTGCCAAGTTTTTCATATCCATAGGCTATTACCGCTGTTTGTCGGCCAACATCGTCCACGTAATAGTGGCAGGAGACTCTGTGTCCTCTAGAAGCGAGCATTCTGGCAAGGGCGTCTCCAAGAACTGGATTTCTCGCTTGGCCTATATGTATAGGGTGAAGGGGATTCACGCTAGTATGTTCCACAATAACTTTCAACGGCTTATCTGTTTTAACAAAGCCATATGAATTGTCCAGCTGCCTAACCGATTCTATAGTTAAAGTTGAAAGTTTTGCAAAGTCTGCGTGAAAGTTTATGTAGCCTCCGCCAGCCGCAGTTACGTCTTTGACTAATGAAAACGTTGACTTGTCCATGGCTTTTACCAAACGTTCAGCTAGTGCTAAGGGTTTTTCGCCAACATTTTTAGCCAGTTCAAAACAAATGGATGAAGCTAGCTGTCCAAAATCTAAAGCTGGCGGCCTTTCAAAACCCAGCTGCGAGGGGATTAATCCAATAGATGTTTTATCAAAAGCTTCCCTCAGTAGAGCTTCGCATTCCTTTCGGAATTCTGTAAATGGGTTCTCTGAAATCATTAAATTTTTCCCTTTCTGAGGTGGCTGACACTGTTAAAGTGCGAACACTAATATATCTAGATATAGCAATTAGGCTAAAAGAAAATCAAAAAGGGCTGGCTTGAACGCTGTGAATCCGAAAATAGTCTTCTCTGAAAAATGCTTGGAATACGGGTCTTGGCATATTGAAAGCCCTAAAAGAGTTAAAATAGCTTACGAGATTCTGAAAGAAAAAGGATACGAGTTTCTAGAGCCTGAAAAGGCTAGAGAAGAAGACCTTCTTAAAGTTCACGAAGCCACGTATATTCAAATGCTTAAAGAAGGCGCCATAGAAGATGTTGACACTCCCGCCTATACAAACATTTACGAGTATGCTAGGCTTTCAGCCGGAGCCGCCATACTGGCAGCAAACGTGAAGGGTTTCTCTCTTATGCGGCCTCCTGGGCATCACGTGGGAAAGCGTGGCGCAGCGCTTGGCGCCTATACAAAAGGTTTTTGTTACATAAACAACATTGCAGTAGCCGTAAAATATCTTGACAAGCCCACGTTAATTTTGGATATAGATGGGCACCACGGAAACGGGACACAGGAAATCTTCTTAGAAAATCCAAAAGTCACTTTTATTTCACTTCATAGATATCCCCACTATCCGGGGACAGGCTATTATTCTGAGGCTAATTGCTTTAACTTTCCGTTAGAGGCGGACTGCGAAGAAGAAGTTTACCTTAAAACCCTGAAAGAGGCGCTAAAGAAAGTTGACTTGGAGAAGGTTGAAGTGGTTGCTGTTTCAGCTGGCTTTGACGCTTGTGCAGAAGATTTAGCCTCTTTAGGGTTAACCTATAAAAGCTATGGAGAAATAGGCAGAATTATAGCTGCCCTAAGCAAGCCGACCTTCTTTGTTTTAGAAGGCGGATACATCGGCGAAAACATTGGAAAAGCCATAGATGAAATGCTCAAAAATTTCTAAAATTTTATGAAGGTGAACAACGTAGTCTTATGCCATGAAATATGTTAACGGTAAGATTGCTGGAGCCCTAATATTCGTCGGCGCAATTCAATTCGTTATATTTTTAACTATTGCAGAGGCCATATATCCCGCCTACAGCGTTTCAGAAAACTACATAAGCGACTTGGGTGTTGGGGTAGCCGCGCCATTTTTCAACTCTTCAGTTTTCGTTTTGGGTTTGGCTGCCGTTGCCAGCATCCACTTCATGCGGAGCTTTGTTCAAGACAAAATCTTCCTTATCTTCTTGGCTTTGTGTGGAATGGGCGCCATGGGCGTGGGTGTTTTTCCAGAAAACTACGGTGTAATTCACACGCTTGTTTCTTTAATTGCCTTCCTCTTCGGTGCACTGTCAGCTGTAAAGTCTTATGGAATTCAGAAACCTCCCTTATCCTATTTTGCGGTTGTTTTGGGTTTAATCTCGCTTGCAGCGCTTGTCTTTTTCGCAGTTAGCGAAGTAGGTGTAAACTTGGTAGGTGGGCAAGCAGCAGATTTTTACCTTGGCTTAGGAAAGGGCGGAATGGAACGCATGATAGCTTACCCGATTATCCTTTGGGCAATCGGTTTCGGTGGATACCTAATTGGAAAATCCTAGAAAAAGCTAAAATACTCAAAGAACCTACCGGCTATCATTTTAATATTTAGTTTCATACATTGGTTAAAGAATAAAACCTTGAATGAGCTGCGTGAGCACGCGGCTAAATATGGGATGTGCATTCACATAATCCGCTGCAGTTTTGATGTAAGGATCCACAAAAGAAGTCGTTATCATAAGAACCTATGGAAACACAAACTTTGTAATCGTGCTGCTTAAAAAAGTTCTATATAGAACTAGAAGAAAAATCAAAAACTTAGAACAACCCCTGAAAAGCTGTTATATAATGCGATACTGATGGCATTGAAAATTTTAGATATGCAATCACCGTTCCTTGCTAAAGTTTATCAGACAGTAAAACTTAATTTATTGCAATGGCATAAAAATTTTCAAGATAGGTGGTTTTAAATGAAAAAGTTTGACGCAGATTCTAAATATTTACATGGCATGCTGGATCCGAAATACATCGGCAAACCCCAAGATGTTTTAAAAAAAGTCAGTGTTGAGATACTCGGCAAGGCGGTTGAGGTCTACGATCTGTCCCATCCGTTTGGACCTGGCGTCCCTCTTTGGCCGTATTTTGAGGATATCAAAATTGAGAGGATGCATTACCATGCGAAATCTCGTGTGTTGTCACAAGTGCTTACGCACACAATGCACGTTTCAACCCACGCCGATTCTCCAGTGCATGTTGAAGAGGGTTTTCCATCCACCGAACAAATACCCATAGAAAGGTACATGGGAAAAGGCGTTGTGGTTTCCATACCAAAGGGCAAGTGGGAAATAATCATAGCTGAAGATCTTGAAAAAGCTGACCCGCCAATAGAGAAAGGGGACATAGTAATAGTGAACACTGGTTGGCACCGTTATTGGGGTGACACTGTGAAATACTTCTGTTATGCGCCGGGATTCTACAAAGAGGCTGGAGAATGGTTCGTGAAGAAACAAGTTAAAGCAGTGGGCAGTGACACGCAAGCGCTTGATCATCCATTAGCAACGAGGGAAGTTTGGGCCCAGCCAGGTGGCGACGAGAGAAACCGTGTTCTACCATGGCTTGCAGACGAATATAAAAAGGAGACGGGAAGAGATGTGACTGAGGACTTTCCATACTGGGAGCCTTGCCATAGGCTTCTGCTAACACACGGCATAATGGGTTATGAAAACGTTGGAGGCGACATAGACAAAGTAACAGGCAAAAGATGCACAATCATAGGCTTGCCCCTAAGATGGGTCGGCGGAGATGGATCAATAGTAAGGCTAATAGCAATAGTTGAGAAAAAATAAAGCATTTCTCACTTCTAGCTTTAATCCATTTTTCTTTTTTTAAGGTTTTCAGATTTCTTCAGCTTGTTTGTGTTTGCAGATGTGAAGGCGTCAATTGCCCGCTTGCACCAAAGCTCATCCTCTCTGGCATGTTTAGCTAAGAAATCAATATGGTTTTTGTCATAAAATTGGGCTTCTGAGGAATAGTTTTGCGCGGCTTTCACCAATGCTGCTTCGCCTTTTAAACGGTATCTTTTCATAGCTTCTACGTCATCCTTAATACTCGACAAACTAAACAAAGCTTGGCCTTCTTTTTCTCTGCAAACTCCAGCCCAAAAACTCACGTTTTTCCTTTCAAAACTTTCAGCTAAAAAGTTCAGAACATTAAATGCCTCGACAAGTTTCTTATTTGTGTAATCTTTTGCAGCCTCCTTAAGGTGTTCTAGTTCAGAGTTTCTCGGCGCGCCGATTTTTAATTTCATGCTTTCCCTTATAGGTCCGTTTTCAAAAACTCGTGTTGCAAGTTTGTTTAAGTCTTCTTGAAAATTTATGTTTATAAAACTCTTGAGTTCAGGGTCTTTGCTTTTCAATTCGCTGACTGTGGAAACAAAGTTAACTGTTGACGACCCTCTTATTATATCGTCAGGTCTATCTCGTTCTAGCAAGCAAAGGGTTTCAGCGATTTGAGTTGTTTTAAGTCTTTCACAGGAAAACATTAGAGGTTCCAACATACCGTCCGAATGTATGGGTACCGCTATACTTGATTTTCTAACGGCATAAAACAAGTGTTCTAAAACTGCAGGCTGTATGAATGGGGTATCGCATGGAAGTATAACGCAGTAGTCTGCTTCAGCTGCTTTCAGCCCGGTTGTAACCGCCACCGCTGGGCCACTAATATTTGGGTAGTGCATGTCTATGCATATTTTCACCTGAGTAATTGAGTATTTTCTCAAAACCCTAGAGTACTCAAGTTTTCGTACTTTGTTGTTGACACATATTATTATTTCCTCAACGACAGGCGTCGCTCTTTCAATAATGTGGACAAGGATGGGCTTGCCATTTACGCTTGCTAGGGCCTTATCCACCCATTGCTTCCCTTCCACTTGAAACCTTTTAGCTAGCCCCCCCGCGAGTATTATCGCTGCTTTTCTCACCGGCATTTCCTCTTGGACAATCATCTACTATGGGTTTCTAGAACTAATTTCATTTTTTACAAGTCTGAGAAGAGAATCACCTTCAGTGTTTAAGTCGATTATTGGTGTTTTAATTTCACCTATTTCGGTTTTTCGCTTAGCAGCCAATCCTGTTATTGCCAGTATGGGCGGTTCTGTGCCTTTTAAGGTTCTAATAAGGTCCTCCGGATCCTTTGCAGTTATTATTTTAAAGATATCCTTTCTTTTTGTGCATAGCGAGTGAAAGCCTTCAATAAAAATTAAGTCTAGATTTTCTTTATCAAATAACCCGAGGATTTGATCTAAATCGTTTAGAGGAACATCTGTTTTCTTGATTATAACGGTTTCCTTTGGGGAAACCGCCGCTATTACGACTGCCCCGGCTTGGGCATGCCTCCAAGTGTCCGTTCCCGGAGTATCTATGGAAAAATTTTCATGATGTATGTGCTTTATTGAGCCTACTTTATATCCTTCCTTTGAAATTCGTGATGTTAGATATTCAATTGTCATTGTCTTGCCTGAATTGCTCGTTCCGACAACCGCTATCACGATCATGTTAGGCTGCTTCTCCTAATTGAGAAATTTTGTGAACTCTTCACCACCGAACAATGTAACTTCTATTTCTTCGCCTTCCCTTAAACTTTTTCCAGGAGAAACCAAAATGAAGCCGTTGGAGTCTAAAAATCTGCGTAGACTGCCCGGCCCCCCCGCAACAAGCTCTGCCCTAAGGTTTTTGTTAACTTGCTTCAAACGAACAGGCAAAAATCTGTAGTGAAGTTTTTCATCTGCCTCTAAATCTTGATCCATTTTCGCCTTGACTTTTGGAAGTAAACATTCTCTCTTCAAACCATTGTAAAAGCAAATTAAAGGAGCGGCAAGCAAGAAAAAGCCCGCCAAAGTAGATGCAATTAGCCCAGGCAATATTATTATGGGCTTACCTTTAACTAATCCAAACCCTGTTACTCTTCCAGGTTTCACTTTTATCCCGTGAACTATTACGCCAGGCTCTCCAAGGGAATTTATCGCGTCTGGAACAAGATCTTTCTCGCCGACGGAGCAGCCTCCTATTGTTGCTATTATGTCAGCTTTCTCTACAGCTTCATTAATTTTATTTTTCAGCTCAGAAAGGTCATCTGGCGCTATACCCAGCCTTATGGGAATGCCTCCCAACTTTGAGATCAAAAAGGAGATTATTAAAGCATAATTGTCAACTATTCGCGTTGGTTCTTTCTTACCTAATTCATAAAGTTCGTTTCCAGTAGCGATAATTGCTACCTTTGGTTTCTTGAAAACTTTAACTTTCCTTACTCCTATACCCGCTAAAAATCCAACGTCTTGCGACCTTAAGACATCCCTTTTTCTGAAAATTAAACTTCCTTTTTTTAAATCTTCACAGGCTAAGGCCACGTTTTCTCCTTTCATGATGGAATGTCGTATTTCAATTTCATCATCGTGTAAAATCGTGTTTTCAACCTTTATTACTGCGTCAGCTCCTTTCGGTAGCGGCGCTCCGCATGTAACGTAAATTGTTTGTCCTCTTCCTAAGTTAAGGTCGTTTGGTGTGTTCCATGGATAAAGTTTGCCGACGACTTTAAGTCTCACTGGATTATCTAGAGATGCTTTCAGCGAATCTTCGGATTTTAGCGCGTATCCATCAATTAAGGCTTGGTCGTTTGGAGGAATATCCACTTCCGACCTTATATCCTCAGCTAAAACACGCCCTACAGAATGCTCTAAAGGAATCTTTTCATAACCCATGGGTTTTATACATGTTATTATTTCGAAAAGCTTCTCTAACGCATCATCGTAAGCTATTAGTTTAAATGTTCTTTTTTGGTCTTTTCTTTGCATAAATTTCCCCTTTAACTAGAGAGAACAATTTAATTAGAATTTCAATAGAGTATAAATGTTTACAAATAAAGGCGATTTGCCATGCCTAAACTTGTGTCTGTAATTGGAGGAAAGCATTCCGGAAAAACTACTGTGATAACGCATCTAATTCGTGAACTTAAGCTTCGAGGCTACAGCGTTGGCTCTGTTAAGGAAATGTTAAACGCTCAATGGGTTGATTATCCAAGTAAAGACACTTGGGAGCATGGTAAAGCTGGTGCTGAAATAGTGGTAGCCACCCCTATTAATGAAACAGTCTTTTTTATTAAGAAAAAGATGAGTTTAAACATTTTAATGAATTTTCTAAAAGGGCTTGATTATGTCCTATTAGAAGGGTTTGAACGGGAAAAAAACATTGCTAAGATAGTAGCGGCCAAAGACGCAGATGAAGCTGAAAGATTTTTAGAAGAAGGCCAAGTTATTGCAATTTCCGGCTTGTTAGTTAACTCAGAAGAGGAACTAAAAAAGGCGTCCAAGTTGAAAATTCCAATATTGAACTGTAAAACTGAAGCTGCGAAAATCGCAGACTTGGTTGAGAAGAAAGCTTTCCATTACCTTCCAGGCTTGTCTCACTGCGGAGAATGCGGCTATAACTCATGCAGTGAGTTTGCAAAGGCTATTGTCGAGGGAAAAGAAACGTTAAGAAGCTGTCCGTTGCTGAAAACGGATGATGTTTTTCTTGAAGTTAATGGAAATAGAGTACCTTTAAAGCTTTTCCCTCGCTTCATAATTAAAAACATTGTAGTGAGCATGGTATCATCTCTTAAAGATGTCGATAAAATACATGAGGTTAAAATCGTAGTTAAGAAGGATTATAATGGGTAGTTTTGAAATTTTCTTGGCTAAATCCCACTAAAACCCCACTATCAAGTTTTTGAACTATTACCTTGGCTTCGTAAATCTTCTCCAGTAACTTTTCATTTATTGCTGTAGTCGGAGACCCTTCACTAATTACTTCACCATTATTTAGTATAATTGCATTGTCTGCTACAAGAAATGCCTCGTTTGGGTCATGGGTTGAAAATATTATTGTTTTGCCATAGTTAGCCATTTTCCTGATTATGTTAAGCACTCTTGCTTTGTTTCCCATGTCTAAATGGGCTGTGGGCTCATCTAGAATGAGGGTGCCAGATTCTTGAACTAAAGCCCTAGCTATAGAAATTAGTTTCTTTTCTCCACCGCTTAAAGTGGGTACTTTTCTATGAGATATGTTATGCAGAGATAGCTGGAGGAGAACGTTTTGCGCTGTTTCTTCATCTTTTTTGTTAGGCATATTGAAGAAACCGAGATGAGGGGTTCTGCCCATAAGTATATATTCAAGAACGGTGTACGGAAATAGCGCGTCTTCTTCTTGGGGAACCCAAGCTATTGTTCTACTTAGAGAGTTAATATCAACTTCTCTTAGGTTTTCACCGTTAACGTAGATATCACCCTCATAAGGACTTAACACTTTCAGTAAGACTTTGAAAAGCGTAGACTTGCCAGATCCATTGGGTCCAAGTAAAGCAGTTACTTTACCCTCTGGAATTTCCAAAGATACTCCTTTCAAGATATCCTTTTCAGAGGTTGGATACCTATATTTTAGATTTTTAATGGATATTTTACTCATGGGGGGCTCCTCTAGAAAGGAATAAAACGAAAAGTATAGCGCCTAGAAAGGATGTGATTATGCCTAGTGGTATTTCACCCGCCGATATTGTTCGTGCAATGTCATCAAAAATTATCATCAATGTGGCGCCTAACAATAGGGACGCTGGTATTATTCTGCTACTTTCCGCGCCAAAGAGTTTTCTGCAAATGTGTGGAACTGTTAATCCCATCCAACCTATTATGCCCGCAACAGATGTAACCGCAGCTGTGGCAACCACTGCAAAAGTAACGACGAATGCCCTAAGTTTTTTGGGATCTGTTCCTAAGGATACAACAATATCATCGTCTAAAGTTAGCAAGTTTATTCGCCATCTCACAATAAACAATAACGCTATCCCTATGATGGCTAATGGAGCTGTGTATAGAAAATTCTTC
>FMSI01015720.1_pt1 | contig 12587 bp, 12 predicted proteins | sample 1504471 | NCBI WGS metagenome assembly FMSI01 (sample SAMEA4475357, study PRJEB15587) | soil metagenome | biome: Soil; feature: Field | place: India | collected 2015-03-11 | depth 0 m
CGCATTATCTTTCGTATATCTTCATATATGACAACTGCCTGCTGCAGTGCGCCATTGTTTGGATACTCCTGTGCTACACCTAATCTTTGCAATATGGAACATACTACGGTATGAAGATCAACCACTGCATCCTCTGCAAAGCCTTCATACAGTGGTATGGTATGAATATTCAGCGTATGTGTTAATTCTTTTGGTATGTTATTGCACTTTTCTGGCACAATGAGTAAGTCAGCTAGGCTACAATATTTTATAGCCTGTGCAACTATTTCACTATCAGGAATATAAAATGCATTCAACACCCATCGCGGTAATTTGCTCACTACAAAACCATGCGCAGCAAAAAGTTCATACGGCACACTATCACACTGTGTAAAAATAATTTTTTTTCCACTGTGTTTCAACGTAGCAAACTGATCAAAGACTCCATCTAAAGCCTGCTTTAGTTCCTTCATTACAGTTGATTTGTTCACGGTTACTATCGCCCCTTTTTATAAACCACAATAATTTTATAATAATGTTCTTGTCAAAAGAATATTTTCTTTGCGATAGTGTATGACACAGTAATATGTACAGTAAGACAACCATAATGGAGAAGCAGTTATGAAAGAACATTCTGTAAAAAAGCCATACCTTTCAATCGTATTGCCTGTTTATAATGAGGAAGAGAATATAATGCCTCAATACCAGCATATCGTTGATGCGATGAAAAAAACAAAATATTCCTATGAGATAGTTTTTGTGGATGATGGCAGTTCTGATAATTCATTCAGGTTGCTTGAACAAATTGCAAAAAAAGATAAACGTGTGCATGTGGTACAGTTCAGACGCAATTTTGGGCAGACAGCAGCAATGGCTGCAGGCATTGATTATTCAAAAGGTGATATTATTATCTTTATGGATTCTGATTTGCAGAATGATGCCAATGACATTCCTTTGCTGGTGCAGAAGATTGAAGAAGGCTATGATGTGGTCAGTGGCTGGCGCAAAAACCGACAGGATAAGCTGTTAACCCGCAAAATACCTTCACAGATTGCCAACTGGCTCATTGCAAAAGTAACCGGCGTATATCTGCATGATCTGGGATGCTCATTGAAAGCATACCGAGGCGAGATAATCCGCCAGGTAAATTTATATGGCGAGATGCACCGGTTTATTCCAGTTCATGCATCATGGATTGGCGCTTCTATTGTAGAGGTGCCTGTACAGCATCACCCCCGCAAATTTGGCAAATCAAAATATGGCATAAAACGCACCTTTAAGGTTTTAATTGACTTAGCTACAGTTAAGTTTATGGGTTCGTATTCAACAAAGCCCAATTATATTTTTGGTGGCATTGGATTGATTTTACTTCTATTAAGTTCCTTTAGTGGGCTTACTGTTATTGCCATGAAATTATTTTTACATCATTCAATGATTAGAAATCCACTGCTACTTTTAACGGTTATGCTAATTATACTGGGAATAATGTTTATATTGCTTGGCATATTAGCAGAGATTATGATAAGAGTATACCATGAATCACAGAAATTGCCACCCTATCGTGTAAAGCGATATATATAAATAAAAACGGCGGGCTAAAACCCGCCGTTTTTATTTTATCAGTACATTCCTCCTGGAGGCATTCCACCAGGCATTCCTGCTTTTTCTTCTTCCTTCTTTTCAGTAACAAGCACTTCAGTTGTTGCAAGCATACCCGCAACAGATGCTGCATTCTGCAATGCTGAACGGACAACCTTTGCAGGGTCAATTATACCGGCTTTCATGAGGTCTTCCCACTCCATTGTTGCAGCATTAAATCCAATACCTTGCTTTTCCTGCTTTGCCTTTTCTACAATAACAGATCCTTCAACGCCAGCATTGAATGCAATCATCTTCATTGGCTCTTCCATTGCCTTAACAACAATGCGTGCACCTATCTTTTCATCGCCTTCCAGTTTCTTCTCTAACTCGGCAACAGCCTTCTGGGCATACAGAAGTGTCAAACCGCCACCAGGTACAATACCTTCTTCAACTGCAGCGCGGGTAGCTGACAATGCATCCTCAACGCGGGCTTTCTTTTCTTTCAGTTCAACTTCGGTTGCTGCACCAACGTTGATTACTGCAACACCACCTGCTAATTTGGCCAATCGCTCCTGTAATTTTTCGCGGTCATAATCTGAAGTAGTTTCTTCAATCTGTTTCTTGATAACTTTAATACGCGCCTGCACATCAGCCTGGCTGCCAGCACCTTCAATTATTGTTGTGTTTTCTTTATCAACGATTACCTTCTTTGCGCGGCCAAGCATGTCAAGTGTTGCATTTTCCAGTTTAAGACCAAGATCTTCTGATATCACCTGCCCCTTGGTAAGGATTGCGATATCCTCAAGCATTGCTTTTCTTCTATCACCAAAACCTGGAGCTTTAACAGCAACGCACTGGATAACTTTCCGCAATGTATTCACAACGATGGTAGCAAGTGCTTCGCCTTCAACGTCTTCAGCAATAATGAGCAATGGCCTTCCTGCCTGCGCAACCTTTTCAAGGACTGGAAGCAGGTCTTTCATTGTGGATATCTTCTTTTCATTGATGAGGATAAATGCATCCTCAAGCACTGCTTCCATATTTTCAGGGTCGGTTACCATGTAGGGTGAAATGTAACCGCGGTCAAACTGCATCCCTTCAACAACTTCAAGGTGAGTTTCAATGGACTTGGCCTCTTCAACAGTGATAACACCGTCTTTACCTACCTTGTCCATTGCTTCAGCAATCAGTTCGCCAATTTCCATGTCGTTGTTAGCTGAAATAGCTGCAACCTGAGCTATCTCTTTCTTGTCCTTAATTTCACGGGCGGTATCGCCAATAAATTTTACTGCTGCATCAACTGCCTTGTCAATTCCGCGCTTTAAGCTCATTGGGTTTGCACCGGCAGTGACATTTTTCAATGATTCATGGTAGATAGCAGCAGCTAAAATGGTTGCAGTGGTAGTACCATCACCGGCAACATCATTGGTCTTTGTGGCAACTTCTTTAACAAGCTGTGCACCCATATTTTCAAATGGGTCTTCCAGTTCAATTTCTTTTGCTACCGTTACACCATCTTTTGTTATTGTTGGTGAGCCAAATTTCTTGTCTATAACAACGTTTCTGCCACGGGGACCAAGTGTTACCTTTACAGCATCAGCTAACTTTATCACCCCCTGATAGATTGATCGCCGTGCTTCATCATTATACTGTAAAATCTTTGCCATGTTCTTCACCTTCCTTTTCTACAATTTTATTTTTACTCTAAAATAGCCAGAATATCATTTTCGCGAACAATCAAATACTCTTTGCCACCATACTTAACCTCCGTGCCGGCATATTTGCCAAACAGCACTGTATCACCAACTTTTACATCTAATGGAACCCATTTACCATCCTCATAGCGGCCTTTTCCAACAGCCAATACCTTACCCTGCTGTGGTTTTTCCTTTGCCGTATCAGGGATGTAAAGGCTCCCCTGCTTTGGAAGTTCCTCTTCCATCACTTCAATGAGAACTCGGTCTCCTAATGGTTTTATTCCCACGGTACTCCTCCTTAACCTTGATTTGATTTAATGTGATAATTATAATCTAAAAAAACTGAATTACGATTCTTTTTTACTTCAATTTTGCTGAGATAGCTGGAAGTAGTATTAATAATTGTTAGCACTCTTTTTATTGAGTGCTAACAATTATTAATATAGCAAAAAAAATTATTCTAACAATATTTAATACCAGGAATTATTAATAATTATAATGAATTAAAGGAAATTATCTAAAAATATGATATTAAACCATCGCAAATAAAAAAATATCAAAATTAATTAAAAAAATTCACGATTTATTCCTAAATGAAAATATACAAACATAATATAAAATAGCCTACACTCCCGCAGAAGGCGGCGGGAGTATAAGCTTTAATATTCATAAAATAATTTTAAGTAATTTTTTAGTGAAAATAATTATTTGTATTTCGATGTCACTTCTCCACTATAAAATCACTTTTTCCGCCACGCTTTTCAACAAGCTTTATATCACCAATAACCATCTTCTTATCTACAGCTTTGCACATATCATAGATAGTAAGTGCTGCAACGCTCACTGCAGTCAACGCTTCCATTTCCACACCGGTTTTACCATCACACTGAACTACTGCTTCAATAGTGACACAGCAATTATCATCGCTATATCCTATTTGTATGTCTACATGTGTTATCATAAGCGGATGGCACATGGGAATAAGCTCATGTGTCCGTTTTGCTGCAAGCATGCCGGCTACGCGGGCAACATCAAAGGGATTTCCTTTAGGGAGCAGTTTTTTTTGTATCTTTTCAATGGTTTCTTTTTGCATGTATACACAGCCAGTTGCGCGGGCAATGCGTGTAGTCACCTCCTTGCCCCCCACATCAACCATTACTGGTTTACCATCTGTATAATGCGAAAAATCTGACACTAGCTACCTAATATCTGTAATCCTGGATTAACTGGATAATAAAACTCAATATTCCCGATAATATATACAGTGCGATAATTGCCAGTATCACCCACTGTTTAAAAATAACTATAAGGCTTACAAATACAATAATAAACAAAAATAATTTTATACCGGTGATCTTTTCCAAAAGGTAAGACTGTGGCTTGGAATACCGCACGGTAGAAACCATAAGCAGTGCTACCAGTACAAAACTTATAATAAATATTATCTTAGGAATATGAATATTTAAAAAGCACAACGGAATAAGTGCTACGATAATGCCTGCAATTGGTGAAGGCAATCCGTCAAATGCATTGGGAATATGTGTCACATTAAACCGCGCCAGGCGATATGCAGCACATACAGGAAAAATTGCTGCAATAAAGATACCGGCATCAATAGACGTTCCCCATAGTGTGATGAATGTCCCATTAAGATATCCCTGATATGCCAGAAAGCCAGGTGCAACTCCAAATGTTACACAATCAGCCAGAGAATCCAGTTCTTTTCCCAATTCGCTCGCCACACCTAACATCCGTGCAACCTGCCCATCAAGGCCATCCAGCAGTGCAGCAGCCAGTATTAAAATACCTGAAATAGTTAAACTATGCGGGAAAGTGGTACTGGCAAAAATTATTGAAATAAACCCCAAAACTAAGTTGCCCAGGGTAAGTGTATTGGGAATCCACGCAACACTCATATCGCACCTGCAGTATAGTATTTTTCAAAATTAAACAATGTTGCTATTATATGATTATTCACCTGCATGTCAATGAAAAAACAACTTTCACAAAAGACAGGTAAGGAAGTACGCAATAAGTTCATTGTGATCCTGCACAATAACATCAGCCTCTTTAAGAAATGTTGCATCAAGTGTAGTGCTAATAGCAATACAGAATAAACCCGCAGCTTTAGCAGCTTTTATACCCATGGGCGCATTTTCCACCACAATGACATTTTCAGGATTTATATTCAATTTTTTGACTGCTTCTCTATATGGGTCTGGATGTGGTTTGCCTTTTTGCACATCATCAACGCTTATCACCACATCTACATGCTGTAAAAGCTTTTCAGGAATTAACTCTTCCACCAGATACCGGAATGAACCGGTTACAATGCCAATCTTTTTACCCTTTGATTTTAGTAAAGGAATAATCTTGTGTATTTGAGGGAACACTTCAACCTGATAATGTGAAAACAATTGCAGTTTCTTTTTTTGCAGACTTTTTAATATGTGTTCGGGCGGCATTGCAAAGCCTTTATCCAGAAAAATATCAGCAATAGACTCCAATCCCGTCATGCCTTCTCGTTTAAAAATATCAAGTTTGCTAAGTTGCACACCATGTTCCTTGAATACATCAATCCAGCACTGTGCGTGTGCATGCATGGAATCAACCACAACACCATCCATATCAAAAAGTACAGCCTCACAGTATTCCACTGTTTTATTTTTCTGGCGATAGCTCATAGTATCAGTCACTGGCAATTATTTCTTCAACGACAGGAAGGCCTTCACCATCTTTTTCTTTCCACGGTGACGCCTGAATGCATATGAAATTAACGTATCAATAAGCTTAGTGTATGATACGCCTGAATATTCCCACAGTTTTGGATACATACTGATACTGGTAAAACCCGGCAATGTATTGACTTCATTAAAGTATATTGTGCCATCGTGTGTATCTACAAAAAAATCAACCCGTGCCATACCTTCACATTCTAACATCTGATACACCGCACACGCATCACTGCGCAACCTTTCTGCTATATCATCAGGGATATGTGCTGGTATAGCTAATTTTGCACCATCTTTATCAACATATTTTGCTTCATACGAATAGTACTCATGCTGTGGTATAACCTCTCCTACCACCGAAGCTAGCGGCTTTTCATTTCCCATGACCGAAACTTCAAATTCACGACAAGTAACAGCTTTCTCCACTATGACCTTTGCATCAAACGTAAACGCTTTTTTTAATGCTTTCTCAATATCCTGAACATCCGTTACCTTCGATATGCCAACTGACGATCCTGCATTGGCAGGTTTCACAAACACCGGTAACATCGCCTTAATATTCTGCAACAAATGGCTCTTTTTTAGTGATGACAAGTCACTGGCACGGACTGTTTCAAAAGGAACTATCGCCACCCCGCTTTTCTGCACTATTCTTTTGGCAATATCCTTATCCATTCCAACAGCAGAGCCCAGCACACCAGGTCCCACGTATGGTACACCAGCCATTTCTAGTAATCCCTGCAATGTGCCATCCTCACCGTACGTACCGTGTATAAGCGGGAAGATAACATCAACCGTTACTGTTTTGCCTGTTTTTTTATTATACAACCGCAAGCTATCATCTGATGCAGACATATCAATAAGCCACTGCCCTGTACTCTTCAATGCAAGCACCTGACCAAATGCGGGATGTGTTTCAAGAGGGATACCACTTTGTACATGCCAGCGGCCTTCGTGGGTAATGCCAATACACACCACATTATACTTTTTAGCTGCAACTACAGCTACTGAAGCTGCAGAACACCGTGAAACGTCATGTTCACCGCTTTTTCCACCATAAATAATGCCAAGCGATAGCTTCTTGCCTTTAGCATTTTTCACAGGACTATCGCCACTATACTGTTTACTCATTGGTTTCAATAAATTCCTTATGAATAGCCTTTACTGCAAGTTCACTGTACATTGCATCAATAACGCATGAAATACCAATCTCAGATGTTGAAATCATCTCAATGTTGATGTTGTGCTTTGAAAGCACATCAAACATTCTTCCTGCTACACCCCACGAAGAAAGCATACCAACACCAACTGCGGAAACAATAGCAATGTTTTCCTTATATTCAATACTGGATGCACCAAGTTTATCTTTCAAAGATTCACATATCTTCAATGCTTTATCCAAGTCATTTTTCAGCACTGTAAATGATATGGAAGCCTTACCATCCTTACCTGTTGACTGCACTATCATATTCACATACACTTTCTGCTTCCCTAACTCACCAAACAGCATGGAAGCCACACCCGGCCTGTCGGGTATATCGCGTATGGTGATCTTTGCTTCATCATCTTTTGATGTGACACCGCTAATTACAAATTTTTCCATCATCTCCTCCCGTGGCATTACTATTGTTCCTTCGTTATCGTTAAAGCTTGATCTGACATGTATGCGTATATTGTACTTCTTGGCAAATTCAACCGAACGTGAATGCAAAACACCTGCGCCTAACCGTGCAAGCTCAAGCATTTCCTCATAGCTTATCTCTTTGAGCTTTTTGGTTGTGGGCACAACGCGTGGGTCAGCAGTAAAAACGCCATCAACGTCGGTGTAAATTTCACAATCGCGCGTCCCAAGAACCGTTGCAAGCGCAACTGCTGATGTATCCGAACCCCCACGCCCCAGTGTAGTAATATTTTCATCCTCATCTATCCCCTGAAATCCTGCAACAATGACTACCTTGTTTTCTTCCAGGGATTTTTTTATCCTGTCAGTTGCAATACTCTGTATGCGTGCATTGGAAAAATTTCCATCAGTAAGCACTTTTACCTGTGAACCAGTATACGATATTGCATCAATGCCAATTTCATGCAGCGCCATGGCAAGCAGGGCAATGGAAACCTGTTCGCCGGTTGAAAGCAACATATCCATTTCACGCTTGTCGGGATTTTTTGTAATCTGTTTAGCAATATCAATAAGCTGATCAGTAGTTTTGCCCATAGCCGAAACTACAACCACCACTGAATAGCCGTTTTCCACATACCGCTTTATACGTGCAGCTACCGCTTTAATACGTTCCACCGTCCCAACCGAGGTTCCACCATATTTCTGTACAATAAGCTTCATATTCTTCAAACCTTTCCACACAATAAGTTTTCTGTACAGTGCGCTATATAAAGAGTGGCTGTACAATTGCAACTAAAATTATGTAAATTATTTTAAATTATCATAAAATTTCATGTGCGATAGTTACCAAAAATAAGTCAAACTCTAATTAAACCCACCCCAACCGTGGAGAACAATATGAAAATCGATTCATCATTTGTGGGCACCCCGCTTAAGGATTACACCACGACAGTCACATGGCGCGCAACAATGAATTATGCTGCAGCTATAAACGACGCTAATCCCCTCTACTTTGACGATGAGGGTGGTAAAAATGTTATTGCGCCACCTATGTTTGCCGTAGCGCTGACATGGCCAATTTCAGAGCGTATCTGGGAATATATTGATAATAAGAGCTTCCCTGTTGATATCTTAAAGACACAGGTTCATTACACCGAGCACCTTCTTTTCCACAGGCCAGTACGACCTGGTGATATGCTTATAATAAAGGGACGTATTGCAGCCATAATGCCGCACCGTGCGGGTACGGTGGTTGTTGTCCGCTTTGACGCAATTGACCATGAAGGTAAGAGCGTCTTCACTGAGCACATTGGTGGTATGATGCGCAGCGTGGAATGTGTTGGCAAATCACGTGGGGAGGAAGATCTGCCCTTACTTCCACCAGTCAGCGCAAACGTAAGTGCACAATGGGATAAAGTTATACATATTGATCGTATGCGACCATTTGTGTATGATGGCTGCACTAATATACACTTTCCAATCCACACTTCTATTGGCTTTGCCCGTATGGTGGGTCTGCCTGACATCATACTCCAGGGCACAGCAACGCTTGCATTTGCTGCACGCGAACTTACTGATAACGAGGCTGATGGAGATCCACAACGTTTGAAAGAGCTCTCATGCAGGTTTACGGGTATGGTGATAACACCAGGCGATATCAGGATACTTCTTATGGAGCGGCAAAAACGCGACAGAGGTGTCGATCTTTTCTTTGAAGTCCACGGCAAAGAAGGGCGCGTTATATCAAATGGCTATGCGCGCATAAGTAGCTAAGCTGTGCAAAAAATCTGGCTATGAGCAAAAAAAATATTGAGATTTCCTCTCAAGTGGAAAAAGTGAGCACCTATGAAAAGAGTTTCTAAAAAAAACACCCGGGGGCAGCACATACGCAAGTCCCATTCCCCTTTACCTGAAAAACTCAAGCAGCGGCTCTACCCCGCTGTTCTTGAACTTTTTGCAAATAATGATTTTCACCAAGTCAATATTCGCGAAATATACAAGAAATCCGGTATTAGCCCCAGCACTATTTACCGGTATTTCCAATCAAAAGAAGATTTATTGTTTTCCATCCTTGACGAAAAGATTTCCGAAATTGGCGTTCTGGTACGCGAGCATATCAAGGGTATTGAAAGTACAAAAGAAATACTTAGGAAAATATTCTGGGTAACAATGGACTATTATGACCGCAATCCTGGTGTGGCTGTCACCGCTTTCATTACAGTACCTATGCGTACATGGATGAAGGAACGATCCTACCGCCGGGATGATGCATCAGCTATTATTGAAGAAGTAGTCACACGTGCCCGTGAGCGTGGTGATATTGACCCCTCACTACGAACCTCGCAGATCCTTGACCAGTATTACATGTACTGCTATAGGCAGATACATTTATGGTATTACAATGGCATGACAACAAAGCTCGTTGACCGTATTCCTTCTTTTTTTGATATTCTGTGGAAAACACTCAGCCTACCATCACACGGCTCATAAAATGAGTAATTATATGCTACCCAATAGTGATTGTTTTTATCTAAAAATTATTTCATTGACTTTACTACATCAATTTGTACTTACTTCCTTTCATAAAAAAATACGTTGAACCGATAACTATCATATAATAAGAGTTTTGGAATGAAACATTGGATTTACAAAAACAGAACCCATGTTTTTCTGGCGACAGTCATTATCATAGTAACTATCGCCCCGCTCTATGCTAAAATATCTGCATATATGCCGTACTATGCACTGTACACGGAATCATCCCCAGATGGGACATATACCAGATATATAATTCTAAGACAGTTTAAACATAATGCAACGCACGCGTTTTTATATGTGAATCCCACTACATTGCATACAGGTATACTTAAACACCCACAGGGCACAATAGTAAAAGATTCTCTAGAGAATATTATTGGGCAATGTGCTGACACTCAATACGCCAAACTGTATCAAAAAGCGTTGCAAAAGTCAAAACGTATGTTTAACGCCGGGTTAACCCATTTTGATATAAATGGAACAATAATAAGTTTTGATCTGTGCCCATCAAAACGCGCTATAGACAGTGAGTTTATAGAACAGTTTATTGCGTTACAGAGTAATAATCTGCCAGTGCCAGTTGTTGTATGTATAAGTGGCAAGTGGATACAGACACATCCAGAGGATCTCCAATGGCTGAAAAGCTTAGCTTATAATAGAAAACTTGATATAACATGGGTCAATCACAGCTTTACCCATTTTTATTCGCGGAAATTACCGGTAAAGAATAACTTTATTCTCAAAGAAGGCACAAGCGTTTCACGAGAAGTACTGCAGAATGAAGTAGTGATGCTTGAACATAATATCATACCTGCAATATTTTTCAGATTCCCGGGGCTCATATCCAACCAAAAAATATATGAAAAAGTCATGGGGTATGGTCTTATCCCTTTAGGAGCAGATGCATGGCTTGCAAAAGGAAAAAAACCTGTGACAGGAAGTATTATACTGGTACACCCTAACGGCAATGAAAAAAAAGGGACTAAACTTTTACTTGGTCATCAGCAAGCGGGAACACTAAAAAATCCGGTTTCCTTATCAATGATTGGAAGCATAAAACAATACAGTGCAAATACCACTCAGGTGAAACAACACTCTCTTTAAGTTATATCTATTTGTTGATAATTGATTCTATCTTTTTTTCAAAATTATCAAGAACATCAGGAATTGGATACAAATCACCCAGCACAATGTTAAATAGCGCTATCCCTTCCAGAAATGCTATTGTTGCAATTGAAAATGTGTTTGCATTGCGCTCATCTGTTTTTTTCTGTATGATAACAACAAACTGTCGTATCCATTCGGTATATACATACTGCAGTTTCTTTTTCACTTTTTTGTGGTATAATGCTATTTCCCAGATCTCAATAAAAATTTTAGCCAAATCCCTGTTCAGTGTTATTGTGTTTTTTACATACTCCAGGGATAGCGACAATGCTTTTTTAAATGGCAACGCATCAAGATTGTGTGCTATTGACCATTGCCTGAATGCTTCAATATGCTGTGCAACAATCCAGTCTAAAAAATACAGCAATATTTCTTCCTTATTTTTAAAATAATAATGCAGCATTCCGTGGTTTAGTTTTGCTTCTTTTGCTATATCCTTTATAGTGGTTCTGTCAAATGGCTTTTTTAGCAGACAGCGGTATAACGCTTGTGCAATCTCTTCCCGTCGTGTGTCTTTCAGTATGCGTCGTCCCATAGCAAGCTATTTCTCCTTTGATAATACAATATTATCTTTTTGCTGTCCGTCAATATTTATTTCTTGACACACACAAATATTTATGTTAGTCAACCAACTAATATATATTAAGGAGGTTCGTATGATATGGAATGATACACTTACTGATAAAAACAAGAAAACAATTTTTTCGCTCTTTGCACGCCACCTTTCAAAGGGGCAAACCAAGACAATGCGTGCTGCACACTTGGATTTTATTGAAACAGGGCGCAAAGGCATTGGCTTTACTGACGGGCATTTTGGGCGAAGAGTAATTGACTGCTTTACTTCAGCTGGCTGTTTTAATGTGGGCAGGGGAAATCCTGACATTATCAATGCACTTAAGTCAGCGCTGCAAAAGTATGACATTGGTACCAATCTGTTACAATCAAATGTAAAACAGGAATTTGTAAAAAAATTAAGGGCGATAGCTCCGGGAGATTGTAATCAGGTTATATTCGCCTCAGGCGGTGGTGATGCAATCGACTGCGCAATTAAATTAGCACGAGGAGCTACTGGTCGTAAAAAAATCATTGCAATGAAAAAAGCCTATCATGGGCACACCGGATATTCGCTTTCGGCCAATGGCAAAGAGTACTATCGCCACTTCTTTGAACCGCTGGAGCCAAATTTTGTCTTTATACAGTTTGGCGACTTAGAGGCAGTGCGTCAGATTGCAGGCATTGATACTGCTGCCATAATCTTAGAGCCGATACAGG
>FMSI01038323.1_pt1 | contig 12585 bp, 12 predicted proteins | sample 1504471 | NCBI WGS metagenome assembly FMSI01 (sample SAMEA4475357, study PRJEB15587) | soil metagenome | biome: Soil; feature: Field | place: India | collected 2015-03-11 | depth 0 m
AACAAGGCAAATGGCCTTGACAATCCTATAGCAGTTTATGGAGATCGGATAACAGTCGACGATGTCCTAAATTCAGAGATGGTATTCTACCCTCTGAACCAACTGGATATAAGCTCACCAGCTGATGGGTGCATTGTTATGGTACTCGCTTCTGAAGAACGGGCTAAAGCACTGTCAAAAAAGCCGATCTGGATAAAAGGAGTTGGCTGGGCAACAGATACCCACAGTCTACAGACAAGAGATTGGGGAAGCGCCGTTTCGACTCAAATAGCAGCAAAAATGGCCTATAAGCAGGCTAACATAACGTGTCCCAGAAAACAGATAGATTTCGCAGAAATTGATGACTGCTTTTCATATAAAGAACTTCAGCACATGGAAGCATTAAACCTTTGTTCTCCAGGCGAGGCTGGCAAATTAACAGTGGAAGGAGTTACTCAAAGAGACGGCGAGTTGCCTATAAATGTTTCAGGTGGTAGCCTTGGAGTCGGTCGTTTAGTAGAGGCTACAGGACTGCAAAAGGCTCTTGAGGTGGTAATACAGCTACGGGGCGAAGCTGGCAAAAGACAATTAGCTAAAGCGAATGTGGGATTAGCTCACGCATGGCGCGGCATTCCGCACACCAGCAGCGCTGTAGTAATTCTTAGTAACGAAGATTAAAAAGGAGTTAAAGGAGATAAAAATGGGTATGAGAAGAGTAGCTATTGTCGGAGCTGGAATGACCAAGTTTGTTAATCAAGCTCAGGAGACAAGTCAAGAGCTTGCCTGGAAAGCAGCCAAGACAGCCCTCGATTCCTGTGGGCTAACTTTGAACGATATAGACTGTGTAGCCTTAGGTAGTGCTCCTGATGCCTTTGATGGTGTTCATCAGAAAGGCGAGTATTTATCTCCAGGTGCTGGCGGCTGGCGAAAACCCATTTTCAGGTGCTTCTTAGGAGGTGCAACTGGAGTTTTCACTGCAATTCAAGGTTGGTATCACATAGCCTCCGGTTTATTTGACACATGTTTGGTGGTGACTGAAGAAAAGATGTCCCCTTGCAAACCGCACCCTCAAGCAGCTTTTACCTGGTGCTGGGACCGATTTACGGAGACACCACTTCAGGTGAATCTGGTCTGGACATTCGCTATGGAGATGGCACGTTACATGCACATGCACGGAATTACCGAACGGGAAATTGCCTTGGTGGCAGTTAAGAATAAGAGAAATGCACTAGACCATCCCTGTGCTCAACTGGCAGCAGACCTGACAGTAGAAGACGTTCTGAATTCTGAGGTAATGGCTTGGCCTGTAAAACGGCTGGATATTAGTGCCACAAGTGATGGCGCGGCAGCATGGGTTATGGTCTCAGAGAATGTAGCCAAAAGAATTACCGATAAGCCGGTCTGGGTCGAGGGTGTAGGCTGGAGCGAAGACTCTATGCATATGCCTAACCGTGACCTTTACTATCCAAAGTATGTTGAGGCCTCCGCACGAATGGCTTATGCCATGGCGGGAATTAAGGAGCCGCGAAAGGAAATAAACATCATTGAGCCTTATGATCCCTTTGATTATAAAGAGCTTCACCACATCGAAGGTCTGCTTATTTGTGATAAAGGTGAAGCCCCCAAGCTTCTTGTTGACGGTGTGTTTAACCGCGATGGGGATCTACCCTCTTGTCCTTCTGGTGGCTTATTGGGAGTAGGTAATCCTATCGCTGCAGCAGCAGGCATGAAGGTGTGCGAGCTGTTCTGGCAATTGCGTGGTGAAGCGGGAAAAAGACAGGTCCCGGGTAAACCGAGGCGAGGGCTGGCTCAAGCGTGGGGTGACTGGATGCAAGTAAGCACAGTAATAATTTTGGGAATTTAAGGAGGAGAAAAATGATCAAGAAAACAATGGCATTCCAAACAACGACCGCCATTAAACACGATGTCGATATCAAGAACGGTAATGTTCTCGCTACTACATGGCACCCCAACCTAAAATACGCTTGGGACAGTGGTATAGCATACGGACGGTACTTCCTAGAACTGAAAAAGGGAAGACTAATCGGGTCAGAATGCAAAAAATGCCACCGCATAGTCGTACCACCGCGCATCTCTTGCGAATGGTGTTTCAGACCAATGGATGGTTGGGTATACTTAAAAGATACCGGAACCGTTAACACGTTTTCCATAGCTTACATTGACTGGAAGGCAGACAGAGTCAAAGAGCCTTTCTTGCCTGCGGTAATCGAAATTGATGGTACAACCCGCATAGAGACCATGGGGATGGGCATTTTGCACTTGTTGGGCGAAGTTGACCCGAAAGATGTGAAAATTGGCATGAGAGTAAAAGCAGTGTGGAAACCACCTAAAGAGCGTACAGGGGATATAACTGACATCAAATACTTCAAACCATTAAAGGAGGGAAGGTAAGATGCCGTTAGAGAAGGTTTCCCAAATAGACCAAACTAAACCGATACGGAATGAACTACCTTTGTGGTACTTATACACAGCGGGCATTGCCGGAGAAAGATTTTTCCGTGAAATTAAGGACAATGGAAAGCTCTTTGCAACAAAGTGCCCAAAATGCAACCTCGTTTATCTTCCACCGAGTCTATTCTGCGAACGCTGCTTTAGTCAGATGGAAGACTGGTTAGCGGTAAAGAACCAAGGCACTGTACATACTTACACTATCAGCTACATAGATTTAGATGGTGCAAAATTAGACAAGCCAGTCATTTTAGCTTTCGTTCAATTTGATGGTATACACGGCGGACTAGTTCACTTTTTGGATGAGATTAAGCCAGAAAAAGTAAAAATAGGTATACCAGTGGAAGCAGTATTTAAGCCTAAAGCAGAACGAACTGGCTCTATCCTAGATATAAAGTACTTCAAGCCCTGCTAGTGGTCACCGCTTGCATTTTCCACGTTGAACCGAACATATTAATAAGAAGACCGAGCCAACGGTTAAATCTTGAGTACGCTAATCAAAAAACTTTTCTATGGGCTTCTAAGAAGAGGAATAGCCGTTTAGTGGTATAGTTAATCATGCGGTTGCTAACAACAAAGATAACGACCACAACACATTCTTAATTATAATTTTCATTCGCGGGTCAGGGGGTCTATGCCAGGGATTATAGCTTGTGGGGCTTACATACCGCTTTGGCGCCTGAGTCGGGATGCTATGGCTGCTGCCTGGGGCAGACCATCTTTAGGTGGCGAACGAAGCGTGGCCAATAACGATGAGGATACAGTCACAATGGCAGTAGAGGCAGTCCTCGATTGTCTCGCTGGGGTGGACCGCCAAAGTATCGATGGATTATACTTCGCCTCTACTACACCACCCTTCCGCGAGAAGCAATGTGCCAGTCTGGTAGCTGCCGCCGCCGATTTGGGATCAGACATCCTGACTGCCGACTTTGGCAATAGCCTCCGAGCCGGGACAAACGCTCTACGGGCAGCACTAGACGCGGTTAATAGCGGCTCAGCACAAAACATAATCGTCACGGCCTCCGACTGCCGCCTGGCTTATCCCCGCTCAGATTACGAGCAGACATTCGGTGATGGGGCAGCAGCCCTGCTCATAAGCAAAAACAGCAAGCCAATAGCCGAAATAAAATCGAGTTACTCCATATCCAACGAGATGTATGATGTGTGGCGGCTGGATAAGGACACTTTCGTTCAATCCTGGGAAGACCGTTTTATTACGGAGCACGGCTATATTGAAAACACGGCCAAAGCGATCTCAGCGTTAATGAAAAAGGAGAGTGTCTCACCGCAGAACATCAACAAAGCAGTATTGTATGCGCCTAACACCAGAGCGCAACAGCAACTTGCCAGACAGCTAGGTCTTGACCCGAAATCACATCTACAAGATTTGCTGACAGGTAACTTAGGTATATGTGGTTGCGCTCATGCACTGATAATACTGGTAGCAGCACTAGAAGAGGCGACAGGTGGAGATACGCTCCTGCTGGCAAGCTATGGTGACGGCAGCGATGCTTTTCTCTTAGAGGTTACCAAGGAACCAGACAGGAGGCAAAATACAAGACGAGGAGTAAAAGGTTACTTAGCTTCAAAAAGACCTCTGCCTAGCTATGAACGATACCTAAGTTATCGAGGAATACTGGAGCCACAGCCAGGTGAACCTTTCCGTCTGTTCCCTTCAGCCAGTGTTAGCTGGCGCGAACGCAGTTCGTCCATTCGCTTCCACGGCAGCAAATGTAAGAATTGCGGCCTTGTCACCTATCCTATACAAAGGGTTTGCTACAGGTGCCAGGCTAAAGATAAATACGAAGAGGTAAGACTATCAGATAAGAAGGGTAAGGTCTACACATTCTCCCTCGACAACTTAGCCGGTAGAAGCGACGACCCTGTAATCCCACAAATAGTGATGGAATCGGAACTGGACAACGCCAGAATATACTGTATGATGACCGACTGTGACCCAAGGGAAATCAGAATTGGCATGCCTGTAGAAATGACATTCAGGAGAATTTACGAGGGCGCGGGTATGTATAACTACTTCTGGAAATGCCGACCGATAAGATGAGGGGGACGAAGGATGGAAAGCATAAAAGACAAGGTCGCCATAATCGGTATGGGCTGCACCAGATTCGGCGAACGCTGGGATTCAGGCATAGATGACCTGGCTATAGAGGCCACTTATGAAGCCTATGAAGACGCCGGTATTGACCCCAAAGATATTCAGGCATGCTGGTTCGGTATGGTAACTGCCCCAATGATAGGCATAGGGGCTACGCACGCAGCCAACCCACTGAAACTGCGCATCCCCATGACCCGGGTGGAAAACTGGTGTGCTACAGGCCATGAAACCTTAAGGAACGCATGTTTTGGTGTCGCCTCCGGGATGTATGACATCGTGCTTGCCCTCGGAGTGGAAAAATTGAAGGATACTGGTTTTCCTGGTCTTGGCACCGGCCGTGGCATGGGACCGGTCTTGGAAGCACGCCGTACTTCACCGGGCACCTTTGCCCTCATCGCTACCAGATACTTTTATATCTATGGACTGAGTCCTGAAGAGGGTAAGGCAACCATCGGCAAAATCGCGGTTAAAAACCATTATAACGGCAGTATGACGCCTAAGGCTCACTTCCGCAATAAGATAACTCTAGAACAAGTGTTAAATGCCCCCATCATCGCCTGGCCATTGGGACTCTTCGACTGCTGTGGCAACAGCGATGGTGCCGCAGCAGCCATTCTAGTTCCAGCTAAGCAAGCCAAAAATTTCAGAGCTGACCCGGTGTATATTAAAGGACTAGGGCAATCATTCGATCCCCTGCTGCCACATACACGCCCTCAATTTGACTGGCTAACCTGGGACTCTTTGCGCGACTCCTCACGTCAGGCCTATGAGCAAGCCGGTATTAAGAACCCCCGGGATGAGCTTGATATAGCCGAAGTCCACGACTGCTTTACCATCACCGAGCTTATTATTTATGAGAACTTCGGCTTCAGTACCCAAGGCAAAGCCAAAGAGGATATTGATGCCGGTTCCTTTGAACTCTCTGGCGACCTTCCAGTGAACACTGATGGTGGCTTGAAGTGCTTCGGACATCCGATAGCGGCCAGCGGCCTCAGAATGACCTATGAAGTCTACAAACAAATACAGGGCAAAGCACAACTGCCAGAGCGACAACTAAAAGATGTGAAGCTGGGCTTGTCACATACCTTCGGTGGCCCACCTCAAGTAAGTGCCGTAGCGATCTTGGGCAGAGAACTGGGGTAGAGAAGATGCTTTAGCCCTGTAGCAGGCATACCCGGCCATAAAACACCACGATTACCAAAAGTAAAGCTTTTTAACCAATTTCGGGAGGTAAGGCATGGCTAAATACTGGGAAGACTATCAGGTAGGAGAAAAATTCGTAACCCCCGGCAGGACTGTTAGCGAGGGCATGATAAACATAATAGTCGGTCTGGCTGGCTTCACACTCCCCATCTTCTGGGACGAAGAAGAGGCTAAAAAGACCGCCTTCGGGACAAGGATTGCGCCAGGGAGACTGACTTTACTCATTATGGGTGGACTTGAAGAACAATCCGGATTCTGGGATGAAAAGACGATGGTTGCTTTAGTTGGTATAGACAAGGTGAAAATAACAAGCCCACTAAGAGCTGGGGATACTTTGAGAGTTCACGGTGAGGTTATTGACAAGAGGGAGACCAGAAACCCGGAGAGGGGCATCGTAATCCACCGTAGCACGTGCCAAAACCAGAGAGGCGAGACGGTTGCCGAAACAGAAACAACACACCTGGTGAAAAAAAGACAAAAAATCGGCTGAATAAGTTGGCTCGCCGAAAACCTGAGAGCAATGACTTTTTGGGACAGGGATTATTGGCTAATAAGACCTGCTTTTGCGCTCGTATCTAAGCCAGCTGACCATGCTCAAAGAAGGACTATACTGCGCCACTAATTAGACTCAGTAAGCTCACTTCAGAACACCAAATACTCTTTTTGGCTGCCAAAGACACGGCGGAGCACATCACACATCTCACCCAGGGTGGCATAAGCCTCCACACACTGGATGAATGCTGGCATCGTATTGTTTCTGCTTCGAGCTACTTCCTCCAGCCTCTCAAGTGCTTTTTTTACTCTAGCATTGTCTCGTTCTCTTTTTACCCGATTTAGACGCTCCACTTGCTTTCTCTCTTGCTCCACATCAACTCGAAGCAACTTTTCCACCTTGGGATATGGTGAGATAAACCTGTTAACACCAACTACAATCCTCTTGCCGTCCTCAACCTCTTTCTGGTGAAGATAGGAGCTCTCCTGAATCTCTCTTTGCTGAAATCCTTGTTCAATCGCAGCTACCGCACCACCCAGACTATCGATTTTAGCAATATACCTTTCAGCCTCTTTCTCTAACCTATCAGTGAGGTTCTCTACGAAATAGGAGCCACCAAGCGGGTCAACAACATCAGCAACACCGCTTTCAAAAGCCAATATCTGTTGAATACGCAATGCCAGCTGCACTGACTCCTCGGTAGGTAGACACACAGCTTCATCATAACAAGAGACAGCCAGAGACTGGACGCCACCGAGTACCGCAGCCAACGCCTGGTAAGTAGCCCTGACGATGTTATTCATCGGCTGCTGAGCAGTTAATGTTGAACCACCGGTCTGTATGTGAGTACGAAACATCCAGCTACGCGGGTCTCTAGCCTTGAACCTCTCTCTCATTATCTTAGCCCACATCCTTCGGGCCGCCCTCAGTTTGGCAATTTCCTCGAAAAAGTTGTTATTGGTCTGAAATATCCATGAGATCCTGCCAGCGAAGTCATCTACATTCAGTCCAGCATTGATAGCTGCTTCAACATAGGCTATGCCATTTGCTAAAGCAAAAGCAATTTCTTGAGCGGCAGTAGCACCGGCCTCCCTGATGTGATAACCTCCTATGCTAATACTATTCCATCGGGGAAGGTGCTCACTGCAATACCCAAAAATATCTGCCGTCAGCCGCATCGAAGGACGAGGCGGGAAAATATATGTCCCACGCGCAATATACTCCTTCAAAATATCATTTTGCGTTGTCCCTTCTAGGTTAGCTGGATTAACGCCCTGTCTTTTGGCCACCGCGATGTACATGGCAAGAAGAATCGGTGCGGTGGCATTAATGGTCATCGAGGTGCTTATTTTGTCCAGAGAGATGTTGCTAAACAGGACTTCCATATCTTCAAGGGTATCTATGGCCACACCAAGCCGCCCGACCTCGCCTTTAGCTAACGGGTGGTCAGAGTCGTAACCCATCTGGGTAGGCAAATCAAACGCAACACTTAAGCCTGTCTGGCCCTGCTCCAAGAGATACCGATAACGACGGTTAGACTCCTCAGCAGTACCATAACCGGCATACTGACGCATTGTCCATATCCTACCCCGGTACATCGTCGGCTGAATGCCACGGGTAAACGGATACTCCCCGGGATAACCAAGAGAGGCGCTGTAGTCAAAATATCTAAGGTCTTCAGGCGTGTAAACAACATCAATTGTAAGCCCTGAGGTAGTTTCAAACCTTTCTCTTCTTTCGGGAAAGCGCTTTACTGTTGAAGCTAGAGTAGTTTCTTGCCACTCACGCTTACTCTTGCTACTCATTACCGTTCATCACTTTGACATCGCATATTGATGGATAATGTTCTTTTAGACTGTAAATCATTCGCTTTGCCGCATAGAAGATAGCATGGCTGCATTAAGTTCCCGCTGGTCAAGAGGCGGTACCGGCGCATCCTTTCTAAGTTCCAGTCTCAACGCCTCTGTAGGACATACCGAAATACAGAGCCCACATCCTATACAGCGCTTTACATCTGGTACTACCACAGCACCCTCTAAAGTAAGCGCATCCATCTGGCACCTATCTATACAGGTTCTGCAACCACTACAGTCATCTTCACTAACAGCTATGATGAAGCTTGAGACCGCCCCCATGGGTATAATACCTCTCTTGAGGCTTTGAATAATACCACAGTGGCAAGCACAGCAATTACATATAAAGTTGATGTACTTGCTGGTGTTGCTGGAGCAGTGTATAAGTCCAGCCTCCTCAGAGCGATTAAGCACTTTGAGTGCTTCCTCCCTCGACACTAATCTGGCAAAGCCTCTTTCGGCGACGTACTTCGCTTGAGGACCAAAAGCCATACACACGTCCTTCGGCTTATCACAGGGATTTCCCACCAGTTCCCCATGATGACGGCAATAGCAAACGCCAACTGCTATATAATCAGATTTTGCAATATATTGAGACACCCTGTCATACGGATGAACCATAACATCTGTCGGTATGTCCTCCTCTACCGGGATTACCCTTGCAAAGGGAAACACTGCACGACTGCCTAAGGTTTCCACTCGACAGTCTGTCACTGCCTTCCTGACTAAGACGAAATAATCATCGAAAAGACGTGCCAGCCTTTTGGTGCGTTCACTCACTTCACCACTCAAAAACTGCATCTCAAAGATACCAGGGACAAGCGGCATTAGTGTATATAACCTGACATCCTCACGGTCAACTGTGAAAACAATGCCTTTATCAGCCATCCTCTCCAGAACGTTTTTCACCACCCCTGGATCATCACCCACTACCTCCTTAGCAAATGTTTCAGCAATGAATGGAGTAATGGGCATCTTGATTGCCAACGCCGCCTCCTCAGGAGTAAAAAGCTCCTTCAGCAAGGCAAAAAATTCCGGGCACTTTATAGCAGGCACTGCCCCACCCCTAATCTCCAGTGCATCAGCAAGTTTCTCATAGACCGCTTGAGTCATAAGAACAACTCCTTCGTTCGTTGTTATTACTCAATCTCAATGTCCTTCACTCGAAGCTCAGTGCCACTAATAGTTTGTATATCGTCGTTCCTACATTTCGGACAGACATAACAATAATCTTTGACCGCAAATGTCTCGTCGCATTGTCGACATTTTCCTAATAAAGGTGTTATCTCCAAATGGAGATATGCCCGGCAAGCGATGGTATTCTCCGCCATAAGACCAAAGCTACAAATAAGTTGTGCCGGTATAATTGCTCTGAGTTCCCCCGCCACCACATTAACCCTGGTAATCCTTTTGGCGCCCGCCTTCTCTGCTGCTGCAACAGCAATATTGACTATATTTTGGGCGATAGCCATCTCATGCATGTGTTTTGGTCCCAAATTTGTTATGGTAGCGCCTGATAATCCAATCTATCCATTCGGACACTCCCTGTCCTGTAGTGCAGGAGATATCTATAATTTCCAAGCCTGGATGGACTTTTTTCGCGTTTGCCTTCGCCTCCTCCAGATTGAAATTGGTATAGTTCAGCAAATCGACCTTGTTGATAAGCAACAACGTTGATTCACGAAACATCAGCGGATATTTAAGCGGCTTCTCGTCCCCTTCTGTTACACTTAGTATCATTACCTTGTAGTCCTCACCCAGCTTAAACCCAGCAGGGCAAACAAGATTACCCACGTTTTCGATAATTAAAACGTCGACCTGGCTCAGGTCAAAATGAGATAATGCAGAGGCAATCATATTGGCGTCGAGATGACAGGCAGAACCAGTAGTAAGTTGTACTACAGGAAGTTGATACTTTTGCAATCGTTCTGCATCACGAGTGGTCTCGATGTCGCCAGCAATTACACCCATGCGCAGTATCCCCTTTAATGCCTCAGCGGTCTTCTCCAGCAAGGTCGTTTTTCCCGCTCCCGGAGAACTCATAAGATTGAGCACTAAGTTCCTATGTCTCTTAAAGATAGCGCTGTTCGCTGCGGCAATACGGTCGTTCGCTTCAAGGACATCGGTCATTACATTGATTTTCATTTGTGACATCACCTAATTCAGGTTTCAGAATACTCGTAGAAACCTCGACCTGTTTTCCTTCCCAATTCACCAGCCTTAACCTTCATTATGAGACATCTGGGTGGTTTAAACTGGTCCCTCATCAACTCACGGTAATGAGTGCTGGTACTAGCCAAAGCAACATCCATACCAACCTTATCGCGCAACTCAAAAGGTCCCATCCTGAAATTATAGGCTGTTTTCAAAGCTATATCTATATCTTTCGGCTCAGCGATCCCCTCATCGTACATGTACAGGCTTTCGTTATACCAGATTTGTAGGAGCCTGTTGACAATAAATCCTGGTGAATCCTTGCATACTCCGGGCTCCTTGCCTAGCTTCTTACACAAATCTACCAGCGTATTCAGCGTATCCTCTGATGTCTTAACATGAACAATAACCTCTATCCCCCGCATAAGCTGTGGCGGGTTGAACCAATGCATACCGATAAATTTTTGAGGGCGTTTAGTTGCCATCGCCATCTCAGTGATAGACTGAGCCGATGTATTGGAAGCAAATATGGTATGCGCAGGGCATATCTCGTCTAACTCCCTGAAGACATCCTTTTTAATATTAATATCTTCAACAATAGCCTCGATGATTATGTCAACATCTTTGGCTGCTTCTTTCAAATCAGTCATGCCCTTTATTCGGCCCAAAAAAGCATCTGCTTCGTCTTGCGTCAACTTCTTACGCTCGACACCGCCTGCGAGGAACTTTCGAATCTTATTAATCCCAGCCTGCACAAGTTCGTCATTAATATCCCTTAAATTGACCTGATATCCAGCCTGAGCGCAAACCTGTGCTATGCCATGTCCCATAACCCCAGCCCCTAGAACACAAATCTTCCTGATTTCCATTTCTTACGCCTCCGAAACTTCAATTTACTCGCCTTTAAATTTCGGCTGTCGTTTCTCCAAAAAAGCTGCTATACCCTCACTGTGATCCTCGGTAGCAAAGCAAAGGCTGAAGGTACTTTTCTCATAAGCCAGGCCATCAGGTAGATTAGAGTACATCCCTTTATTAATCACTTTCTTAAGCAGCCTTATAATCAGTGGACTCTTGCTAGCTATAATTTCAGCCAGCTCCATCACCGTCGCCTCCAATTTATCCTGCGGCACCACCTTATCAACCAGACCAATTCTTTCAGCCTCAGCAGCATCAATTATTTTGCCCGTATAGAGCAATTCCTTAGCTCCCCCCCAGCCTACAAGCCGCGGCAGCCGTTGAGTGCCACCACCGCCAGGGAAAAGACCAATGTTGATCTCCGGCTGACCAAACTTGGCATTGTCAGAAGCGATCCTTATATCACAGCACATAGCTATTTCACAGCCACCACCAAGGCAAAACCCATTGATCATAGCTATAACAGGAACACGGAGATTCTCTATATCTGTATAAAGCTGCTGACCCAAAGTGGATGCCCTAGCTTCACAGCTTATCGGAGTCATCTCCCTAAGCTCCGTTATGTCTGCCCCGCCTATGAACGCTTTATCCCCAGCACCAGTGATAATAGCCACTCTGATGTTTTCGTCTTCCTCAATATCCTTAAGCACCTGTCGTAGTTCCAACCTTACCCCTTGATTTAGAGCATTTCTCTTATCGGGCCTGTTGACGGTAATCCTGGCTATGCACCTTTCCTTGCTGTAAATTATGCTCGTAAACTCCATCCTTTGCCTCCCTATAGATTATTTATCGTAGACGTAAAACCCGCGCCCTGTTTTCTTTCCCAACCAACCAGCATCTACCATCTTCCTAAGTAAAAAATTTGGCACATATTTAGGCCCAAGCTGTTTCGACAGAGACTCCAGGATTTCCACAATTCTGTCCACTCCTACAGTATCAGCAAATTCAAACGGGCCCATAGGCCAATTCACACAGACCTTCATCATCCTGTCAATATCATCACGGCTCGCCAGTTTTGACGAGTACATAACAGCAGCTTCATTGACTACAGAGGCAATTACTCTATCTAGTATAAAACCTGGTGTTTCCTCAAGTTCGGCATAGGCAACACCGATCTTCCCCAATAAATCCTTGGCTATTTGAACAGTATCCTCAGACGTTTGCAGTCCTTTGACTATCTGAACCAAATATTTTTCTTCGAACGGGTTTTTGGTGAAATTGAGGCCAATGACCTTTGCAGGCCTCTTAGTAGCTGCTGCCAGTTTTGTAACCCAGGGATTACTCGTTGTAGTCGCTAGGATTGCTTCCTTTAGACATTTAGCATCACAATTCACGAACACCTCATTCTTTATGGTTATCTCCTCCGGAGTAACTTCCAAAACCAAATCAGCATTCGAGACCCG
>FMSI01106180.1_pt1 | contig 12581 bp, 13 predicted proteins | sample 1504471 | NCBI WGS metagenome assembly FMSI01 (sample SAMEA4475357, study PRJEB15587) | soil metagenome | biome: Soil; feature: Field | place: India | collected 2015-03-11 | depth 0 m
CCTAAAAAAGGCAGAGTTAAGGTTTAATTTTTTAAAAAAAGCTTGTCAACTATGCATTTTTATTGAATATTCATATTCAGGAAGTTATTTTGAAAAATTTGATCCTCCTCTGCTATAAACCTGCATCATCAAAAGATTTTTCCTTTAATTTTCAGTAATTTTTAAAAATTTCTTTCAAGCAATCTCATTTTTGTGTAGGGGATCAGCCCACCTGCATCTATTATTGCCTGTCTTGATTTTGGAAGGGGAATTATTTTAAAGCTCTTCCCTTTTGTTTTGTTTATTACTTCATCTCCTTTTATTTCAATTTCATCACCTTCATCTGCCTCAATTTCAGAGCAGACTATAACTTTGAGTCCAAGATTTATTGCATTCTGAAGAAAAATCCTTGCAAATCCCTTTGCAATGATAACGAGTTCATGGCCTTTAAGACAGGATGCAGCCTGCTCCCTTGAAGAGCCACATCCGAAATTGTTTCCCGCAACAACAATTGAACCTTCGGGAATCTCTTTTTTCTTTAATTTTTCGTTAAATTCCTTGAAATCTGCAAATGCATACTGGGGTGTTTCTGTTGGAAGAACTGTTGCCATGTATCTTCCTGGATAGATTATATCCGTGGAAATATCATCACCAAGTTTTAATACTACCTTTGTCATTTCAACCTCCTATTAATTTTAGCCACAAGCTACAATCCTCGGGCTTCATAATTAGCCACAGGCTGTAAGCCCGTGACTCATTTCATTTTTCTCGGGTCAGTTATGACCCCATATATTGCAGACGCTCCCGTAACTGCTGGAGAGCAGAGATAAACCTCTGAATTGGGATTTCCCATTCTTCCTTTGAAATTTCTGTTTGTAGTAGAAAGAGCAACCTCTCCGTCTCCAAGAGCTCCCTGATGAACTCCAAGACAGCATCCACAACCGGGATTCATAATCACAGCTCCTGCCTCAACAAGGGTATGAATGTAACCCTTTTCAAGGGCATTTTTGTAGATTCTCCAGGAGGCGGGGAATACAAGGAGACGAACATCTTTGTTGACTTTCTTCCCTTTCAATATTTTCGCGACAGTCTCAATGTCATCAAGCCTTCCATTGGTGCATGAGCCAACAACAATTTGATGAATTTTTACTCCTTCAATTTCATTTACAGGTTTTACATTGTCAACAGAATGAGGAGAGGCAATCTGGGGAGAAAGGCTTGAAACATCTATTTCTATAATTTCATCGTATTCAGCATCATTGTCAGGTAAAATGAGTTCTATCTCATCCTTTACTCCTACTTCCTCTCTTAAATATCTAACAGTCTCTTCGTCCGGAGGAACTATCCCTGCAGTTGCTCCCGCCTCAACGGACATGTTGGAAAGAACAAGTCTTCCAGAAGTTGACATATTTTTAATTGCTTCTCCATGGAACTCAAGAACTTTAAAGTTTGCACCCTCTGCAGAGATTTTTCCAATCAAGTGGAGTATTAAATCCTTAGCTCCGACATACTCTTGAAATTTACCATTTGCAATTATTTTTATAGTTGGAGGAACTTCGACATTCAGAAGAACACCGAGAGCCCAAACAGATGCCATCTCAGTTGCTCCAATTCCGAAGGATAGGGCTCCGAGAGCTCCGTAAGTGGTTGTGTGACTGTCGGTGCCTATTGCAAAATAACCCGGCTTTACATACCCCATTTCAGAAACAATCTGATGGCATATTCCTCCCTCATCACCTCTTATATCATGGAATTTTTTAATTCCCTGCTTTGTCACAAATTCCCTTATTTTTTTCTGATTTGTGGCTGTTTTGGAAGATTCTGCAGGGACTCTGTGGTCAAAGATAATTGTTATTTTATCAGGATTCCATACCCTTGGTTCAAGCCCTGTATCCTTGAAAATTTCAAGGAACTGGTTTATTACAAGGGCAGCGTTTTCGTGGGACATGGCAAGGTCAACTGAGGGCTCAACCACATCTCCCACCTTAACTTCCTTTTGACTGGTTTTCTTAGCAAGAATTTTTTGGACAATTGTCATTCCCATTTTAAGCTCCTTTATAAAATTTAGCTTCTTATCATAATCAAAATCATCTTGAATTTTTTTATTGCTTTGAGAGAATGGGGCTGGTTTGCGGGCATTATTATCATTTCTCCATCTTTCAAATAGAAAGGCTTTCCTGAAATATATATTTCAGCTTCTCCATCAAGGATGTAAACCAAAGCATCAAAAGGTGCTGTATGTTCGCTCAATCCCTGACCTTCGTCAAATGCAAAAAGTGTTACAGTCCCGCTTTCTTTGTCAATTATAGTTTTACTTACGATGGAATCATTTTGGTAATCAACTAAATCTACCAGCCTCAGATTTTTTGCTGTCAAATCTTTTATCTCCATATTTAAATTACCCCTTTCTCTTTAAAATTATTAATCTCTTCATCAGTATAACCGAGACCTTTCAAAATTTCCCTTGTGTGTTGAGAGAATTTTGGAGGAGAAGTCTCAATTTTGCATTCCACCTTTGAGAATTTTGTAGGTAGATTAAAAAGTTTCACTTTTCCTATACCTTCAACCTCCACTTCTCCTATTGTCCCTCTATGCTTTACCTGAGGAGAATCAAGGGCTTCCCTGAGACTTAGTATTTCCCCGCACGGAACATCCTTTTCAATTAGAATCTTTACCCAGTAAGCTGTTTCATTTTCAACAAGTTTTTGTTCAATTATATCTTTCAAGATATATCTGTTCTTTTTCCTTGCTTCCCTTTCCTGAAAACGAGGATCTGTTTTCAGTTCCGAAAGTCCAAGAGTGTCAGCAAGAGCTTCCCACTGTTTCTGTTCATTGGCAGCAATGTTTATGTAACCATCCTTTGTTTTAAAGGTTCCTGATGGTGCAGCTGTAAAATTTTCATTCCCCATAGGAATTGGGTCTTGTTCACCAATCATTAAATTTGAAGCTGTCCAGCCGAGAAGTGGCATTATGGAGTCAAGAAGGGCAACATCTATGAACTGTCCTTCACCTGTTCTTTCCCTTTGAAAAAGGGCAGATACAATTGCAAAGGCTGCAGTAAGACCTCCAACAGTGTCACAAATTGGGAAGCCACATCTCAACGGATTTAATCTTTCATCTCCATTTACAGCCATAACACCGCTCATCCCCTGAATAATCTGGTCGTAGGCGGGTCTGTCCGCAAGAGGTCCTGTCTGTCCGAATCCTGAAATAGCACAATAAATTATTTTTGGATTTATCTCACACATATTCTGGTAAGAGAAACCGAGTTTATCCATTACCCCCGCTTTGAAGTTTTCAACAACAACATCTGCAGTTTTTAAAAGTTTCCTGAAAATCTCTTTCCCTTCTTTGGATTTTAAATTAAGAGTCATAGATTTCTTATTGGAATTTTGGGCTAAAAAGGATGTTCCCATTCCCATTTTGCTGTATTCGGGAACATTCCCAAGTTTCCTTGCAAGGTCCCCTCCTTGAGGGTTTTCAATTTTTATTACTTCTGCACCCATTAAAGCAAGTTGAAGAGTTGCAAAGGGACCCGCAAGGACATTGGTTAAATCCAAGACTCTGATATTTTCAAGAATCTTCATAATATCACTCCCCTTCATAAAGTTTTATAATTGAACCTGATTTTATTATATATCCGGGCAGTTCTCTTCCAAAAAAAGAGCTAACATCCTTTGCAATCTCTACAAGTTTTTCAAGATTAACATCTTTCCTTACACCCATTCTCTGAAAAGAATGAACAAGGTCTTCAGTGCTTACATTTCCAGCAGGAACTTTTGTGAAGGGGCAACCTCCAAGACCACCGAAGGAAGATTCAAAATATTTTACTCCGGTTTTCCATGCGATATAGCAGTTTGCAAGCCCAAGTCCGTAAGTGTTGTGGAAATGGCAAGCAAGTTCAATGTCTTCGTCGAGTTGTAGTATTTTTGAATAAAGCCTTTCGACCTGAACAGGAGTTGCATGACCCGCAGTGTCTGCAAGGCTTATATTTTTTATTCCTGCTTCAAGATATTTTTTTACAATTGTCAAAACTCTCTCCTCATCCACAGGACCTTCATACCCACAGCCGAAAGCTGACTGGACAGATGCCTGAACTTTCTTTCCACTCTCCATTGCCATCTTTGCAATGCCCGCTATTCTTTTTAAAGCTTCATCAATACCCATTCCAGTGTTTTTCATGCTGTGAGTCTCAGATGCAGAGACACCCATACAGAACATCTCAACGCCGCAAGCCATTCCCCTCTCAAACCCTTTTTCGTTTAAAACAAGCCCTGAAAGTATAACATTTTCAGGTTTTTTTCTTTCTGAGTTGAAGTATTTGAATAACCTGTCTGTATCAGCCATCTGAGGAACTTTTTCGGGATTGACAAATGAGCCTAACTGGACAATGTTGATTCTGGTCTTCATTAAGTTTTCTGCCCATTCAATTTTCTTTTCAAAGGGAACAACTTTTTTTTCAGACTGAAGCCCATCCCTTAAACCTACTTCGTGAATAATTATATCTTTTCCCATTTTCTCAAAGTTTCGAAGCTATAGCTTCTGCCATTTCAATAGTGGAGTTAGAACCGCCCATGTCATATGTTCTAACCTTACCTTCTTTTATAACCTGGGCTACCGCATTCTCAATAGCATCTGCTTTTTCTTTCTCTCCAAGCCATTCCAGCATCATTTTTGCTGCAAGGATTGTTGCTATGGGATTCACTCTGTATTGACAAGCATACTTTGGAGCTGAACCGTGGGTTGGCTCAAAAACAGCAAGTTTCTCTCCAATGTTTCCTGAGCATCCAAATCCGAGACCTCCTACCATCTGGGCACATAGGTCTGAGATTATGTCTCCATAAAGATTTGGAGCAACGAGAACATCGTAATTGTGAGGATTTTTAAGTAGCCACATGGTAAGGGCATCAATGTTAGCATCATCAAGAGTTATTTCGGGATATTCCTTTGCAATCTCTTTGGCTGTCTCAAGGAATAATCCATCGGTCATTCTGACAACATTTGCCTTGTGAACAACAGTTACTTTCTTTCTTCCTTTATTTCTTGCATATTCAAAGGCAGATTTGATTATTCTATAAGAGCCTTTCTTTGTGTTGATTTTACAGGATATGGCAAAATCTCCGGGAGAGAGAGTTTTAAAGGGTTCAAATTGTTTTGAAATCCCTGACAGAACCTCTGAAAGCTCTGTAGGGACAGGATTAAATTCAACTCCCGCGTAGAGGTCTTCAGTATTTTCTCGGAATACAACAATGTCAATTCTTTCTTTATAATTCAGGGGATTCCCTTCGTAGGCTTTGCAGGGTCTAAGACAGATGTAAAGGTCAAAGAGTTGTCTCATTCGGACAATTGGCGAGCGATATGAAAGCCCTTTACCCTTCAGCTCAGGCACAAGCTCTTCTTCAGCTGCTTTTACAGGCTTTGATGTAATGGCACCAAAAAGGGCAGCATTAACATTCTTTAAGAGTTCTATTGTTCTCTTTGGAAGCGGATCTCCCTCTTTACACCAGAACTCCCATCCAATATCTCCATGGATGTATTCAGCGTCAAGCTTTATTTTATCAAGAACAATTTTTGTAGCATCCATAACATCCTTTCCAATACCATCACCCGGTAACCATGCAATTTTATATTTTCCCATTTTACCTCCTTTCAGAAAAAATTCTATAGAATTCCTCTATTTTTGTCAAATGTTTCATTATTGAATTTATCTATTGAAATTAATTCGGATTAATAATAATTTTTGTGAAAATTTTTCAAAATTTTAAGAATTGCCTGCAACTCGGAGCTTGGAGCCAGAAGCCTTTATCTGTACGCAACAAATTCTTTTCCGAGAAGCTCTCTTCCTACTATTATCTTCATTGTCTCTATTGTTCCTTCTGCCCAAAAGTAACTTCTAACTCCTTTTAAAGCAAGATGAAGAGGACACTCTTTAGTATATCCAAAGGCTCCATACCACTGAATTGCATCATTTACAGCTTCAAAAGCAAAGACAGGAGCGAGCATCTTTGCCTCTGCACAAAGTTTTGACGCTTCAAATCTCCCGATTTCTCCTCTCTGCTCCTTCCAGAATGTCCATAAAGCCTTATATCCAAGGAGTTTTACAGCATCTAATTTTGCCCAGTTCTCAGCGAGTTTAAACTGAACTCCTTCAAACTTTCCTATGGGTTGCCCAAAAACTTTTCGCATTTTAATATATTCAATGGCCTGGGAAAGAGCACTCTGTGCTGAGGCACAACTTACAATAGATATTATTCCCCTTGCAAAATCGAATCCTTTCATTGCTATGTAAAAACCTTTATTTTCTTCACCTATAAGGAAATTTTCTGAAATTTCCACATTTTCCATTGCGAATCCACCAGTAGAGATGCCTCTCCTTCCCCAATCTTCAAGAAGAGTTGTTGTTATTCCCTTTGTTCCCTTTACAGGCACAAAGAAGAGGGAAACCCCCTTTGCTCCTTTTGATACATCAGTTTTTGCAAGGGTTACATAGCCACCTCCCTTCGGGAGTATATCCATAATCTCGTTTACTCCGCTAATGAACATTTTCTCTCCATTTAATATATAGTTTTCGTTTCTCCTCTCTGCCTTTGTCTTTATATTTGCAACATCAGTTCCTGCATCAGGTTCAGTGGATGCAATCCCAATGAAAGCCTCACCCTTTGTAACATAAGGAAGTATTGCTTCCTTTGCTTCTTTTTTTCCATACTGGTCAAGAATATAACCCCAGGCGCACTGGACAAGAAAAAATGTGGGAATTGCACATGTTATATCAGCCTTTGCAAGCTCTTCAGCAACCATTCCTACAGTTACAGGGTCAGCAGAAATACCACCATATTCAGGAGAAACTGTCATTCCAAGAATTCCAAGCTCAGAAAGACCTTGAACAATTTCATAAGGAATTTCACCTTCTCTATCTATTTTTTGAAAAATTGGAAAAATCTTCTTCTTACAGAAATTTCTTACAGCCTCTCTAATTTCAATCTGTTCCTCTGAAAATTTAAAATCCATCATTTTTTATCTCCTATTTATAAATAAGGAACTCCTTTTTCATCTCATTAAATTCTTCAAGTTCTTTCTGATATGATTGAACAATCTTTTCTACAGTTTCGCCTTTCAAGAGCAATTTTCTTATATCTGAGTTCCCCATAATCTTGTCAAAATATTCTTCATGGAATTTTAATTTGTCAGGGTACATCTCAAGAATTGTTTTTATTATATGAAGAGTTGTTTCAAATGGCTTGAATTTATTCCTGTCAAGGATATGTATCTGGGAGCCACCACAAAGTTCTCCTTTGAACTTGGAAAATGTTGGAGTGAACCATGCTTCCCTGAATTTAACACCCGGAAGATTCAGTGAATTCAATTTCTTTGTAAGCTCGTATCCATCAATCCATGGAGCGCCAAAAATCTCAAAGGGCTTTGTTGTTCCTCTTCCTTCTGATATATTTGTCCCTTCAAGGAAGACTTGGCCGGGATATACTGTTGAAGTTTCAACAGTTGGCATATTGGGAGAAGGGATAATCCAGGGTAGACCAGTTTCATCAAACCACATCTTTCTTTTCCAACCTTTTATGGGAATCACATATAGCTCAACTTTTTTGCTCAGAAATTTTTCGTTAAAAAGTTTAGCAAGTTCACCAACAGTCAATCCATGCCTGACAGGGATTGGATACAGACCAACAAAGGAACTAAATTCTGGATATTTAAGAACAGGTCCTTCTGTTGATATTCCGTTTATTGGATTGGGTCTATCAAGAACTACAAAAGGAATTCCTGCGGATGCACAGGCCTCCATACAGTATGCCATTGTTGCTATGTATGTGTAAATTCTCGTTCCTACATCCTGAATATCGAAAATCATTACATCTATTTCTTTTATCATTTCCTTCTCAGGAATCTTTTCATCTTTTTTTGTATCAAAGTTTCTCATTATCTCATCCATGTTTTTTAGCATGGATGGAGAAGGTATCATGTATTGTCCGTAAAGGCTGAAAACAGGGATTCCATATTTCTCGTCAATGTAAAAGGGAACATACTCTCCCGCCTGAGCATTTCCTCTAACTCCATGTTCAGGTCCATAAAGGGCAGTAAGTTTCACAAAGGGACTCTTTGCAAAAAGCTCCACAGTGCTATCCAGTTTGCTGTTTGTTCCAGTTGGATTTGTGACAAGACCAACTTTTTTCCCTTTTAAAAATGTCGGAAATGACTCGGAAATGACATCTGAGCCGAGCTTAACTTTCGTTTCTGAAGAAAAAACTAAAAGGGTCGAAAGGAATAACAATGATAAAAAAATTAAAGCTTTTCTTTTCATTTTATACTCCTATTATTTATTTTATTATTTATTTTATTTCTCTGGAAAACAATGAAATTGGCGAAAGACCAGCCAGTAAGCCCTCCTGTAAAGTTAAAGAGAATGTCTCTGATGTCAAAAATTCTATCAGGTAGAACCATATGAAAGAGCTCATCGAAAGACGCTACAAAAGAAAGGAAGAAAAGACCTGCAAAAAAAGAGAGCTTTTTTTTAAAATAATCCCTGAATAGAAGAAATCCCAATAATGCATATTCCATTAGATGGATTTTCTCTTCCGGGAGTTTTATTTTAAAAAAGATTAATGTGAAAGGAATTGCCATGAGGAGAAGAAGAACTAAAGGGAAAGAAATTTTAATAATCTTTCTTTTAAGGATAATAAAGATAATTAAAAATAAAACAAAAAGGAAAAAGAGGATTTTTAATAGAACACTGACAGCCTCCCTGTTTACAATTAAATACATTGTTCTTAAAACTTTCCTTGCAAAGGGAGCAATTCCTATTATTAAGATGGAAAGAATTACAGGTAAAATCGATGGAAGCCCCTTAAAACCTTTTCCCATTTTACTTGTTTAAAGCTGAATTAAGTGATATATTATATCTCAAATGGAAGAATATTCAAAGGAAATAGACTTCTCAGGTTTTAGAAACTCTATAAAAGAGATGGCAAAGGAAGCTTTAAAACTTCTTTCAGAAAATTCACCCTCAAGAAAAGAGGTAAAACTGAGAATTAAAAGACCCATTGATTATCTCCGTTGTGCTGAGTTCCCTCTTGCTTTCTCCCAACTTGAGCTAAAAGATGGAATGAAAATTCTCGATGTGGGAAGCCCTCAGTGGTTCTCATTAATCCTTGCAAAAAATTACCCATCAATAAAGTTCTTTTATTTAAATATTTTAAAGAGAGAAATTGATTCTATTAAAGATATCGCAAAAGCTCTCAGAATAAAAAATCTTCACTTTTTAAGGGGAGATGTAAGAAATTTAGGACTTCGGTCATCCTTTGACCATGTAATAAGTATTTCAGTGATTGAACATATCTATCCTGAAAAAGAAGGTGATTTCATCGCCCTTAATGAGATGAAAAGAGCTCTTTCTCCATATGGAATGATTACATTTTCCATTCCCTTAAAAGAGAGAGCTCGTATAATTTACATGAATGAACCTGTTTATGAAAGAGAAGGAAACAAAAAAGTTTTTTTTGCAAGGGAATATGATATTGAAAGCTTAAAAGATTTGATTTCCATCCTCGATCTTAAAATAGAAAAGATGGATTTTATAATTGAGAAAAAGGGGATTTTTTCTCTTGATTATTGGAGATGGGGTGAAGGAAGAAAGAATTTTTTCAAATTTCCTATCCTTGGCTCATTAAAGTTATTTGAGAAATTTTTCTTTTCTCTGGAAGAAAGGATTGCTAACCGCTACCTTAATTCATCTAAAAACTTGAAAAGAGGTGTTATCTGTGCAGTTCTAACAGCGAAAAAAGGTTTTAAATATGAACAATAAAAGTCCTTTGGTTTTTGTAATTGTTTTAATGAAAGAAAACTGGGAAGATACTGTGGAATGTCTTCAATCTCTTCAGAATCTTGATTATGAAAATTATCGCATCGTTCTTGTTGACAATGGTTCTGAGAGAATTTGTTATGAAAAGATTATTGAGTGGTGCAAAGGAAAAATATCTGTTGAGACTGAATTTGTCAAATTTAAAAAAGAAAATTTTCCTGTTCATTGCGTAGTTTACTCCAAAGATGAGGCTGAAAGAGGAGGAGACGAAAGTAAGGAAAAAGAGATTGGAAATTTGCCCTTTAACAGGAAATTAATTTTCATTAGACTGGAAGAAAACTTAGGGTTTGCAGGAGGAAATAATATTGGAATAAGATATGCAATGAAGAAAGGAGCCGAGTTTATTTTACTCTTGAATAATGATACAGTTGTAAGTCCAAATCTTATCACAGATATGATGAAAACAATGTCTAAACATAAAAATACTGGAATTGTAGGAGGGAAAATATATTTTTATCAGAGACCTGATATTCTGCAGGAAGTTGGAGGGGCAAGGTTTTATCCATTTATTGGAGTTGTGAGACCTATAGGAAGATGGAAGCTTGATAAAGGACAGTTTATAGAAGATTTTGAAGTTGATTATGCCAGTGGTTGTTGTTCCCTTGTTAGCAAAGAACTGATTGAAGAAATTGGTCTTTTGGACGAGAGTTTCTTTCATTACTGGGAGGAGACAGACTGGAATTTAAGGGCAAGAAAAAAAGGATGGAAGGTTGTATGCTCCTCAAAGGCAAAGGTCTGGCATAAACTTTCTTCAACATCAGGCTATAAATCCCCCCTCTCTGATTATTACTTTACAAGAAATTCTCTAATCCTTATAAAAAAACATTATCCATATTTTCTTCCTTTTGTTTTCCTCTTAAATTTTTACAAATTTCCGACAAGAATAATCAAAGGAAAATGGAAAAATATATCTGCTGTTGCAAAAGGGATGATAGACTTTTTAAGAGGGAAAAAGGGAAGACATTTTAATTACAAATATTAAGAGTTTATTTTTTCAAAGGATAAAGCCCGCAACTACTTTTAAAAAATTCTGACTTTGGCTCTTCCTTTTCTATGTGTTTTCCTCTTGTTTATTGGTTAATATCTTGTTTCTGTGGAGAAAGGATATGAATTTTTTATATTCATGGGAAGATATATTGAAAAGTCTGCAAAGCTCCTTTAAAGTCCATTTTTCAGTCTTTTCCAATCCTTTAAAAACAATTCTTTTCACCTCTTCCTTGCTGAATTCCCTTCTAAGAAAAGGTTCTTTGACTACATCCCAGAAACTCTCTCCTTTCTCAATCCTCTCCAACGCCTCTTCTGTCCTTTCTCTTTGTAATGATGAACCATGGGTTGAAAGATGAGCTGAAATAACACTTCTTACTATTTCCTCATCTATATCCCTTTTAAAACCAGCAAAAACTATGATTTTTTCAACAATGTTCAGAAGTTCCCTCACATTCCCAGGGAAATCGTATTCAGTTAAAATTTTAATGGCAGAATCATTTGTGGAAAATCCATTTCTCTCTAAAATTGTTTTTGCAATCTCCTCTATATCTTCCTTCCTTTCCCTTAATGGAGGAATCTTTATGATATGAGAGGATATTCTGAAGTAAAGGTCTTCTCTGAATCTTCCATCTCTTATTTCATTAATGAGATTCCTGTTTGTTGCACATATTATCCAACAATTTGACTTCCTTTCCTTTGTGTCTCCAAGCCTTCTGTAGCATCCAGTATCTATAAATCTCAAAAATTTCCCCTGAAGAGAGAGGGGAAGCTCTGAGATATCATCCAGAAAGAGAGTCCCTCCATCAGCTTCACCAACTAATCCAATACTTTCATTCAGGGCACCAGTGAATGCTCCTTTTTTATGCCCGAAAAGTTCAGATTCAAATAAACTGTCGGGTATGTTTGGAGAACTGACAACTACAAATTTCCCTTTTCTTCCCGATGCTTTGTGAATCAATTCTGCAAGAGGGGTCTTCCCAACACCACTCTCCCCTTCAATTAAAAGTAGCGAGAATCTTTTTGCCATCTCAATCTCTTCCTTTATTCTTTCGGAAGAAGAAGAAGAAGAAGAAGAAGAAGAAGAGCCAATCCAAAACTCCATAGAACTATGCTCAAGCTTTCTCTCTTCTATTTTTTTAATCAAATAGAGGGAAGAAATCTCACCAGCAATCCTTAGAAGACCCTTCTCTCCCTCTGAAAAACTTCTTCTATCATTTTCCTTTTCAATGTAAAGGAACCCAAGAAGGCTATTGGAATAGAGAATTGGATGAACATATAACATATATTGAGGTATTTGATACTCTCTCAAAAATAGGCTTCCTCTCCATCAAAGCCCTTTCAGCTAAATTCCCTGAGATACTCCCTGGATTTCCTACTTTATGGAGAATCTCCCCATTTTCAAAATCACCATTAATCAGAAGAGCAGAGGTTATAGTGCCTGAGTTTTTTATGGTTTGGAAGAGAAATTTCAAAGCTGAAAAATAATCCTTCCTTTCAATTGCCTTAAGAAAATCTTCCATCTACCCCTTATCCTTAAAAATTAAATTGTCCCAAAAAATTTTCTGCTGTCAAAAAAAACTTCAGATACGCTCTGGCGTATCCACCCTTAAAACTTTTACTAAAAAGGATTTATGCTTTATTAATTGGGAAAAATCAAAAATCAAGATACGCTCCAGCGTATCTTTTTAATACCGTAACTCTGCCAATTTTAGGGAATGGTGGGGCTTATTCACTTCAAACTTTTATA
>FMSI01007448.1_pt1 | contig 12576 bp, 8 predicted proteins | sample 1504471 | NCBI WGS metagenome assembly FMSI01 (sample SAMEA4475357, study PRJEB15587) | soil metagenome | biome: Soil; feature: Field | place: India | collected 2015-03-11 | depth 0 m
ATCTTCATCATTGACGCCATAATTGCCAATCATGGGATAGGTCATAGCAACTATCTGCCCACTGTATGAGGGGTCGGTCAAAACCTCCTGATAGCCGCTCATAGAGGTATTAAACACCACCTCGCCTAGTGTTTCACCTTCCCATCCAAATCCCAATCCTTCAAATACAGATCCATCCTCTAATATAAGAAACGCTTTTCTGGACATAGCCTACCTTTCTATTGTCAGTGTGTATATCCATTATATTACAAGCAGTGCTTGCTTCAATAATTTTTAGAAAAATGTGCATAAAAACATAGTTCGTTGCCAAAACTGCCAACACCAACATTAATTGGGATAGCATTGTGCGATAGCTCATAGGAATAAACTGTATATGCAGGAGTAGCAATCCATGCGTGAACTAGCTCCACCAGTTTTATCCCTATAAGCATACCAGCCAACAGTGTGCGTCTACTTTTGTTATGCCAGTTATAGGCAAGTAATCCTCCCAGTGTGAATTCGCCAATCCAGTAACCATATCCCAGAAGTCTTTCCCCTTTATAGAAAAGGCCTCCTCCCGGAACTATCGCCGAAATGAGTACCGCTGTTATATCCTTTTCATCAAAAAAAGGCGGCAACAACCTTTGCTTCTGATATGCATACGCAAGCTGATTGAAAAATGCTACCGTATATGTAACCGGCAGCGTTGCCCACAGATACATATGCAGGCGGTACTGTGAATCCGTTTTATCGTGGTCCTTTACCCATGGAAAAAAATTTACTTTACCAGTACCAAGTACAGGAACCAGACCAAGTTGTAGTACCACCGCGCTAGCACCGGTGTACACACCCCACCATTCTGGATCGGTGTGTGTAAAACCCAGATAATGCGTCGCCAGAAATGCACCATAGCCGGGTAGCAGGATGTTTCCAAAAGGATTAACAACACAGCAGCCCTCAATTGCACGCTTGCTGTCATTATCACCTTTGAGCAACTGTTTGCCTGAATATTCATACACTACATTTTCATGAATCGTTTTTACTATGGCAGCTAACAAATCAGTTCTGTTCACCATTGATGGTAACATCAGGGTATCACCCGCACCATAGCCATCATCAAGCTGTACAAGTGCTGTATAGCGGTGCACCACTTTCACTGCACATATCCTTCCATTTCTCAATATATATACTTTTTTATCAAGACCATGCCATTGCCCTGCATCAATAATGTAAGAACTTGAGTCCACTTTTGTTTTTATTGTGCACTGTAGCATATCCTTATGGCGTTTAATAATTTCCCTTTTAGCTTTAAGTGGAATGTTTCTGGCAATGGTAGCCTGAACTGTCACTGTTTCTTCTATAAATGATGATGTGTCATCTAGTGGCTTAAATGTAAGTTCACAGTAATACACCGGTCCCACGAGGAATACCCGCATATACACAATCAATGACACGCCATACAGGTGTGCCTTGCCAATAATATCACCAGGCGATTGCATACCTGTCATACCAGAAAAGCTTTCTATATCAGCAGGAACAAGTTGCCGGCAATCAACAAAGGCTTCCTTCACAGCTTCTTTTGTTATGCTGCTCAATGCCTGTAGCATTGGCGTCTGTATGCTTGTATTAATTATAATTACATCAACTGGCATTTCAGCTGCAAACAGTAATGCGGGCACGCATACTATTATCCACACAATTAAAAATGCATAGCGCATGATAATCCCATCACCTTTTCATAAGGGTTTATCTGTAACATGGGGAAAACATCTACAGAGCTTATTTCATCGGTAACTGATAGCGCATAGGGAACTTTTAGTGTATGAGCTATCTCAACAATTTTTATAAGCGATAGTAACCCGGCAAACACATACATAGTTTTTGAATGAGACGAACCTGTAGTATAACGATCGCTCTGTTCATCCCAGCTTTCTGGTTTTGCATAATTATACAGCAACCCATACATACAGATATTGGTAAGGTGAAAATACATATAGCCCCACAGACGATGACCTTTATAAAACATCCCGCTTCCACCACCTAATAGTGCCAAGTATATCTCAGTAGTTGTAGAACCCATGGTTGGCACCTGACCCTGGTAACTGCGTGCTTGCTTCAAGTATTGATGTGAAAATGCATCTACAAATGAAGGCATACCACCAGCTGCAAGCATATACCATCCAAAGTAATATAGGGCTTTGTCATGTCGTGTTATGTTTTCTTTCTTTTGTTTCAGTACAGAAGGCCTGTTCATAAATCCCCATGCCTCAAGCCCTATATACGGAACAACATTACCTGCCCACAGTAACAGCCCTGTGTAATCTTCATTGGCATAATATCCAAAGAGTGGAACAACAAGGGGCATTGTTGCACTTGCTGGAATAGTAAAAGCCATGAGGATACAGCTATCCTCTACTTGCCCTTTTTTAAAGACAATTTCACGTTTTCTTCCATAATAAAACTGTTGTATGTTAATTGCTTCCTTTCTAAAATCCTTTAATATAACAGAATCATCCGGCACAGAACCCGCAATGTTACTATTGCTAACTTCAACAGTTCCGGCAGGGATCAGCACAGAGTAATTATCATACAATGACTGTACTGTATAGTAGGTATATCTACCATTAATTCCATAATCACCAACAACCTTATTATTTTTTACTGGTAGCGGGACAGTGTATTGTTGTAAGAGCGTAACAACAAACTGGGAAGCTATTTCTTCGGCAACATAGCTTGCTTCTCTGTCAGCTTTGTCCAGAATATTTATGTCAATTGATGCGTTATAATCACAGATTTGCGTGCTGTAGTACGGCATATCAAGACCAAACGCTTTGATGCGGATGTCATAACCCCGCGCACTACGCCGAACAGTCCCTGTAACTATAAGCTGCATATCAGCTTGTTTGGAAAACTGCAGTATGCACTGCTCTTCGTTGCATGCTAAGCGCTGCAGTTGTTGGAGCAGAGCATCAGGGTTTACAATATCAAAAATCTGAAGTGATGCTGCAATATTTATACAATGCTGCCTGATGAGAGTTGCCAAATAATTTTCATCTGATGAATACCCTCTTATAGTACCAAATCCCGCTTTTGGTTTTGCATGGGCAGTAAAAGAAAATAAAACGACATATATACACAACAGTACAATATATAATAATTTGCGTAAAGTAATAATCCTCACAAAATCCTCATTAAGCGTGCGTTTATTTAATTAGTAAATGTGGTGTAGGCTCCCTGTGCTAAAAGCAGTAGGGGTATACACTATTACATTATTTTATTACTATCTCATATGGATATAGTAATAACACTTCATCTTGCGAAAGCGACTCAAATGCAATTGTATCAAATATATACCGTACTATGCCCGTTAATGATGCCTGGAAGCTTGAACCTTTAAGTATCTTTCGTAGATCAATATCTTTCTGGGGCAGCTGTACCACCTGAAATTCTCCCTTTATACGTGCCAGTGTTGCAGCATAGGATAAAGCTGCAATAAGCCCTCCTTCTTTATCTGCAAGTCTGTTCTGTAAAGCCTGTGCACCGGTAAACACCCTGCCTTCAGCAACCAAAGGGATAACTCCTGCTGGTATATTTCTTCCACTTTCCACTTTCTGAATAAATTCATTGTAAGTAAAATCCACACTCTTTTGAATAAGCTGTTTTTCCTTTTCTGTAAAGGGTCGCGATTCTGAAAAAATGTCAGCAAATTCACTCATCTTGATTGTTTCTTTATTAATCCCTAATTTAGTGTACAATTCTTCTAAATTGAGTTTGCCAAAGATAACACCTATTGAACCGGTAATCGTAGCCTTGCTGGTAAATATTGTGTCATTTGTACATGCTATATAATAGCCACCCGATGCAGCGATATTACCAAACGATATCACTACTGGTTTTTTATAGCGCTTCTTTAATGCTACAAGCGTGTGCCACATCAAATCAGAAGCAATTGCCGAACCACCTCCGGAATTAATACGGATAACCACTGCCTTTACATCCCTGTCAGAAAATACTTTTGTAAGATACTTTTGATAATTGATATCCCCTATCATTGTTGGTGTTATAAATCCATCCTCTTTGGACTGTCCACGTATAATATTCCCCTCAACATAAATAACAGCAATCTTTGGTTTTTGTCCCCACTCATATACAAACATCTTTTCTTCAATATAATTATCGCATGTAACCAGGTATGAAACGCCATATCGCTCAACTCCTAACCGTTGCATCACATCTAAAGGCCTTGCTACTTCATCAACAAAGCCTTTGGCTTGTGCCTGCTGTGGGGTAAACATGCCGCTAGCGATACATTGCTCTACTTCCTGCACGGGAATATTTCTGTCCGTTGCAATATCATTAATGAATTGCTGATTTAAATCTTTAAGCAGGGAAATAATATTTTCTCTGGCAGCATCTGACATCTGATTTCGAGTGAATGATTCGCCAAATGACTTGTACTGCCCCTTCTTAACTTCTTCAAACCTCACACCCACTTTATCAAGAAGACCTTTAAAAAAGTACACTTCAGCTTTTAGCCCTGTAATGGCAAACGGCTGGTTTGGAACATAAAATATTTTAGAAGCAGATGACGCAATATAGTATTCAAGATTGCCCATTGACGCCAGAATGCAATATACTGGCTTTCCTTTAAGCTTGCACCGTTTGATCTCTTCCCTTAATTCCTGTGCCTGGGCAAAACTTAATGCAGGAGCATCTATCTGTATAAATATTCCTGCAATGCTTTCGTCATAGCTTGCCTCACGCAGTGAGCGTACAATCTCAAAAAAAGATACCCTTGATGGCTCAAATATCCCTTTTTCCTTTATCTCTTTAACCTCATCCTGTAAAACTACAGACAGATATCTCATCTTTGAGCTCATCGCATTCCTGAAACGTTCTTCTGTTAAAGAAACGCCACAGGTATATGCCGTTGTCTTTTGCTTATTAAAATTCATAAAGCCAAAGTCATACAGTGATGAACCACCCGTCTTTGTTGATATGTCGAATGGGATAGCCAGTGCAAAGGATATATTGTTATCTGTATTATACTGGAGAGAATACATAATATCACGCCACACCATTCCTGAAAGAGTGAATATGTGCAGCACATCACCCCACTTCTCACCTTTATACCGTTTCACATCCCATGCAAATGAAACTGTATTTCCAAACGGACGGAGACCAACCGAATACCATTCGCGCTGCTTCAATGTAATCGGTCCTAACAAAGGTTCATTAGCATGATCAACAACCATGCCAAATGAAATGAACCGTGATGGGAACAATAGCAGACTATACCCCCATGATTTCACAGGATCATCGTTTACTGCATATCTGTTATAGCTAGCTCCTACACCTAACCAGTCAGTAAGCATAATACCTTTGCCAAAATACCATGAATGCCCTTCTGTTTTTATCACATCTTTTCTGGTAAATAGTGCTTCTACAGTGCTATATGCAACTGTAAACCCATACAATGTTGTAGCTGCGTAATGTGTCCCAATATCACCAGAATTTATATGTGCAAACCTGTATTGCAGTGAGAATGCTTCATTAATATCAGCAAAGACAGGGTTTACAACACTATATGATGGGATGCCAGGCATTGATGCAGTAGCACCTGGCAATAATACGTCAGGAGCCTGCTGCTTCATATCAGCAAAGGAATTACCAGTAACTATCGCACTAATCAAAATGAATGCCAATAACAGTAATGTCATCTTTGATATATTCCTGGCCAAATGCAACAATACCTTCAGTGATTGCATGGATTTTCTCCTCAATAGATTTTGTTAATGACCTGGTAAGTATAGCAACCAATGTATCTTCCCCAAATGATGTATCTTTTTCGCTATTATATAGATCTGTCAACCCATCCGTATAAAGTATCATCTGGTCACCGGAATTAAATGAATAGCGTGATGAATAGTAACGCGCCATTGGGTCAACGCCAAGGATTTTTGATCTGCCTTCCAGATGATATACTCTGTTATCATTCAATATTACCAGAGGTGCTATGTGCCCTGCATTGATATACTCCATCGACCGGGTCCGTTTATTATATAATCCCATGAATAACGTAATAAGTTCAAATCCTGTATAGCGGATAGTAAGAAAATGATTTAATTCGGCAACTACTTTATCTATGCCTTTCTTTTCTTTTAGCATACCGTTTATGATTCCACTTGTTGCCGATAAAATCATTGCAGCAGATAATCCATGACCTGATATGTCTGCAATAACAAATGCTACTCTGTTTTTATCCACAGGGATAATGTCGTAGTAGTCGCCAGTAACTTTTAGGTAAGGCCTTGAATAGATTGAAAACTGAATGCCACAATCTCGTGGAGGTTGTTTTGGGAAAAGCCGTACCTGAATATATGAGGCCAGGTCAAGCTCCCTTTCATAATTGCGGGAATTGATATATTCGGTCAATGCTTTGCTGTTTATTATCAGTTGATGTACCTGCAGTGCAAGCATGGAAAGGAAGTTGAGCTCCAGGCTTGTAAAATAATCCCCTTTATTATGCACAAAGAGAATCCCTTTAAGAGATTTATCAATAAATACAGGAATACACGCCTCAATGCCATGTTTTGCGATATATTCTTCAACTGCTTTTTCATATGCCCTACTGGAAAAAAAACTTGCTGAGGTAATAGTCTCTTTTCTGTTTTTAAAAAAAGTTATCAAATCAGAATCATCACGTAACACAATAATCCTTTCATCATCATACTGATACTCATCAATAATCGCATAGCTTATCCTTTTAACTTTTATTAGTGCTTTTAATTCATTTTCAATTGCATCAAGTTTTTCTCTCAAATTTTTTGGCGAAGTTATGATTTCGGCAATTCTTTGCAATGAGAGGGCATATTCATCATTTTTTAAAAATATAATATCGTCAAGTGCACGTATAATAAGCATTCTTATATGTAACATAATCAACATGATTCCAAGAAAAAGAGCAATAATAATTGGTGGCGATAGTAATATAGAATAAAAGTTATAAATATAAAACAATCCAGTTGATATTACCACTGCGATGATTATATCCACAATCATGGAAATACTGTTTTTCTGGAGATTTGCCACCGAACCCAGGCTATAATTTGCTAAAAGCCCATTGCCTATACTCACAGGTATAGCTATTGTAAAGAACAGTGAAAATAAATATGAAGAATTGATATCAAAAAAGGTACCAGCAAGTAAAACTGAAAAAGGCAGCACACCGCCAGTTACTATTGCACCTGCTATGACAAGATTTCTTTTTATTAAAAACTTTATCCTGTGGTTATATCCAAAAAGGAGGAAAGCTATTGCTACAATAAACAAAGCAATTGTAATACCACAATTGAGCCTGTACACGATGTCAAACGGTACAACACTATAGAACGCCATACTACATAAAATTATTGCAATCAACAGAGTTAGTCCATACCATAATTTTCTATTGAATGCAACGGTGTCATTCACCATGAATACAACATGGAATAATGTAAGAGGAACAAGAGAGCTGATTAAAGGATAGACATTGTGTAACATATGCCCAAAAAACAAATCAATATATATCAAGCAATTTATGGCCACTGCAGAAGCTATCAAAACAAATAAATCAGCAAATATATCATTGCGTGCATAATGAATACCAACAGCCCAAATCATTAAAAGAATTGAAGAATACGTGAGTAGCAACACCAACCATAATGCTATTTTATTACTCTTAGTAGTAAAATGCTGTTTTACTACTGTAATATTAATTGTAAATATGCATTCCCATTCAGCTACATCATCTGGGCCCTTTTTCAGAGATTGACTTTCACATGTTTGGATACTGGCATTGAACAATGCTTGTGGGGAATCCTGCAAGCGATAGAAAAATGTATTGCCTACAATCAGTCTATCAAATGGGTACTGGATTGCATGCATAAAGCCGTCTGGAACTGTCAGCAGAAAAATTGTAATATAAGCGATACTTATTAAACTATAGATTACTATTCGTTTTCTCATTGTATTTCTTTAAGCACTAAAATAAAATTGTCATCCTGTAATGTAAAGGTAAGGGGGATTGTGTTGTAATTACCCGCGCACTCTTCAATGATTGTGTAGGGTATATCTTTTGTTGTTACAATAAGTTTTTTTACATTATTAATCTGGTTAATTTTGTTATGCATGTTAACAGGAGTGATCCTTGTTTTCTTCTGGCTATATATCTTAAGATCACAATTCAAAGATTTACTTATACAGTACTTCCTCTTTTTCTTCTTCACAATTATCAATGGCAGGTTTTCTTCAATCAATTCTTTTTTCTTTAACACATCATTTATCTTCTTTATAATATGGTCAGGTAAAAATCCAAGGCGCGCATAACTTTGCAATAATACACTGAGTGCCGGAATGAGCAACGACAATAATGAAATATTAGCCTGCAGCGGGCATACAGCAATATACGATGTCAATGCATCAGGGCTATAAATATTAAAATAATGTGTAAGCTTACTATCCTTATTTTGTATCATTACATACTGTGTTTTTTCAACAATGCCCTCATTGGGTGGCATAAATTGCTTTAATACCTTGTACCCTAATTCATATTCCTTTTCAATCTCCTTACTCTTAATTAATTCATGCATAAAGAAACTATTAACAGTAACTGTTGCAATTTTTGATGCTAACGCTTTTAACATCAAAATATCCCGTTTGGATATTCTTCTTTTCATTTCGCCAATAATCATCAGGCCCAAAAAAATATCATGATAGTAAATGGGAATAATAATTTCGCCATTTAGTTTTTCCATTTCAAAGATTATGGTTCTTTGAAAATGCAGTGAAGGGTCCATTTTGCTTTTTATCAGGACATCATCACCCGACTGTATAACTCTGAAAATAATATTATTTTTATCAATATGAGCTTTACGGATTACCTTCTGTTTTTGCTGCTTCTGATAATAAATTGTATAATCATCTGAACTGTGCGAATAAAATATTAACAACCCTGACTTAACACCAATATACTGTAATACTTTATCAAATATAACTTTAATGATATCATCAAACGACTGCAATGACAAAAAACTATCCACTGTCTGAATGTAGAGGTCTTCATATTTCAGAGGAATTATCTTTTTATACAATCGTTCAATATAAAACGTATAAAGTGGAAATACTATTACAATGGAAAAAACTATAAATACTATAAGAAGATCGCCTGCAATATGTGCTGTATGGAGCATCAACCCCATAAGCAATAAAAAGAAAAGAAAAACAATATTAATCCCCTGAATAATTAATTGGCGACATACCCTCATAAAGTATCTATATTATCCTGTTATAAAGTGTTTTCCAAAATCACTAATTATTTCCTTATGTATATCTTCAACTGCACGTTTATTCCCTTCAATAATTACAAAGGTCCCATCAGCTATTGATACATAATTATTCCTGATTGTCTCCAGAACATGTAATTTTTCAAATATCTCTTTATTGTCCCCTGACCGCGCATGTATTCGTTCTAACGCTATAGATGGTTCTATATCTATATAATATACTCTGTCCGGCACCGGGAAACCTTTTGCAATGTTCATCCTCACAATATCCGAGGGCTTCACATCATCCCCCGCCTGATAGGCTGCGGTTGAATAGAAATATCTATCAAGTATCACCACATACCCTTTGCGTAATAATGGATGTATATTGTGTTTTACATCATATGCTCTATCCTGCATAAAAAGCTCAAGAAGTTCATGTCGTGTTCCGGCAACACGGCCTTGTAACATATCGCGAAGCCTTTTGCCATACCTACTTGTGGTTGGCTCCTGTAATAATGTAGCGTGAGTTATTTCTTTACAATAAGAATATAAAAGCCTTGCCTGAGTAGATTTACCTGCACCATCTATTCCTTCAAACACAATAAAAAGAGGAGTCTTAACCTTCATGATTGATAGAAATTTTCACAGTATATATGATTCTTTTTTTACATATCCATTTGAAAACTTCTGTTTATACTCCTCATAGCCGGGCCTGTCTAATAGTCCAAAGGTAAACCGTTTTCCCTGCTCAACAGCTGGTTGATCATACGGATTTATATTATACAGATAACCGGCATACGCTGTTTGCATTTCCAGAAACATAATCAACTGACCAACAGACTCTTCATCAAGTTTTGAAAGTATAATTGAGGCATTGGGCCGACTAGCCTCTTTCAATACAAGCTCTGTAGCCTGCTCTTCAAATTCATTGAGCTTACGCAAGCTTTTGCCAGTTAGATATTCCAGTTCTGGTTTGCCTTTGTAAAACTGCGGCATCAATATATCAGTGCCAAAGTCTTTAAGCTTAAGAAAGGTAATAACCTTGTCATTGGGCCCTTCAAGATACAGTTGCAGTTGTGAATGCTGGTCAATAGTCCCCATTGCTGCAACAGGAGTAAGCCCTACCATCACCTCATTTCCCTGCATATCAAATCGTTTGCCCAGTGACTCTGCCCACAACTGTCTGTACCAGTCAGCAAACAGGTATAACTTGCGTGTATATGGCATCAGCACATTGATGCGTTTGTTCTTCTTTATATCAAACAGGTAATGAAATGCTGCATTTAAAAGCGGAGCATTTGCCCATACATCTTTACCGTAATAATGCTGCAGGACACTACCTGCACCGTGTAAAAGCCTTGCAGCATCAATACCCAAAAACTCTGCAATCACAAGGCCAACAGCCGACAGCACCGAGAATCTTCCGCCAACATTTGCAGGAACAGGAAATGAAAAAAACCCTTCTTCCTGAGTTACCTGGCGCAATATGCCTTTTTCTGGATCTGTAATTGTGACAATATGTTTTCTGTAATCTTTTGTATGCTTCTTTACTGCATCCAGCAAAATTGCAAAGTTTGCATTAGTCTCAGTAGTCCCTCCTGATTTTGATATCACCAAAAACAATGTTGATGGTATATGCAGTATCCGTAAAAGCGATTGCATTTCACCAGGATCAACATTATCAAAGAAGTACGCCTTGCACCGTTTGCCACGATAAGTATCATGCATTTCATTAAGATAAATATCTGCTAACGCATTTTTTAATGCCTGCGGCCCCAACGCTGAACCACCAATGCCAATGAGAGCTATCGTATCACACCAGGGCACTGTTTCTTTGAATGAGCGTATGTCCTTCACAATATTGCTATCAAACGGCAGCTCTAAAAAACCTAACATGCCTTTTGCTTTCTCATCATCCATCCTTTTGAGTGCAGCATCACATTTTGATTTAATGGTATCTATATCATTCTTTGACATGCCATGTTGTGGGCCAATAAATTCGTCCATAAAATAATTAAAATCAAACTGGATCATACTCCAACTCCTCTGCAAATAGTATAATTTTCATATACTATAAAATCAGCACATGTCAATCATATTATTGGCGATAGTTACTGATAAAATAGATTTTTGGCCATAAAACTATTTGAAATAATCAACTGTGGCGAGCTTGTGCTTTTAATAATCTGTCCATTATGGCTTTGCCCAATCCCACCTGTGGCACTTCCTCAGCATACATCACTGAAAGATTCATCGCATCAAGCGCATGAAGGCATGTAAAAAGATTTGCTGCAGCCTGACGTAAATCACCTTCATCGGATAGATGCATGATATGTATATTTTTATATGGAAGCTTTCTTTTTTTAAAGAGAATCAATCCAAAGGAACTGTCGTCTTGTATATTGCTTACATCTTTGACAATTACAATTCTGGTTTTGGGAGCATAATGGTACGGCAACTGCCCGGGAGCTTCAATTTTTGCAGAGGGCATGCTTACTACTTTTCCAGCAATTGCTTCAATTTCTTCAATTGGGATTCCACCGTGGCGCAACACAGTTATTGATTCATTCTCAATTTTTATAATTGTCGATTCAACACCAACAGGGCATTGCCCGCCATCCAGAATAATTTCAACTTTATCGCCCAGCTGCGATGCAACATGGTCTGCTGTGGTAGGGCTCAAATATCCAAATGGATTTGCACTTGGTGCTGCTATTGGCACACCGCTTATCTGTATCAGTTTTTTTGCAATCTCATGCTGTGGCATTCTCACAGCAACAGTATCAAGTCCCGCAGTAACTATCTGTGGTATTATAGTATTTTTTGGTAGTACCAGCGTTAATGGACCTGGCCAGAACGCTTTAATACACCTTTCGGCAATATATGGTACTATTGCTACTATCTCTTTAACCATTTCATAAGAGTCAACATGGACAATAAGCGGATCAAAAAATGGTCTTTGCTTGATTTCAAAAATCTTTGCCACTGCGGTAGCATCCAGTGCATTTGCACCAAGTCCATACACAGTTTCAGTTGGGAATGCCACCACATCACCCTGTTGTAGAGCCTTTGCAGCTTTATGAATAGATATTTCAGTGGCAGGATAAATCATTCCTTACCTACATCCTTCTTCTTAACATAAATATATTTATGCACACGGCCAACCACATCCCAACTTTCATCTTTCACTAACGCTATATCCCATAATGTCCATCAGCAAAATCATATAAAATGAGTTGCACATGGTAGACACAGACCCACCAAAACGGGTACCTGCGTAATTGTGTTTATA
>FMSI01023579.1_pt1 | contig 12575 bp, 13 predicted proteins | sample 1504471 | NCBI WGS metagenome assembly FMSI01 (sample SAMEA4475357, study PRJEB15587) | soil metagenome | biome: Soil; feature: Field | place: India | collected 2015-03-11 | depth 0 m
AGGACCGACATATCCCGGTAGCGAACCCAGGCGGAGTCCAAAAGTACTACCAGGTTTTCAGAGGCGAGGAATATCGCACGGCGCCCTCCGTAATAAACGATATCGGTGGGGAGGGAGTCGTCAACGCCGACCATAGAATCGGATAGCGCTTGAGAGGAGAGCGGTGCAGAAATAAGGAGCAAAAGGGAGAAAATGGATATCGTTTTGACCCGATGAAATTTTATCATTTTCAGTTATGTTATGAGGAAAGCCGGTGAAGTCAACCAGAGTCAAGCGGACAGGAATTACAAAGTGGTTTTACACGGCAGTGGGTTTTGGCCAGCCGGACCAGCAGAGCGTGAAATTCGTTGTAGAGACAGATGATGGGATGGGGATTGGATGATGAGAGCGACAGCAGGTTGGTTTCAATCCATTTCCTCAGTTCTTCGTAGTGTTCGTTGCCATTAATAAGTCCGTAGCGGGTGAGAATACGCCGGGTATAAGTATCAATCACAAATACCGGGCGGTGAAAGGCGTAGAGAAGAATGGAATCGGCGGTTTCCGGTCCGATACCGTAACATTGGAGTAGTTCATTTCTTAGGGTGGGGGTAGAGACCTTTTTTAGTTTTGCTATCCCGCCCTTTGTCACGATGAAATTAATCACCGCCCGAAGCCGTTTTGTTTTTACACGGTAATAACCCGCCGGTCGAATTAACCGTTTCAGAGTTTTGGTAGATACGGTATTCAGGCGATTTAGGTTCAGGAGGTGAGCTTTTTTTAAGTTGGCGATAGCTTTTTCTACGTTTGTCCAGGCGGTGTTCTGTGTGAGGACAGCCCCGATGATAATTTCCAGTGGTGTCTCAGCAGGCCACCAGTGTTGAGGCCCAAATGCCTCTAATAGTCTTTGGTATATGTTATACAGTTCCCGTGCTTCAGTGTCGGGAATGGAAGGGGCAGGTGATCGTTGGTTCAGTGCCACTGATGAAAACTTCATATCTTGCTCGCGGGCAAACAGGGGTGGCAAGTTTTCCCGATTCTTCACAGATGGCTATAGTAACGATGTCCGGAGGGACGGGAAATGTGTTCAAGGAATCGGTGGCGATTTGCTTCATCAGTTCTCCCCATACCGGAGCGGCAAGCATGCCGCCAGTAGCGCCCCGGAAAATAGTTTTTTTCTTGTCATAGCCGATCCATATCCCAGTGGTGAGTGTTGGGGTATATCCAATGAACCAGGCATCGGTATAGTCATCGGTAGTACCAGTTTTTCCAGCCGCGGGTCCGGTGAAGCCTACTTGCCGGATGCTAGTGGCGGTTCCTTCATTTACGACACTTTGCATCATACTGGTGATTACATAGGCGGTTTGGGGTCTGATTGCCATTTGGAGTTCAGGATGATTTTCTTCAATTACCTGGCCGTGTTCATCAACGATTTTGGTGATGAACAAAGGTTTCACTTTTACTCCCTGGTTGGCAAGGGTATTAAAGGCATTGGTAATTTCCAAAAGGGTGAGTTCAATAGAGCCGAGGGCTAATGAGTAATAAGAAGGCAGTTTCTGGGTGATGCCCATCAGGTTGGCATAGCGAGCGACAATGTCCGGTCCAATCCGGGCAGCGAGTCGGACGGCGACGAGGTTACGCGAGAGCGCCAGCGCCCGGCGGAGGGTCATAGGACCAAGGAATTTGAGATCATAATTGTGGGGTTGATAGTCCGGTTGGCCGGGGACTTTGAGAGTTATCGGTTCGTCCTGCTCAATATCAGCGGCAGTTAAGCCGTTATCAATGGCAGCGGTAAAGACGAAAGGTTTAAAGGCACTGCCAACCTGGCGCAGTGATTGGGTGGCACGGTTGAATTCGCTCTGGCGGAAATCTCTGCCGCCAATCATTGCCCGTACTTCTCCGGTTTTGACATCCAGTACCACCAGTGCTCCCTGAAGATAAGCGGGTTCTTTGGTGGTGGAGTCCAGTTTTACCAGCGAGTCGTAGTGGCTTTTGGTTGGTTTTAGACGGTAATCCTGTTCTATTTTGTTCAGCCAAGAAAACAGGACTTGATTGGCCGCGCTCTGAATGGCTAAGTCAAGGGTGGTATGAATGCTGACGCCGGATTTGTAGACGAAATCGTAGCCGTATTTCTTGATAAGATAACGTCTGATTTCTTCGACAAAGTAGGGGGCTTCGTTGGTGATACCGGCGGCAGGCTGGATATTAAGCGGTTCATTTTTTGCCCTTTCCCATTCTTCTTTTGTTAGCCGGCCCATTTTTAATAGTTTAGTGAGGAAGTAATTGCGTCGGCGAATAAGTCGTTCGGGATGGGTATAGGGAGAATAGGCGGTGGGATTGGCAATCATTGCTCCCAATGTGGCACATTCTACCGGCTCAAGTCGAGAGATATGTTTTCCAAAGTAACGTTCACTAGCTGCTGCCACACCGTATATGGAGCCACCAAACCATACCTGATTTAAATACATCTCAAGAATTTCCTGTTTGGAATAATGCCGTTCCAGTTCTATCGCCAGGACCATCTCTTTTAATTTTCGGCTCAACTGCCGTTTTGGGGTAAGAAACATTGAACGGGCAAGTTGCTGGGTTATAGTGGATGCCCCTTGAAGGTTCCGGGGATTGGTGATGTTCCGGATAATAGACCCGACTACGCGAACAATGTCAATCCCCCAATGGGAGTAGAACCGTTTATCTTCTACCGCCACTACCGCATCAACTAGGAAGACGGGGATGGTTTCCAGCGGGACCGGGCGCCGTTTTTCCTGAAAGAATTCAGATATGACCTTGCCGTGACAGTCCAGAATTCTGGTACTGGCTGGGGCCTTGAAGTTAAGAATAGTTTCCGGGGTTGGGAGTTCGGTGCGTAATTTGAGATAGAGAACAACAGCTCCGATTCCCCCGATTACACCGATAATCGCTAACATCAGAACAGTATACCGGAACCAGCGAGTGGAAGGGGTCAATCTAGTATTTTTCAGACTGCGTAACGTTTAATCACTTCGTTGCTAACCGCCAGAGTTAGCATGTTAAGCGCTTCACCTTCTTGGGCGGCCCTTACCAGCCAGTGCTGAATCGGTGGGATAGGACCACCGTGTACCCGTACAGCGGTATTAACCGTTTCTTGAAGAATATGGTGGGCCTGAAATTTCAAAAGCATTGATTCAAAGTTAATGTTATCTTTGGTTGTAACGCACCAGGCGGTGTAATAAACCAGCCAGCGGAGTGATTCAATATTTCCCGCCATCGTGGCGAGGCAATTCTGCACTTCTTGACGGGAAGTTATCGGTTCGTTCATTGATTTCCAGTCGCGGGCATACTGAGCGGTGGTTTCCAGAATGCGAGAGCAAATACCGAGGATGGCGGCACTGCGGATAATCCGGGCGAGTCCAAACCATCGTTGACCGAGAAAGAGAGCGGTTCCCGGTTGACCGAGCATTTTTTCTTTAGGAATTCGGCAATCGTTGAGATGTAATTCCGCAGGGACAGTTCCCCAGACGATCTCGGTTCCCGGGGTATCGCGATCAACGATAAAGCAAGACGGGCCTTCCGGAGTAAGGGCAAAAACCAAGCAGAAGTCGAAATCCGGTCGGGAAAGCAGTTTAACTCCGTTTAAACGATAGTCAGCAGCATTGGGAGTGGCAAAGGTGGTCATATCGTCGGCACTGGCAAAGTGGGTTTTCTCCCGAAAGGCGAGAGCGTAGCGTTTTTCTCCCGCGACTACCGGGAGCAGATACTCCGGACGTTGTTCCGCAGAACATTCATAGAGAATCGGGGTGAGGTCCCCCCATTCTACGGGGATAATAGTGGTAGAGAGTTCTTCGGCAATGAGGCAGGTTTCAATTGGCCCCAAACCGCCACCGCCAAACTCCTCTGGAACCCCGGCACTATAGAGCCCCATTTCCTTTATTTTGGCGGTCGCCGTTTGAACAATTTGTTCTTTTTCTTCCCGGGTTCGGGCGTTAAGAAAATTGGGTTCCCGGGGGAGCAAGTCCCGTCGGACAAACTCATGAATAGTGGCACGCACCATTTCGGCATCTTCGGAGAATGAAAAGTCCAATTAGCCTCCCTTTCTGGTATAATCGGGCAAAAGCAACGGCGAGCAAACTTCGGGAGAAAGCCCTTTTTCTTTTAGCATTTTATCCCAGTTTTCTAGATGACTGAGGGTAAGCGGCAGGGGAGCGGTTCTTTCCTGAGCGGTTTTTGCGGCGGTAGCACCGGCCCGCCGGCCAAATACTACCACGTCCAAAAGCGAATTGCCCATCAATCGATTGCGACCATGGACACCACCGGAAGCCTCGCCGGCAACAAATAGGAAGGGAACATTGGTTCGACAGAGACTGTCGATCGCCACACCACCGTTTTGATAATGAAGAGTAGGATAGACCAAAATTGGTTCTTTGTCCAGGTCGATGCCGAAACGGCTAAATTGGCGAACCATCGCGGGTAATTCCCGTTTTATTGTACCGGTACCACGGATAATTTCAATCATCGGGGTATCTAACCATACACCGTGGATTCCTGCCGGTGTGGTGATACCTTTTCCATTCCGGCACTCCCGGATTATTGCCGAGGCAACAACATCCCGCGTCTCCAGGGGATAAATAAACTGTTCTCCAGCAATGTTGACCAGCTGGGCACCGAGACTGCGGACTTTTTCGGTGACAAGTTGTCCGAGGATTTGCTGGGGATAGGCTACGCCAGTGGGGTGATATTGCATTGTGTCAATAAAGGTCAACTTTGCTCCCGCCCGATATGCTAAGACCAGGCCGTCTCCAGTAGCCCCGTAATGGTTTGAAGTGGGAAAACCCTGGTAATGGAGCCGGCCACTGCCACCGGTAGCGACGATTACCGATTTTGCCCGAATGATCTGGTAACGGTATTTTTTATCCCCAAAATTACCGCTGAGGTTTAGGTTTAAGAGAACGGCACCGGTGATAGCACCGTCCTGGGATGTTAAAAGTTCCACCGCCGGAGAGAATTCAAGGACGGTTATCCCCGGTCGGCTTTTTACTTCATCCCGTAGGGTGCGCATAATTTCTGCTCCGGTGTAATCCCGGGCGGTATGCATCCGTTTTCTTGACGTGCCGCCACCGTGAATTGTTTTCATTGACCCATCGGGATTCTTATCAAACATTACCCCCAGTTCTTCCAACCATTGAATTGCCCGGGGGGCATCAGTTACCAGTGCCTCAACCAGTTCTGGGTAGTTGGTAAAATGTCCTCCCCCCAGAACATCAAGGTAGTGAATTGCGGGAGAGTCGTTTTCTTTGTCCGCTGCCTGGATTCCGCCCTGCGCCATCATTGTGTTGGCATCGCCCAGCCGCAATTTGGTGGCGACGACCACCTTGGCACCAATTTCATCGGCGGTGATTGCCGCAGCACAACCAGCACCACCGCCGCCGATAATCAAAACATCACATTCATAATCCGGGGTTTGTAAGGAGAGGTTGGTGTTTTTCAGTAAACTGCTACCTTCCAGAAGGATGGCGAGTTCCCGGGGAGTTCTTTCCCCGGCGTTTGGGCCCACCCGGAGGGTGGTAAAGGTATCAGTGCGATAGTCAGGATGAAACTCATGGAGCAACTTTTCTTTTTCCTCGGCTTTCAAACGGGGGAAGGTTTCCTTTAGTCGTTTTTCCCGAGTTTGGATTACTTTAGTAATAAGTTCCTGCAGAGATGGCGGATAACTCATTTTTACTCCTCTGGTTCAATCTCCCGGCGGGCATAAAGTTCTTGTAATTCTTTCTTCGAAAGTTCCTTTAGCCGATTCAGTTCCTGATTGAATTTTCCTTCGTTGATTTCCTCAATGCGCCGCTGGAGGTGATGAGAGCGTGGTGCCAGAGTTCGGCCATAGATGCGCCGGCAGAGCAGCGCAGCGTGATGTTTTACCAGTTCTGCCGGACAGCGGCTGACACAAAGCCCACACATAATACAGTCAAAGGAAATGTTCGCTGCTGCCGGAATGTCGCCCCGGATAATGGCAGATACATAGCCTAGGACATCAATGTCTTGAGGACATGATTTGGTACAGGTATTACAGCCGTAGCAGGTGAGCATTTCAGGGTAAAGGGCGAGGATTTCCTGAGCGGTACCCTTCAGTTCTGAGAGCCGATATCGCGGTTGGTGGGCGGGGAAAAATGGAATCATTGCCAGTTGCATATTGGGCTCCACTTTTGTCTGACAGGCGAGGGCAAACTTCAGGTGGTAATCTCCCGCTACCCGATAAACTGTGGCGCAAGCACCACAGAACCCTCCTCGGCAGCCCACCCCCCGGATTAGCCGATAGCCAGCGTATTCCAATGCCTGGAGAATGGTGAGCGAATCCGGAACCCGGTGATGTTCGCCCATAATATAGATGTCAATTAGATTTTCATTCATTGCCAGTCTCCTGGTAAAATTCATCAAGATAATAATCGTCGCTTGGCCGCAAATGCGCAAACAAATGTTTCATCTGCTCAATGGCACGGTTTTTGACAATATAGTGTTTAATTGTGGTGTCCACCTGCGGACAGGCAAGAACACATTGATAACAACGATCGCAATCACTGCCCACCATTGTCTCAAGTGCCAGACTGGTACGTTGAGCAGTTTTCTTTAGACGGGCGGGCTCACGGGCTAAAAGAGAGCAGATGTCAACGCAGTTGCCGCAACCCAGACAGGCGCGGGTACCGGTGATGTTCTCTTTTATTTTTAAAGTATGAGAAGGTCCGAATCCCGAGGAAAGGAGCCGGCAGCGGGCAACGGGCGAGGCGGTAATATCAAGAATGGTAGTTAGAATTTCTTCAATTGCGGCTGTATCAGTCTGAAAGATATTGGGCATGAATGGTTAACTCTGTTTTGCTTTTTTGAACTCTTCCGTTAGGAGTGGCACAACTTGAAATAGGTCGCCGACGATACCGTAATCAGCCACCTTGAAAATATTTGCCTCCGGGTCTTTATTGATGGCGACAATGCACTTGGAGTTCATCATGCCGACCAGGTGTTGAATCGCCCCGGAGATACCGCAGGCGATATAAAGCGAAGGAGAAACAGTTTTACCGGTTTGTCCCACTTGGAACTGATGGTCACGCCAGCCAGCATCAACCGCCGCCCGAGAGGCACCAACCGCGGCGTTGATTACCGCCGCCAATTCTTCAAGCAAGGCGTAGTTTTCTGGTCCCTTCATTCCTCGGCCACCCGAGATAACGACATCCGCTTCAGTTAACTCAACAGTCTTCATCACCGTTTTCACAATTTCCGCGACCTTTGTTCTTAGTTCGTGTAGGGGCAATTGAGCTGTAATAATTTCCCCGTCTCGCATCTGTTCGGTCTGAGCGGGCATCGCCCGGGGGCGGATACTCAAAATTAGTGGATTTGCCTCCGGTGCTTTGACAGTTGCAAGTGCCTTGCCGGCGTATATCGGACGTTGGGCAATAAGCGTTCCCTGGGTGTCAAACTCCACCGTAGTGCAATCAGGCAACAGAGAGGTTTCAAGTCGGCTGGCAATCGTGGCAGCCAGGTCTTTCCCTAATGCGGTGGCACTGAGAACAACCGTATGAGGTTGGTGTTTTCTTACCAGTTGCTCCAGTACAGTTCCATATCCATCCGGGGTGTAGAACTCCAGGAGCGGGTCGTCGACCGTAATCGCCTGGTTGACCCCGAATTTAATAATTTCCTGAGCGAGGGGAGCAATATTTTTGCCGACGATAATGCCGGCAAGTTGGTCATTTTTTATCTCAGCGATTTTGTAACCTACCAGAAGTGTTTCAAAGGCAACTCTTTTTAAGGTACCTTCTTTTTGTTCACAGAAAGCGAAAACCATTGAGTTCCTCCTGCTGGGTTAATTGACGATTTAGAGTGACATTAAAAGACACGGATTGTTAATATAACCACAATAACTTGGAATGTCAAGAAATTGTTGTGTTTTTACTGTTAGACCTTAACGGCGGTAGAGGAAATATTTTTATATTATAATGGAAAATCTGTTGCGGCCAGTTGGGTTACTTTTGGAATTGAGGTTGTAAGAAAATTTGGGTTTTTTAGTGAATCTCGGCAAGAGAACTAAATTATTATTTTGTGTTTTCCGGAGAGGAGAATTTTTTCTTTTTGACTGAGGAGGTATATTCTGGTTTATATTGACAGCAGGGGGAATTTCTGATTATTATGATATAAAATGGAGGTGCTATATGCCAGTGTATGAGTTCAGTTGCGAAGATTGTGGTAAGAAGTTTGATATTGTGGCTACGCTGGCAGAGAAGGAGGCGGGTTTGAACCCGGTGTGTCCGAACTGCGGGGGTGGGAAGGTGCGGCAGATATTCGGCAGGTTTACGGTCCTCGGAGGGGGAAAAACCGAGACGGAATTTGATGAGGGGGATTTTGGTGCAGGAGATTACGATGAGCAGGGTTTTGGGGAGGATGATTTTGACTATGAGGGACTGGAGGATGAAAGTGATTTTGGTGCCGATGAAGACACTGATATGGAGCAATAAAAGGAGCGATTATGTACTGGTTTGATTGGATCTCGTTGGGAATTTTAGTCGGGGCGGGGATAATCCAGACGATTCGCACCAGTAAGGCAGGTGGTATGGGGCTTACTCTTTTTGAACTGGCGGGATTGATTGTGGCCGCGGTAGCAGCCACCAATCTTTCCGGGTCTATTGCGCAGGGGATCGGTGTCCAGCGGTTGGTGGTGATGGTGGTGTTGTTTATTATTTTTGTGGTTCTGGCGTTCGTTTTTGCCCGTTGGTTGTTCGGGCTTACCGGTTGGTCTTTTGAGTCATTGGATGGATTTTTCGGGTTTCTCTGGGGGGTTGGTGCGGGCTGGGTGATTGCTCATATGGTGCTTCGGGTGATAATTGATTCTCAGGGACCAAATGGGGAGGTGGCAAGTGCAATTCTTAATGCTCCGGTTGCCCGGGAGGTATTTTATTTCAAGACCTGGAATGCGTTGCTGAATTTGCTGTTTAAGGCGCGTCTTGGACCGGAGTTTAACCCTGATGTTGGCTGAGCGGATTGAAAATGCTTGAGGTTTACACCGGAGATGGTAAGGGGAAGACAACGGCGGCATTTGGTTTAGCGTTGCGCGCGGCTGGACATAACTGGCGGGTTTTGATTGTGCAGTTTATGAAAGGGGATTCGGGGTATGGCGAGGTGCGGGCAGCAAGATATGTCCCTGGTTTGGAGGTAAAACAGTTTGGACTTAAGACCTTTGTTCAACGCGGAAATCTACAACCAGAGGACATTCAACAGGCGAAGGATGGATTGGCGTTTGCCCGGGAGGCGGTTCGTTCGGGCAGGTACCAGATGGTGATATTGGACGAAATAAATGTGGCGATTGATTATGGTTTAGTGCCACTGGAAGAGGCCCTGGATTTTGTTCGTTCCTGTCCGAGAGAATTGGAACTCGTTTTTACCGGTCGTGGTGCCAAGCAAGCGGTGATAGAGATTGCTGACCTGGTTAGTGAAATCAAAGAGATAAAGCACCCTTATCAGAAGGGGATCGTTAACCGTGTTGGAATTGACCGTTGAAGAACTGCTGGACCGATTTCGCCATGGTGACCGCCGGGCATGCGGTCAGATCCTTTCCTTGGTGGAGAATGAGAGCGAAGAGGCGACGGTAATCTTTGACGAGCTTTATCCTTTAATGGGCAGGGCCTATCGTATTGGTATTACCGGTCCACCTGGTGCGGGTAAGAGTACTCTGGTGGAAAAACTGGCACTGGAATGTCGAAAAACAGGGAAAACGGTGGGGATTGTTGCGGTTGATCCCAGTTCACCGTTTTCTGGAGGTGCGGTCCTTGGGGACCGGGTGAGAATGACGGCATTGTTTACCGACCCGGGAGTTTATATTCGTTCCATGGCGACACGGGGAAGTCTGGGAGGACTGGCAACGCGGACAAAAGAGGTGTGTGATGTGTTGGATGCTTTCGGAAAAGATTTTATTCTCATTGAAACGGTCGGTGTTGGGCAGATGGAGCTGGATATTGCTGAGGCAGCGGATTCCACAGTGGTGGTATTGGTTCCGGAGTCAGGAGATTCAATTCAGGCGCTTAAGGCGGGGTTGATGGAGATTGGTGAGATTTACTGTGTGAATAAGAGTGACCGGGAAGGGGCGGACCGGATGGTTCTGGAAATTGAAACGATGCTGGAGTTAAGGGCAAAAGACGGTTGGATGCCACCGGTAATAAAGACGGTGGCATTGAACGGTTTAGGGGTGGCGGAACTTTTTGCCCGGGTGTTGGAGCACCGGCGTTACCTTCAGGATGGTGGTTTGATTGTAGAGCGACGTCGCCGGGCGGTCCGGGCGGATATCGAGCGGCTGGTGGAGGAAAAGGTACGGAGGGTTTTCTTTGAAAATCCCGATGCCCGAGTAATCATTGAGGAGTTAGTTCAACGAGTGGTAGCAAGGGAAATGTCTCCTTATCAGGCGGCGACGAGACTTTGGACAGAAATTTTTCGAGTTAAATAGAAGGGAGGCTATTTGTCAGGAGCAGATATTGAGAAAATCAAGGCCGAGAGAAAGCGCTGGGAATCGTGTGTTGACAAAGGTGCGTCAGAACGGTTTCAGACCGTTTCGGGAGTGCCGGTAGACATTATTTACACTCCGGCAGATATTGCCGGTTTGGACTATTTGTCAGACCTTGGTTTTCCCGGTGAATATCCGTATACCAGGGGCATTCGGCACAATATGTATCGGGGGCGGCTCTGGACGATGCGTCAGTTTTCTGGATTTGGCACCGCTCGGGATACCAATGCCCGTTATAAATTTCTCCTTGCCCATGGTGAAACCGGGCTCTCGGTGGCATTTGACTTTCCTACTCTTTACGGTCGGGATTCAGACGATCCGATGGCACGAGGGGAAGTGGGGAGATGTGGCGTGGCGGTTTCATCCTTGGAAGATATGGAGACACTGTTTGACGGCATCCCGATGGGCGAGATTTCTACTTCAATGACTATCAACGGCCCGGCGGCCGTGCTGTGGGCGTTTTATATTGTCGCGGCGGAAAGACAGGGGGTGGCAAGTGAGAAGTTGCGAGGAACAATTCAGAACGACATTCTGAAGGAGTATATCGCCCAGAAATCTTGGCTTTTTCCTCCCGAACCCTCTTTGCGGATAATCACCGACATTATGGCATTTGGTGCCAAACATGTCCCGAAATGGAACACCATCTCAATTTCCGGTTATCATATTAGGGAAGCAGGTTCAACCGCGGCCCAAGAGCTCGCGTTTACCCTGAAAGATGGGATGACTTATGTGGAAGCGGGGATTAAAGCCGGACTGGATGTTGATACCTTTGCCCCCCGCCTTTCTTTTTTCTTTAATTCCCACCTGGATTTCTTTGAAGAGATTGCCAAGTTTCGGGCGGCGAGAAGAATCTGGGCGCGGGAGATGCGCGAGACTTTTAATGCCAAAAGACCTGAATCGTGGCTATTGCGATTTCACACCCAGACCGCCGGGTGTACCCTTACTGCCCAACAGCCGGAAAACAATATCGTCCGCACCGCATTTCAAGCGCTGGCAGCGGTGCTCGGTGGTACACAGAGTCTCCACACCAATTCCATGGATGAAACCTGGGCGTTGCCGACCGAAAAGGCGGTGCTGATCGCTTTGCGGACCCAGCAACTTATTGCTGAGGAAACAGGCGTGGTCAATGTAATTGATCCGCTGGGTGGTTCCTATTATGTGGAGGCGCTAACCAACGAGTTGGAACGACAGGCTTATGAGTATTTTGAAAAGATTGATGCTTTGGGGGGGATGGTGAAGGCTATTGAGCAGGGATTTCCGCAACGGGAGATCGCCGAGGCTTCTTATCGCTATCAGAAGGCGGTTGACGAAGGCAGAAGGACGGTTGTCGGGGTGAATAAATACACTCTTGAGGGAGAACGGTTGGAGATACCGATTCTTAAAATTGATCCGCAGGTAGAAAAAGAACAGGTCGAACGGCTGGCAAAATTGCGTCAGCGGCGTGATAGTCGTCGGGTGCGTCGGGCATTGGATGATTTAAAAGCGGCCTGTGCCGGTAAGGATAATGTGATGTATCCGATACTGGAAGCGGTGCGGGTTTATGCTACTCTAGGTGAGATTTGTCAGGCGATGAAAGAGGTTTTCGGAGTTTATTCTGAACCGCCGATGTTTTAGGAGGTAAAGATGGGGAAGAAACTGAGAATATTGATTGCCAAACCGGGGCTTGATGGTCACGACCGGGGGGCGAAGGTGGTAGCTCGGGCTTTGCGGGATGCCGGTTTTGAGGTCATCTATACCGGTTTGCACCAGACGCCGGAGATGATAGCGGAGGCGGCAATTCAGGAGGATGTAGATGCGGTGGGGCTCTCAATTCTTTCCGGAGCGCACATGACGCTTTTCCCTGAGGTGATCCGTCTTTTAAAAGAAAAGGGGGCCGGTGATATCCTCGTGTTTGGTGGTGGAATAATTCCCAATGAGGACATGGAGGAGTTATATAAAATTGGTTGTGGCAGGTTATTCGGTCCCGGGACGCCCACACAGGAAATTGTCGATTATCTCAAAGGGGTATTTCCAGACCGAGTGTAAGAGACGTTTATTGTCGGCTATGGTCTAAACTATCCCGTTGCCATATAACATACATATATAATTTGACAGCGAT
>FMSI01042422.1_pt1 | contig 12533 bp, 10 predicted proteins | sample 1504471 | NCBI WGS metagenome assembly FMSI01 (sample SAMEA4475357, study PRJEB15587) | soil metagenome | biome: Soil; feature: Field | place: India | collected 2015-03-11 | depth 0 m
GTGGGAGATAGTAACATGCTAAAAATAGACTATAATGAAATGTCCTTTTCAGTATATTATAAAAACCGCTGTATATTGGCTCATTCATTATCAAAGCCGTGCATAGCAGTGGGTACAGGCAATGCAGTATACAAAATGAAGGAGGGCAATTTCAGACTTAAAGACTCCATAAAATCTAAACGGTATTTGAAAAAATTTACGGTGAAAGAAGATATAAATGAAATATCTATACATTTCGAAGATGCTATTCATTTAACAATAAATGCGGATGCTTATTGTACAATTCGCATTGAAGCTATGAAACAATTCAATAGATTGTGGCTGCATTGTGTTGCCGATAGCGATGAACACATTTATGGATGCGGTGAACAATTTTCAAAATTAGATTTAAAGAAAAAGAAGATTCCTCTATGGGTACAGGAGCAGGGGGTAGGGCGTGGACATGATTTAATTACATTTCTGGCTAATGTGTTATACAAAGCAGGTGGCGCATGGTACACCACGTACTATCCACAACCAACGTTTGTATCAAGTAGTAATTATTTTGTCCACTGCAATGCGTCCGCATATGCAGAGTTTTCATTTAAGAAAAAAGAGCACATACTGCATTTCTGGCAGATACCTGAATCGATAGTTGTTGGTGTCTACACTACTCCGATTGATTGCATAAAAGCAGTAGGGGATTTGTTAGGGCGACAGCCACGGTTGCCTGAGTGGGTACATGATGGCATGTGGTTAGGTGTGCAAGGTGGTACCGACGTAGTGAAAAAGAAATTGCAGGATGCGCTTGATGCAGGTGTTAAAGTGTCAGCAGTGTGGGCACAGGACTGGGTTGGTAGAAGAATTACCTGGTTTGGCAAGCGCCTTTTCTGGAACTGGAGATATAATAATGATTTATATTTCAACCTGCCAGCTTTTATAAAGGAGCTATCGCACAAAAACATTAAATTTTTAGGATATATTAATTGCTTTTTAAATTCTGAAGGTGATTTGTACAAAGAAGCAGTAGAAAAGGGATATTTAGTAAAAAACAAAGACCAATCGGTATATCAGTTTGATACTACAGGTATCATAGCTGGGATTTTAGATTTAACCAATCCAAAGACTTGTACCTGGATTAAAAATATAATTAAAGAAAATATGATTGGAATTGGCCTTGCTGGCTGGATGGCTGATTTTGGTGAGTATCTTGAAACTGACGTAAAACTTTATTCAGGTGAATCTGCAGAAGTGTACCATAATAGATATCCAGCTGAATGGGCTCGTGTTAATTATGAAGCGCTTCAAGAAGCAGGCAAGGCAGGAGAAGTGGTTTTTTTCACTCGTGCAGGGTATACCGGTACATCACGATACAGTACGTTAAAGTGGGCAGGAGATCAGCTTGTTAACTGGAGTATGAATGATGGACTGGCTTCGGTGATTCCCGCTGGTATTTCATTAGGATTTTGTGGGGTAGGGTATTTTCACTCAGATATTGGTGGGTATACTGCATTGGCGTGGATTAAACGTACAAAAGAGCTTTTTATGCGGTGGGCTGAACTGGGTGCATTTACTGCAGTTATGCGTACACACGAAGGTAATAGACCTGATACTAACTGGCAGTTTAACAGTGATCAGGAAACACTTCAACATTTAGCTAAAATGACTAAAATACACTCAGCGCTAAAACCATATTTTGAACAGTGTAAGGATGAGTATCACAATAATGGCTTGCCATTAATGCGTCATATTTATATACATTATCCTGATGATACAAAACTTCATTCCTTTAAGTATCAATACCTGCTGGGTAGGGATTTGCTTATAGCACCGGTATTCAAACAAAAAAGAAAAAAATGGAAAGTGTATCTTCCAGAAGATAACTGGGTACATGTATGGACAGGCAAAGAATATACGGGAGGGTGGGTAAAAGTTACAGCGCCATTAGGTCAACCACCGGTTTTTTACAGGAAAGAATCTGAGCATGCAAAGCTATTTTCAAATCTTAAGGATATAATAGATAGCTAATGTAATGAGATTTTGAATGTTTACTATTCAGTAACTATTTATACTTTATTTTAACAAATATCATACAGTCCAGTTTCTTTATATATCAAATAATGCAGTAATTTGTTCTTAATTATATTATAATGATTATTTGTGTAAACAAACAAATGTGACGTATAGTGTTTATATATTGTTACATACAAAAAGATAATAGCAATAATAAAAAATAAAGTAATTGACATTCATTAAATTAAAAAATCTACATTATAAATCAATTATGGTAGTACTGTAATAAATCAAAAATAATACACGGGCAACCATTGAAGCTAACATATAAAATAAGTCAGATTAACAGTACAATATACAGAATTTCGCTTCCTTTACCGGGGTATCCTCCTTACATTAATGTTTATCTTTTTAAAGGCGAGGTTAATACAATATTTGATACCGGTATTTTCTGGACCTGGCGTTTGTTGCGCAAAGCCTTAAATGAATTAGGGTTACAGTTTTCCGATATTCATCAGGTTATCTCGTCACATGGTCATGTTGACCATTATGGTGCAGCATATGCGATAGTTAAAAGGAATAAAAATGCAGTGGTTATAGCACATAATGCCGATACAAAGCGAATAGAACAAGGTATATATGCAAAACCGTTTGAGATGTTACAATTTATTACTTCGATGGGTGTTCCAAAACCTTTAATTGTACCACTTGCATTGCTTGATCTCACATTTAAATCGATGGGCCACAAAGTAACTGTTACAAAAAAAATTATTGATGATGAGTTTTCGTTAAAGGTGGGAGATTACAAAGCTAAGTTAATTTTAACGCCGGGTCATTCTAAAGGTGCAATGTGTCTTTATATTGAAAAAGAAGGCTTTTTATTTTCGGGTGATCACATAGTTCCTGGTGTAAAACCAATTATATTAGCTGGATTTGAGCCAAATACTTCTTTTCCAGTTTCGCAAAGCCATAATATATTTCATAATTCATTAAAGAAAATTGAAAAATTAAGCCCTAAATACATATTTCCTGCACATGGTGAACCATTTCAGGAAAGATTAAATCGTTTAATTGTAAAATATCAGAAAGTATACCAGTTAAGAAGAAAGAGAATGTATAATTTATTATTGAATAATGATTATACTGTCTATGGGCTTGCACGAAATGTTTTTAAGAATCTTAAAGGAATAAATCTTGTCCTTGATTTATACCTGTCGTTATCAGAAACATATACTCATCTGGAAGCAATGTGCAGTGAAGGTGAAATTATACGCTATAATTTTGATACTGTGAATTATTATACGGCTTCATTGTTATAAAAAAAGTTGACATATTATATCGATATCGATTTATTGAAACAAAAGTTTTATTTCCACTTTCATCAAAAATGTGTTTGATAATAGTGTGTATTACATAAGCCAAAATAATTGTAGCACCGTAAATATCAAAATAACAGGGTTAATTAGAAAAATAATTATAAATTTTTTATATTAACATCTGTATCGAATTTAATAAAATTTATGAATGTATATGTTTATGTTTATGTGATTAAGAACTTACTTGTATGAATTTAATTTAAAGATAATAAAAAATTAATAATAAAAATAATGGAACTGGTTAGAAAAAAAATACTATATCTCATTGTAGCAATTACGGTAGCGTGTGTTATTGTGAATTTGCCATTTGAAACATTAGATATTGCATCTAATGATATACAACTAACTGTAACAGGGAAGAATGCACTTGCGGTATTAGCATTTGCAATCATTGCCTGGGTAACAGAAATTATGCCATTTGCCGTAACTGCTCTTCTATCACTTTCGTTGATGGTAATTGCTGGGTGTGCTAACCTTACTGATCTTATCAAAGATGGGTTTGGTAATCAGGTAATTGTTTTTTTTATAGGAGTCATGATCATTGGCGCTATTATTAATGAAACGTCATTTGTTGCAAAAGCAACAAACTATATTTTCAGAAGATACTACAATAATCCAAAAATTCTTATTTTAATAGTATTAATTGCCGGAATGCTTTTGGCCGGTTTTGTTACCGAAATGGCTGCTGCAGCAATGTTACTCCCATTTGTTACGTCAATAGTGAAGAAAGCAAACGTACAACCTTTAAAAGACGATTTTGGGAAAGCAATGATGATTGCGTGTGGATGGGGTCCTGTAATTGGTGGCATCTCAACACCTGCTGGCTCGGGAGCAAATCCACTAACTATAGGGTTTTTAAAAGATTTAGCAAATATTAAGCTATCATTTGTTGACTGGATGGTTGTTGGTTTTCCTGCTGCACTATTAATGTTGCCATTTGCATGGCTCATTTTAATCAAAAGTTTTGATATTTCTTCAGTTACTATCGCCCCTGATAATGAAAAGACTACAACGCCAACTACCAAAAAAGATATCGTTACTGGAATTCTTTTTATCATTACCATATCGTTATGGATTTTTGAACCATTAGTCCACAGGTTATTTCCATCACTACAATATATCAACATGTCATTTGTAGCGCTAACAATTTCCTGTCTAATGTTTTTACCTGGAGTTTCATTCGTCAGCTGGCATAAAATTGAGAAATCAATAAACTGGGGTGCAATAATATTAATTGTATCAGGTTTAGCTATTGGTTCAACTATCTATAAAACGGGTGCGGCCAAATGGTTAGCATGGGTATTTTTCCGTCATCTGGATATGCTGCATCCGGTTGTAATGGTTTTTGTAATTATTCTGGGAGTTTCAATAATTAAAGTATTATTTTCAAGCAATACTGTGACAGGAATTATTATGGTTCCGCTATTAATTGCGCTATCAACTACACTGGGTATAAGCACTTCTCTGGTTGCAATACCTGCCGGGTTAACGTCATCGTTATCATTTATTCTTGTTACTTCTACGCCAACTATTGTGATTCCTTATACCGCAGGCTATTTTTCAATAGCTGATATGATAAAACCGGGAATATACATGACAATAATTTCATCTGTGTGTGTTACAATAAGTTTTTTGGTATTTGGTTCGCTTTTTAACATTATTACGTGGTAGGTGGTATAATTTTTATTTTATGCGATAGTTACTGTTAATGGAGGGTTTCATGAATAAAGTATCAACAGCACAATTGGAATCTCTGGCAAAAGAGTTCCGCTATGTAATAACCGATATGATATGTCGCGCTGGTTCGGGGCATTTAGGTGGCTCACTTAGCCTTGTGGAGATAGTTACGACATTATATTATCGTATAATGAATATTAAACCTGATAATCCTGGTTGGGAAGACCATGACAGATTGGTATTATCCAAAGGTCATGCGGGGCCTGTATTATATGTGGTACTGGCATATTTAGGTTTCTTTCCTAAAAGCTGGCTTAAAACGCTAAATCAGAATGGCACAAACCTGCCAAGTCACGTTGACCATAATAAAACTCCTGGTATAGATATGACAGCTGGTTCATTAGGGCAGGGGCTATCATGTGCCTGTGGCATGGCGTACGCTGCTAAATTGAACAACAAAGAATATAACGTTTTCTGTATAATAGGTGATGGTGAAAGCAATGAAGGGCAAATCTGGGAGGCTGCAATGTTTGCAGGCCATAATAAACTGGATAACCTTGTGGTAATATGTGATTATAATAAGATGCAGATAGATGGCAAAACTGATGAAGTTGTTACGCTTGAACCTTTGGCCGATAAATGGCGGGCTTTCAATTTTGAAGTATTTGAAATGGATGGACACAACTGGGAAGAAATTTATTCAACAATTAATAAAGCCATTTCAGTAAAAGGAAAACCATCGATGATAATTGCCCACACAGTCAAAGGAAAAGGAAATGCTGAAGTAGAAAATAAAGTTGCAAGTCACAATATCAAGATCAACAATCAAGATGATTATGATAAGTATATGAAAGGCTTGGGATACACAATGGAATTGCCATATTAATTGACGTTACTATGACAACATTCTTATAAAAGAAGGTATACGTGATTGATACACGATATAAATAAAAAATATGAAATACAATGTTTAGAAGGAGAATATTAATATGAGTTATCACGATATGGAAATGCGTGCAGTATATGGATTGACACTATGCGAACTGATGGAAAAAGACAGGAATGTTCTGTGTTTAGAAGCTGACTTAAGTAAAGCATCAGGCACTAATCCAGCAGTATGTACTGCATATCCAGATAATTTTATAAATGTTGGAGTTGCTGAAGCAAATATGATTGGGCTGGCAGCTGGTTTAGCACGTGAAGGGAAAATACCATTTTGCGCAAGTTTTACATGCTTTGCATCCCGAAGAGTATATGATCAGATTGCAATCAGTGTAGCGTATGCAAATACCAACGTCAAAATTGTTGGAACTGCACCTGGTATTACTCAGGGTCCAAACGGAGGTACACATATGGATTTTCTGGATTTAGCTATTATGCGTGCAATGCCTAACATACATGTCTATAGCCCATGTGATGTGTATGAATTGAGAGCTGTTATGAAATATATGGCAACAAATCATCAGCCAACATATATGCAATTATTGCGTGCAAAGATGCCAGTAATATTTAATGAAAGCTTTGAGTTTAATCCCACAAAGGCAACCATATTAGCCAAAGGCAAAGATGTAACAATAGTTACAACTGGATATACAACACATTTAGCTGTGAAAGCTGTCAAACAGCTACAAAAAGAAGGAATCAGTGCAGAGCATATTCACTATAGTTCAATAAAACCTTTTGATGAAGAAACACTTGTTACATCAGCAAGTCAAACTAAAGCAGTAGTTACTGTTGAAAATCAAAATATTATTGGTGGATTGGGTGGTGCAGTGTGTGAGGTATTGAGTGAAAGGTGCCCTGTAAAAGTTAAAAGATTAGGTGTGCCCGATCAATTTGGTGAGGTTGCTACTGAAGAATATTTATTAAATAAACATGGATTTAATGTAGAGCATATAGTAAACGCATGTAAAGAAATGCTTAAAAGCAGAAAGTAAGTTATTTAGCAGTATCAGCATGCAATTTGACCAGATTATTTTCATGAACTGCTTTACAATGTCATTTCTAAAATAGTAATAATGAAAAAATGGAAATTACATTTGTACTGGTAACTATAGTAATGTAAAGTTGATTAATTATTGTAGGAGGAATACATGAATTTTGTTATTGGATCAACTCGTGCGGGATTACAGCTTAAACGTTCAATAATTGAGTATCTTACAAAGCAAGGACATCAAGTAGACGATGTTGGGATGAAAGATGAGGAGCACTTTGTCCCATATCATGTGGCTGCTGCCAATGTGGCATCATTGATATCACGGGGAAAATATGAAAAGGGTATTATAATATGTGGAACAGGAGCAGGTAGTGCTATAGTTGCAAACAAGTTTAAAGGAGTATATGCGGTACACTGTACCAATTCTTTTGAAGCAAAAAAAGCATCTGCTATCAACAACGCAAATGTATTGGTACTTGCTGAATGGCTTACACCACCAAATCATGCGTTTGAAATAATAAATGACTGGCTTACAACATCATTTGGTAGTGGATTTGACCAGGAATGGCAGAAGTTTCTGGGCAATTGTATAAACGAAATAAAAACAATGGAAGAAAGGAACTTTAAATAGTTTGATAATAGGGGATGGTGAATGTTTATTTATGGTTATGCATATTCAGTTTATTTTATAAATTGGTATGATTGAACATTTAAAAAATAGTGAAATATCTCTAATGTGACATAATATATCTTATCGGAAGTAATCCTGGTGTATTTTGTTTAGATATTCAATATGATTAGATTAAAAATTTCTATAAAGAAGAAATATTGCCTAGATGAAATGTTTATAGACAAAATACAAATCATTACTGTATATGACAGATGTAGATGCTTATCTAACCTTATTAATTGATATAAAATATAATAATGAAACGAAAATATATTATACCATTAATAACACTAACAATTATTCTAAGTTACTGTAATGTAATTAATTCAATCCAGAATAATACATTAACCATTACGTTTATTGGCGATGTTATTATGCATGGACCTGTAAAGTCCTTTGCATTCAGAAATAATATAATTGACCTTAAAACAAAATTGTCGGTCAACAATGGTGGTTTTGATATACTGTTTGAAAATATCGCACAGGAGTTTTCAACATCTGACTATGTAGTAGCAAATATGGAATTTCCAGTTGCTCCCCCGTACACAAGTAAAGCATTTATATTTAATTGTCCACCACCAGTGCTGGATGCATTTAAAAAGATTAATATTAACATCGTCAGTATTGCTAATAATCATATTCTGGATCAGGGATATGAAGGATTGATTGCCACCTTGAAAATGTTAGAAAGTAAAGGTATGCAATATACTGGTATCGCAAAAAAGAATGGTTCATTTCAAAATGGGATTATTATTGGAGATGTATTGAAGGTAGGAATTATTGCCTATACAGGAGTCATGAATTATGAACTATCGCCTAAATATAAAAATAGTATATCTATAAATAATTTTTACGATAGTAAAAAAGTATTAAACGATATATCCGAAATAAAGAGTAAATGTGATTTCTTGGTAATGATAGCTCATATTGGAAATGAGTACAGCACTCAGCCATCAAAAAAAGATATGAATATTATACGCATGTATTGCGAAGCAGGAGTAGATTGTGTAATAGGACATCATCCTCATGTAATACAGCCTGTTGAACAAATTAAAACAACTGAGGGTCGTGGATGTACAGTGTTTTATAGTTTGGGAAATTTCATAGCAAACCAATCTTCTATCCATGCAGATAATGGAAGCAATGTAAAATTAAGTACACGTGAAGGCATAATTGTTAATTTAACATTGAAGAAAAAAAATACAAATATACACACTGAATATAATGTAATTCCCATTATGATTCATAATGTACCAGAAACAAATTCTATGTACAAATATGGAAGGAGAATACAAACTATTACTATAAAGAGATTAATCACAATGAAGGAAGAAAAAGAAAATAACCAAGAAATCATTAAAATGTTGAAAAACAGATTGTATGAAATAGAAAAACATCTGTTCTTATATGGAAAATTTGATAATATACAATATTTATATTAAAGATGCTATGATCATCTTCTGTACATTTTCAGTTCCATCAATAAACAACATAGATTTTGCAAATTCATTTAATTGTTTCATCTCATTTGAATCAATAATAGACCTGTAGCCCAGTACATCCATTCCAAAATTTGTTACATCAATAAATAATCTGCTAGCATAATATTTTGCCATAGAAGCTTCTTTAGTAAATGGTTCATTGTTATCTATTTTTTGACAGGCGTCTTTGTATAATAAACGTGAGGCATGCAATCGTGTTTCAAATTCTGCAATTGGAAAATTTATTCCCTGGAAGTCAAATAAATGTTTAGAAAATTGTTTCCTGTGTTTCACGTGATCAACAATAATATCAAGCGCACGTTGCGCACAACCAACGCAACAGGCTGCAACTAGAGGTCTCCCTTTATCAAGCATTTCGGTAAGTAAAAAGTAACCACTACCTTCTTCACCTATCTGGTATTGTGAGTTAATTGAAACATTTTCAAAAGTAACAGAACCAATAACACTATTTGAGAATGCAGATATTTCCATTCTTTCTGTTTTTATACCAGCAGCATTTTCTGGAATTAAAAAAGCATTCAACCCTGCCCTGCCCTTTTTGCTGCTTTGAGCTATTATAAGATAAAATGAAGCTATTCCACTGTTGATAACAATTACTTTTTTACCATTGATTAAAATAAAATCATTTTTTTTAATTGCAGTTGTCTGGATAGATGTAATATCCGAACCTGCCTGTTCTTCCGTTAAACAAAACGCTAATGGCTTTTCAGAATCAGTAACAGTATGTAATAACCATTTCATTTTATTGTTATCTGCAAAAGATTTTATTAGTTCATAGCAGTGTACTGTTGTTAATAGAGTTGGTAAAGTGCTATAAAATTTATATGCAAGTGTTTCAAATATATGACCAGCCTGGCTAAAAGATGCTGATAGGCCTCCATATTCAGGATGTAATAATAACAGATTCAATTTATGTTTACAATAGATAGAATAATATGCAAGTGCTCTGTTTGTATCAGATAAATTATTTATATCAGTGGTTAATGATTCAAATGATTGTAAACATTCAGTTAAAGCTTTATTTATATTTTCAGACAATAATGTATTATTCATGGTCTTTTCTCCAGAGAAGAAAATCAATAAATTGATTTAATTCAGAAAATTCAATATTATTTAATCGTTTAATTTTATATATAAGTATATCTATCATTTCATCAGTAATTTCATCCTTATCATTATCCAGTAATAAGTCTTCATCTAGAAAGTATGAAACAGGTTTTTCAAGATAATTAGCAATTTCTTCAATTTGATGAAGATACACCCTTCTTTTACCTAATTCATAATTGGACAATGCAGCTTGAGTAATCCCAAGCATTTTAGCTAGCTCAAGCTGTGTAATCCCCTTCTGTTCACGAGCTAACTGAATTTTTTTTCCAATTTCTTTAAAAGCCATGATAGTTTAACTTATAATGATTTGTTCAATTTTGAATAATGAAATAATATGAAATCAATTGCCAATTCAGTAAAGCACATTTTTATTTTAAAAAAGTTTAAAAAATATTGACAAATATAACAGCTATAACATATATATAACAATATGTTATATTTGGAGGTTAAAAATGAATTTAACAACGTTATTAGAAAGTAATGTACGAAAGCACCCAAACAAAGATTGTTTTACGTTATAATGGAAAATCTTATACCTATAGAGATGTTCTTGATTTCTCATTAAAAGCTGCATCTTTTTTTTCAATCATTGGGTGTAAATAAAGGCGATAAAATCGGAATAATGAGTCAAAACACCCCTGATTTTGTTTTTGCATTATATGGAAGTTGGCTTGCTGGCGCTACAGTTGTTCCTATAAACCATAAACTAATGGCACCTGAGACGGAATATATTCTTGAGCATAGTGAATCAAAATTATTTCTATTTGATGGTTCTCTTTCAAATGTTGCAGAAAAAATTTCATTGAATATTAAAAAAATCACATTAGACACTGAAGTCGATGGATATGAATTTTTCAGTAATAAATTAAGCTCCCAAAAATTACCAAAATCTGTAAAAGTTGATGATGAAGATTATGCAGAAATACTGTATACTTCTGGAACTACTGGAAAACCAAAAGGATGCTTACACACCCATCGAAATGTTATTATGGCAGGTATGACTGCAGTAATAGCGACCAAAATGGATGGTGATGATATATTGTTAATGGCAATGCCAATATGGCATTCATCACCTTTAAACAATTGGTTTGCGGGAATACAATTTGTAGGTGGAACAACAGTATTATTACGCGAATATCATCCAGTACATTTTGTACAAGCAATACAAAATGAAAAATGTACAATATATTTTGGCGCTCCTGTGTCCTATACTATGCCTGTTCAGTTAATCCCAAATTTTAACACATTTGATCTGACATCTATGAGAGCCTGGATTTATGGAGGTGGACCAATAAGTTCAGAAGTAGCAAAAATGCTAATGGAAAAATATAAAACAAATAATTTTTATCAAGTATATGGTATGACAGAATCAGGCCCAACGGGTACAGTACTATTACCTAAAGAACAGCTTAATAAAGCTGGTTCGATAGGAAAATCAGGTTTACCAGGATGTGATATAAGAATAGTAAAAAATGATGGTAAAGATGCTAAGCAAGGTGAAACAGGTGAAATATGGTTAAGAGCAGATAGTATGATGAAAGGTTATTTTAAAAATCCTGAAGCTACGAGGGAAGTTTTTGAAGGCGACTGGTATAAAACTGGAGATGTTGCAAAAATAGACGAAGATGGATATCTTTTCATAGTAGACAGAATAAAAGATATGATAGTCACAGGTGGAGAAAATGTTTATTCTAAAGAAGTGGAAGATGTAATTATAACAATGCCAGGAATAGCAGGAGTGGCAGTTATTGGATTACCACATCCAGAATGGGGGGAAACAGTAGCGGCTTTTATAATGAAATCGAAGGATGGTGATGTTACAAAAGAAAATATAATGGAATATTTAAGTGATAAACTGGCAAAATACAAAATACCAAGACAAATTTTCTTTGTAGATAATTTACCATATACACCCAGCGGTAAAGTTATGAAGTATAAGTTAAGAGAACAATATAAAGATTTTAAAACAAGTAATTAAATAAAAACTCTCAGGAGGAGTATATGTTTGACTTTATAATGACTGACAATCAATTAAAATTACGCAATGAGGCCCGAGATTTTGTTAAATGGGTTCCACGGGAGATGATTTTAGATATGGATGCAGAAAAAATTCATTTTCCCAAAGAATTTTTAAAAGAAGCTGGAAGGAGAAATTTGTTAGGGATACGCTTGCCCAAACAATATGGTGGCAGAGGCTTAAAATGGGTGGATGATTGCATTGTAGCCGAAGAAATTGGGGTTGCAAGCTACTCACTTGCGTGTTTGTGGGGCGT